>Ga0265762_1000001_pt1 | contig 57711 bp, 81 predicted proteins | sample NZIome_4_FD_200870 | JGI IMG/M metagenome (GOLD analysis project Ga0265762, IMG submission 200870) | Metatranscriptome of rhizosphere microbial communities from Maridalen valley, Oslo, Norway - NZI4 (Metagenome Metatranscriptome) | ecosystem: Host-associated > Plants > Roots > Rhizosphere > Soil...
CAGGAATATCGGAGAGAACGCACCCGTGCCGTCGGCCTGCAGCACAGTGTACAGCGGAGAGGATCCGTTGAGTGCGGCTGCCGGGTACGGTAGCGTGAGGCCGGCATCTTGGTATACCTGCGCCGGGTTCGTTGTCCCCGACACGTAGAAGTTGTAGTACGCGCCGGGCATCGAGACACCGAGCGAGGAGAGGGGTCTCGCTATCGGATCATAGAACAGTTGACCGGTTGCCATTTACTTTTTCTTTCCTCCGCCCAGCTTGAACAGCATATCGCTGAGCGCGCCAGACGTTGCGAGACGATGAAACTGCTCCATATCGCCGACCTGCGTGGGCGGGATAGGCTTGTTCGGTGAGGGTCCCGTCGGTACGGTCGGGTTCACGCTCTTGCCGTTGCTCATTTTGCTAACCTCTTTACGATTCGCTGCCACATCTCTTTCGGCTTGATGCCGGCCCTCTCTGCCGCGCTCGCGATCTGGTTCGCCCAGATCTCAAGCTTCGGGGCACCGACCGGTGAGTCTACCCCTGTCTCTTTGCTGAGCGCACCCCACTGCACCGCCTGCGCGGATGTAGATGGGAGATCGATGTCGTGGTGGCGCGCGATCTGGTCGTGGTACCAGGGCGCGAGGACCTTCATCTCTGGGCCCTCCGCTGAGCCCTCGAACGCTGCCGCGCCGCGCACGTCCGCTAGCCCGACACCTCTCGACCAGTGAGAGTCACCGACCGGTACAGTGTTCTGGTGCTCAGACCCTAGACGCGACGGTGCGTCAGAGGAGCGGCGGTAGGTGCCGGTCTTTACCGCGCGGGCCTCCTCGCCGTACTCGTTGAAGCGCGTCATCGCGCCAGCGTGGGCGGTGCTGTGCATCGCGTGGCCCTCGTTCCCCAGCTCGAAGTTCTTAGACTTAAGCACCGACGGGGCCTTGTCGTTAGGCTTCCCGCCGTGCTTCTCGAACTTACCGAAGTTGCCCTCGGCCGCCATCGTCGCGGCGGCGGTGCCGCGCCGGATCTCCGGGTCCACAGACGACATCGGTGACGCGTAGGAGGTGTACGAGTTCAGCTTGTGGTAGACATCACCCGCGCGGTCGGCGTCGCCGCCTAAGATCTTCTTGATCGACTTGAACATCGGGTCCATCTCGTACCAGCCAACCATCCCGTGGTAGCCGCTCGGGTCGTGCTCCTTGTAGGCCTGGATCGTGCTACGTATACGCTCCGCGTTCTCTGGTGTCATCACACGCAGGGCGTGCATCGAGCCCTTACCCTTCGGCGTTATCCCTGGGATCGGCGTCTTCGGCTCGACGTCGCCTCGCGCGAGGGTAGCGTCGTGCAGGTCCTTCCGGGTGACGCCGAAGATATCCTTCATGTGCGGAGACTCTGGCGCGCCCGCGCCGAGACGGTTCATGATCTCCTTCGGGTCATCGTAGATGCCCGGGAACTTCGACTGGGTCGGGTTCTTTACCGTAGCGTCAGGGCTCGCCGGGTAACGTTTCGCTGGCGGACCCTCCCCAGCCTCCGACATACTCTGCCCGTTGTGCTCGCGGAAGTAGTCGGGGTTGAAGGTGTCCCAGCCCTCTCTCTTTGCGATCTCTTCGTGCCCCGGCGCTACGTGCATCGAGGTCTCACCCGCGTCGGTACGCTGCGGGATAGCCGACTGCTTCGTCTTCGCGAGGACCTTCTGCATCTCAGGGTTCGACAGCGCGCGGTCGGTGCTCGCCACGAGCGTAGGCTCCGCCACCCCGTGCGTGTCCGGCGTGAGCACTGAGGACCTAGTCACCTTGGCGCCAGTAGACTCGACGGCGCCAGCCGCCTCCTGCTTGCTCATCTTACGGAAGCCTTTCTCACCCTCCTGGCCCTGGTGTAGCCCGATGTTGAGCATCGAGCCGCCGCCCTTCTCTTCGGACGGTTTGTCGTTCATCACCTTCACGGAGCCGCGCTGACGATTGGGAGGTTCCCCCTCTCGTATATCGTACGCGGAAATCGTTTTCTCGCCGTTCGCTTTTGCCGCGCGCAATCTGTGATTCCCGTCCACTACGGTGCCGTTTTCTGTAACTATAGGCGGCGCTTCCTTTGGGTCTTTTTTATTGTACCTCGCCTGCTTAGCCGAGGATTTTACGTTCCCGTTCTCGTCACCCTCTTTCAGACTGTCTACAGGAAGTTGACGAAGTACAGCGTGGGTTCCACGATACTCCTCTTCGATACGTTCGTGATCTACAAAGCTTGGGGACGTGTCTTGAATATGGTCAGCTATTTCACGAGAATCTTCTAGCACGGGTTTCGGATTGATTACGCGCACCGAGCCGCGCTGCGGTACGTATGCGGATATCGTCTTGTCACCACGCACGCGCGCGGCTGCGACGCGGTGGTTGCCGTCCACAACCTTGCCGCTGCTATCAGTAACGATAGCCGGGAACGGGGTGTCGCGTTTGGCGTAGCGTTCAACTATCCCAGAGCTGATAGGCGTGTCCGCGTCTACCTCATCCAGCGGCAACTCTACTTTCTGGTACGCACCCTTCGCATCCTTTCCCAGCAGCTCCCGAGCGGATCGCTCGTTCTCTAGGCCGTTTTTTTGAATATGCTTGACGACATCGTCGCCGGAAATAGACGATCCCGAACTCGCGGAGCCGCGCTGCTTAGAGCGCGGATTGCGCTCACGTATACCCACCATACGCTCCGCTCTGTCGCGCAACTCAGTGGCTTTGTCCATCATGTCCTGGTCGGCACCGATGAATCGTTCACCTACGTTCTCACCAATATCTCTGGCCTTGTCCGCTATGCGTTTCGGAAGATGACGAAGGTAGTCGTGCGCTTCAGTCGCCTTGTCCATGACATCTTGATCGAATCCGTGCAGGCGCTCGCCTACATCTTCTCCGATATCACGAGCCTTATTGACGATGCGTTTCGGAAGATGACGAAGGTAGTCGTGCGCTTCAGTCGCCTTGTCCATGACGTCCTGATCGAACCCATGCATACGCTCGCCGACATCTTCCGCTAGATCTCGCGTCTTGTCCAGGATGCGTGCGGGAGCATCTTTCTTGCCTAGATCTCCAACGGCGCCACGCTGCTTTGAGGCAGCTACGCGCTCACCGAGCGGTGTCTTGTCTTGCATACGCTGCGCGACGAACTGGCGCGGGTTCTTCGGGAACTCGCCGTTATCCTCGTGGTGCTTGAAGGTCTCCCAGGTGTCCGCCCAGAGAGCGCGCTGAGATTCGTCGCTGAGTCCCGCGGCCTTCGCCTGACGGAGCTGCTCCCTAGCCGTCGCCAGCTCCCCGTCGTGGTCGAAGCCGCCGTTCACGTCGAGGTGGGTCTTGTCGTGCCAGGCACGGAACGCCATGTTGGTGGGCACGTCCTTGTAGATGCTCCCCTCGCCGCCCTGCGGGTTGATCGGCATCACCTTCTCGTTCCGGCGAGCCTGCAGCTCCTCCCAGTTCGAGGGTCCGTTCGGGTCGACCCTGTGCGCTGGGGCGCTCTTCTTGATGAAGTCCTCCAGCTCCTTCGGTGCCCTGTACTCGTTCGATCCTGGGCGCACCTCGAAGACGTGATCGCCAACGGCGTGGTAGGCGCCGCCGCTATGGTCAGCATCTTTCTTCGTGACGTCGTAGCCGAGCTTCTTCAGGTTGCTGTAGGCGCCGGCCTGCCCGTCTGAGACCTGCGAGTCGCTGTGTAGTACCTGACCACGAGCGTGCGCGTCGTCGGCCGCACGCTGCAGCATGCGCGTTCCCCAGCCTTGGCCCTTGTTATTTACGTTCGACGTCATCACCCGGGTAACGCCACGGTCTGGGTATTCAGTAGCTCCTAGTCCGCCACCCTTCTCCGGTACGCCGTACAGATGGCTGACGGTACCGTCCTCACGCTCCGCGCTCTTGTGTGTGATCGCATCGCGCTGGCTGAGGTCACCGACCGCGCCGCGCTGCTTCCCGCCACCGAGGCGTCCGATGATGTCGTTCTGCTCGGCGGTGAGCCTCTGGCGCCCGCCCGCGAGCTGTGAGTTGGCGTTGTACTCGGTCCGCGGGTTCCGCTCCACAAACTTCCCGTGGAAGCTGTCGCGGTCACGACCCTGGTTCAGGTCGTTGTCGTTGAAGAGCTGGACGGAGCCGCGCTGCTTCCCGGTACGATCCACGAGCCGCGACATCGCGGCCTTATCCCGCGCGGCCTCGCGCCCCTTCTCGGACATACCCTCTACCGCGCCCTCGATGGCGCGGCCGACGAGGCGCCCGGCGAACGGTATATCGTGCGCTAAGCTCGCCACCACGTTCCCGGCGCCCTGCAGCGCCTTGGTCCCTAGCCCGGTCCGCTCAGCTTGCGCTGCTGCGCCCGGGTAGTGCTTATCCATCGAGAGAGCGTTGCCGGCGCGGTTGATAGTCTGCAGGTTCTGGCGTGTCTTCGGCTGGTCCCTGAACGTATCCCCGAGCTTCGGCGCGTAGCTCGACGCCTGATTGTAGAACTTGCGCGCGTTCCATGTACCGTCCGCGTTCGTCGCGGCGTCGTGCATACGGCTGACCATGTGCGCCTGGATCTCGCGGATAGCTCCGGCGCTGTCGTTCGCCAGCTCACCGCCGCCGAGGTGCGCGCCAGCGCGGAGTACGTTCAGGACGTGCTCGTGCTGCTCACGGGGGAGGTCCGCGATGTAGTCCATCACCTTGTGCTCAGGGATCGCGTGGTTGATGCCCTGGCTATCTGCGGGCGCCAGAAGCTTCTTGATCCCGGTCGGCTCCTCAAGCATCTGGTACTGGTGGCGGCGCATGTCGCGCGCCGTCTGGAAGAGGCCGGGCCCGCCGTGCTCTGCGACGTCGGTGTCAGTGTGGTCCACCATCTGCCTGACGGTGTGCATGTTGTCGAGGGTGCGGTTAGAGTTCAGCCACTCGCGGAACTTCTCCGCCGCCGCGACGGAGCTGGGCGCGGCCGGTGCGGAGCCCGACTCGATACCGTTGTCGCCGGCCGTCTTCAGCTGCTGCAGCCGCGCCTGTGCAGACCTGCGGAACCCCTCCGGCATATAGTTGGCGTCATCCTTGAGGAAGCTGTCCACGCGCCCCAAGAAGTTCGGCATCGGCTTGTCGCCGCTGCTCGCGCGAGCGGCGTCGTACGACTCGTCGGTCGACTTCTGGAAGAAGTCCTGTATACCCTGTATCGCGCCGCGCGTCACACGGCCGCGGTCAGATACCGTCTGCGGGTCGACGCTGTTGTTGAACTGCGAGCCTATGCTCTGGTGCACGTTCTCGGCGGCGGCGTGCATCGCGCTGTTCTCGGACGCGAGCTGCTGCCGCATCGGCTCGGAGCCTACCTCCTTCAGCTGGTAGTCGTCGCCGGTCGCGTTGTAGTCGCCTGAGATAGCGGACGCGCGCCGGCTCGGGAGCATCCCGCCCGAGAGCTTGTCGATGTCGTCGAGGGACTGCGCGCGGGCGCTCTGCTGCGCGGGCTCCGGGGTAGCCTGGGGGCCGGTCTTGGTGGGCTCGCTGAAGAGCTGCGCGGAGCCGCGCTGGCTGTCGGAGGCCGCGCGGCGCGCGGCGACGCCCTCACGCACCAGCGCCCGCTCGTCAGGAGATAGTGACATGTCCAGCGGGGCAGAGTCGGTATCGGGGAGCGTGGCCGCGCCTGTGGGCGGAGTCTCGCCGGCAGCCGCGAGAGGTGGCGGTGCCTGGGCGGGCGCGTTCTCTGCCGAGCCCTGGGTAGCCGGAGATTCGGGCGGCGCCGGCTGCTCCGTAGGAGCCCCCGCGGGGGTGGCGTCAGGCGACTCGAAGGTAGGTGCCGGTGCTGACGGTTTCGGGGCGGCGCCGGCCGCCTCCGGCGCCAGGGACGCGGGGTGCACCTGGCTGTGTATCGTCCCCTCCGGGGCCGGTATCGGGTTCGGCTGGGCGCGCAGCGTGTCGCCAGTTACAGGCGGGTCGACGGGTGCGGTTAGAGCCTGGCTTGGGGCTACTGCGGTGCCTGCGGCGTTGTAGGTGGTCCCTTCTGGGGCTATATCTGTGAGCGCGCCCTTGGCGGCGCCAGCGGCCTTGCCTACGGCCCGCGCGCCGGCCCGTACCGCGCCCAGAGCGCCGAATACGGGTAGGTCGGTGCCAATGTCCTGGGTGACGTCGCTGACGGCCTGGTAGGCGTTGTCCGGGAGGACGGCCTTAGCTGCGGCGCCTACCGTCCCCTTGAAAATATCGCTAGGGGCGGCCATCAACGCGTTCGCAGCGTCAGCGCCGGCCGCGGTAGCCGGCACATAGTTAGCGAGGTTGTTCACCTTCGCCGCCCACGCGCGGCCACGGTCGCGACCCTGCGCGAGGTAGTCGGACGCATTGTATGGATCGAGCGCGGCACCGAGCGCGCCACTCGCCTGCCCAGCGATGCTCGCGACGCCCGCGGGCACCGCAGCCGCGTAGCCGGCGGCAGCGCGCGGGAGCCCAGTCAGCATCGAGGCACCGTACCGCCCCGACTTCTCATTGCGCACGGCCGGCGTAGCGCCGGGGTTGCGCATGAATTCAGCGACGTCTTCGGGGCTCGATGCATCGTAGCCGTGGTGCTGCTTGAACAGCTGCGCGGGCGTGGGCATGTCGCCAGTGTCGACACCGCCAGGAGCAGGGGGCTTCAGGCCGATGGTCGTCGGGTCCGGCATGTCGCTGGTGTCTACGGCGTCGTCGGCCATTACATCCCCAGCGCTTTGCGTGTAGCCTGCTCGTCCGTTAGTCCGTGCTGTTGCATGTACGCTCTCACCTTCGCGTCAGTATACTTCGGTGCCGGCGCGACGCCAGCGTTGGGTTTGGCCGTCGTCGGCTGTGTCTCTGTCTGCATCGGGAAGTGCTCCTGGTTCCAGGAGTTGAACTGATTCGCGTCCTTGCCAGCGTGCAGGTACGCGGGTACGCGCTTCGCGGAGTCCAGGCTATACTGCGACATCATAGCACCCTTGCTGATCATGTCGCGCAACGCGTCAGGGTCCATGCCAGGCGATGGGCTCAGTTGATTCGTCATCATCTTCGCCTCCATCTGCGTCATCTTCGCGAAGATGCCTTTGCCGGCCTGTAGTGCCGCGGTGCCTAAATACTTGGCCGTCTCTTGATAGTCTCCGGCCATATGATTCTGCCAGCCAGCGGGCAGCCACTTAGAATACTTCGCCAGCTCCTGGTTCCACGCGCCGCCGTCGTAGTTACCTTTGGCTAGCACGTCCTGCGCGGCCTTATACATTGTGAGCGATGCCTGCGCAGCGCCAACACCCTGGTTCGAGGTCTTCGCGAGATCGTTCCGCGCGGCGGTCTGGTTCTTCATATCCTCCATCACGGGAGGTGGTGGCGTGTTGCCGATCTTCGCCTTGTACGGTACACCGTTGTTCGTCGGTGTGTAATCGTACTTGTCATCGTGCAGCGCGTCGGTTAGCTGCGGGTCGACGTTACCCTGAGCGTTGCGCACGGCGCCGGTCCCATTCTGAGACTTAGGCGTGCCGCTGGGATTTGTGTCGGGAGCCGCGGCGTGCTGGCTCTGCACTTTATCTAGCGCGGCCTGCGCCACCGAACGCGCTTCTTGCTTCGGCGCACTGGTAGGGCTCAGCGTCGACGCAGCGCCAGGTAAACCCTGCTGTGAGGCGCGCACCATCATCCAATCACCAGGACCGTTGATGTTCTTCGCGCCGGACATCTGCGCCGCCTTCCACGGCGCTACCTTGATAGAGCCGCCGTTGCCGTCCGGCATATCAACCGACGGCGTGATCGCTTCGTGCGCCAGCTTGATGTACTGGTCGGTCGAGAGGCCGACCTTCTCAACGCCTGGGATCGTGATCCCGGTGTCCTTATCGCGATAGACTCCATCGTCACCCTTCACTGCTTCCCGACCCGTGTACTGGTGAACGGCGCCAGCGACGTGTGCGGAGAACATGCGAGCTGCAGCGTCCTCGTCGTGATCAGCGTCAGGATCCTTCGCGAACTGTTTGCGGATCGCGGCGACTGTCTCAGGGTGCGAGGCTTCGAGCACGTCCATCGCGTTGCCGTCAGGCGCGTCGGTTACGGCGTGCATCTTGTCGAAGTCGTCGCGAGCATCTACCTGGTTGTTCTGCGTCTGTTGCTGGATGCGCATATCATGCATCGCCATCACGCGCTGCGGACCCATGCCATACTGGTTGTTTGGGTCGACGAGATATGCCTTCTTCAGCGCCTGCATCTCTTGCGGCGTGTACTGCGGTACGAAGTATTTCGAGCGAAGAGCTGCGTCTATCAGCGCGGGTTGATAAAAGTTTTGGTCCGGCGCTACCGCCGACTTGTCTTCTGCAGCGATGTCAGATCCAGGCGTAGTCGGCTGCGAGCCGGCGCTGCTATCACTCGCCTGCCCCTTGAGGGCAGCGGAGCCTGACGTGTCGGTGTTGCCAGCATTCTCATCGTTCAGCTGCGACAGAATCAACGGCATACGTGTTGCCATTAATTTGTTTTGCATCGCCGCAGCCTGGGTCTGCTGCTGCGTTAGCTGAGTGTTCGCGGCGGTCTGCTGTTGGCCCGCAACCGCGGTCGGCCCAAAGTTCGCGGTGGTGTTGCCGGCGATGTCTACCGGGCTGAATGCGCTAATGTCGGCCATTACCAGTCACCCAGAAAATTTGATAGGTCGTTGCTCATGTCGTCCGTATCGCCCGTGTCGATGTTGACCGTCGGAGTAGTCATATCACCCACACCAGTATTACTCAGGCCAGCTGTTGGGTCCGTAACGTACGACTGGCCAGTGTTCGGATTCACGCCGGAGCCGAAGGTGCCGTTGCCGACTCCTGTGTTGATGTTCGAGTTATACTGCGAAGCGTTCGCGCCGTACGGGTCGCTAGAGGTACCACTCCCGCTTGTACCGTTCGGGTTGCTGCCGCCGTAGTTCATCGGAGAGACGCCACTGCTATTACCGTTCAGGGCGCTGCCAGCTGAGTTGATCAGGCCGGTACCGGCGCCGTTGACACCGAACAGGCTACCCACCGAGTTCGCGACTCCTGTGTAACCCTGCCCCTGCGCGGTGCCGATGTTTTGCTGGAGCTGGCTGATGTTGTTGGAGGACTGCTGGCTGCCGGTCTGCAGGCCCTGGTTCGCCGTCGTACCGAGCCCGGCCGCGCCCATCAGCTGGCTGATGTAGGTGTTGTAATCCTGCGAGGCGGTGCCGGTCACGTACTGACCAACCGCCGCCGCGGTGTTCGGGGTGTACGCGTTCCCCATCGCTGCGGCTTGGCGCTGGATCGCTTGCGTGCCCTGACTCACAGCGAACTGGTAGCCGGGCATGTTCTCGAAGTTGGAGGGGTTGGCTGTCTGCCCGTTGAGCCCCAAAGAAGATTGCAGCGCGTTGTTGGCGCCCTGACCAGTCTGCTGCTGCGTGCTCCAGATGTTGTTGATGTTACCGAGGTTGCCCTGCTGCGTGGTGATCGCGTTCTGATCCGCGTTCGTCTCCGCATTCGCCGCAGCGAGCGAGCCGGCGCTGCCTACACCCGCTTGCAACACGCCTGGCAGAGCGCCAGTGATGGTGGAAGCGAGAGAAGAGTCTGTACTTGCGCCGGGCTGTACCGCGGTGTTGTTGCCTGTTATAGCCATCTGATTCCCATTTGACGTAGTCGCATTGGCGCCGCTACTGCCGCTGCCGCTGCTGAGTAAAGGTGATACCGCTGCGGCGCCTAGCGTGCCTGCCGCGAGCCCTGCTGCGGAACCCAAGAACGAGTTCCCTGTAGCGGCGCCGGCTGCTTGACCGGCGGAGCTGGTTCCGCTCTTCAACGCCCCAGAAACACCGCCAACGAGCGCACCCTTGCCAGCCCCTGTGCCGTTCAGTGATCCGGTAATTGCGCCCATGCCCGCGCCAATACCGCCCTTGACGAGTGCCCCGCTTGCGGCTGGGCTGAGGCCCGTTAAGCTGCTGAGGTCGCCCGTTAAACCCTTCGCCTCGAAGTTCGCTGCGCCACCAAGCGCGCCAAGCCCGACGTTAGTCACAGCCCCTCCGAGGGTGACGTTCGCGCCAGTGCCGGCACCTTTCTGTGACTGCGCGGCCTGCAGGGCGGTGTTCTCTAAGCCGGCCGTTGCACCACCTACTGCAGCGCCCATGACGCCGCCTAGTGCGGTGCCCAGGGTGCCCGCGGTCTCCGCATCTAATAACGCTTCAAAAGCGACGGGCGCGAACGTCTGCAGGAAAGAGTTAAGGCCGCCACCCGCGTTGGACGGTGCCTCAGCGAGATCTATCTGCTGCTGCGGCGTCATCGCGTTCACGGCGGCGTTGTATCCGGCGTTAGGGTTCGCGAGTGCGCCGGCACCTTTCGTCATGTTGTACTGCGTAGCCTGTTGATACGCGGCAGCCGCTTTAGGAGTCGCCTGATATGGGTTCGTCCCCGTCCCCACCCCCATGTACGGCTGGATGCTGCTCTGACCAGTACCAGTACCGAACGGTCCAGAGTTCGCGTTGGGGTCGGCCACGCCGGTCCCGAACAGCCCTGTGCCGGTCCCAGTACTTCCGCTGCTGCCGAGACCAGGGTCGTTTAAGGCGTTATAATACGCATCGAGTGACGTCTTTATATTACCCGACGCTGAGGTAGCCATCTGCGCTTACGCTGTTACTTCTGCGTTTTTTCGTAGACGTGCATGCCACCGATACCGAGCAATGCGAACAGCATCGTCGTGATCGTGCTGGTGTCGACAGATGGCAGCGTAAGTGGGTGGCCGGCTAGAGAGCAGGCCCACTCGATAGGCGCCTTCAAAATAGCGAGAGTGAAACCGATGACGCACACCCAGCCGGCGCCGTCACGGAAACTTAAGCCAGGCTTCGCCTCTGCCGCGGCGTTCGCCTTGATCTGCTCGATTTGGATCTGGTACTGATCGTCGATAGACTTGAGGCTCCCCTCAAGCTGCGCCTGCGCGAGAGCTGCCTTAGCCTCCGCGGCCTTGGTCTTGTCGGGGAAAATTTTGTCTATGACGGTGCTCGCCAGATCGGCGATGGACCCAAGGCCAGTGATGTCACCCATTCGGATACTCTCCAATCAGAAAATACTTAGCGATGCGCGTGGCGCGGCCCGGCTTGTCTAAGCCGTCCGGCTGCACCTCCTTCGCCCACAAGCTGGCGAGCAGGTGATCGTGCACCGTCTGCCACTCTTGCGCTTTGATGGCGGCGCGCGTAGGGTCGAACTGCTCCCAGCGTCCGCCCATGTTGAACGCAATCTCGTAGAGAGCATTCTTGCGGCACGCTGTGTCGCACGAGGAAAATTCACCCCACCGTGACGCTAGCCGCATCGCGTTCATGATGTCAGTGCAAAACCAACGATCGCTGGTAGATTGCGGAACGGTGAAACCCTCCCAGCTCCGGCCTGGGGCCGGGCGCGGCATCAGATGCCCGCGACCGCACGTCCAATTGCCACGAGTATCGAGATATGCCGTGAGTTCATCCCTCTCTGCAGCATCCAGATCAACTGCCAGACGCCTATCGATTGACGGATCGAGGACAGTCTCATTTGTTATCGCCATGTTGCGGTTTCCTCACTTGGGTCTGAATATCGTGGACAGTGTCTTTGATGTCGTCCAGCGACTGCTTCATCGCCGAGTTCTGCTGCTGGATGCTCGCCAGCTGATCATCGTGCTTTGAGACATGCGCCGCAGTCTGCGCATTCTGCGCCTGCAGCTCGATGATCTGCTGATTCACGACGCCGCCGTGATAGACGGTCGTGTACAGGCCTCCGCCCGTAGTGATGACTATCGCTACGGCGGCCATCGCGGATTCCATTGTCCACTTCAACATCAGCATTACTCTCTCACTTCGGGGGCAGGCCGCTGAACGGCACACCCTGCGGCGGCTGCGGGACTTGTTGCTGCACGAACTGATAAGCTTCTACCCAGGCGACAGCCTCCATCCCGGTCGACTGCACGCGCCGCAAAAACTCAAGAATGTTCTTCGCGATGTGCTCCGGGATCGGCGCTTGAATATTCGGATTCACGCGCACCTCAGCGTGTGGGTGATCCTTCAGCGCGGCAGCGATGTGCTGCGCTAGGTCCTGGGAATTATCTGATTGATTCGTCATACCTCACCTCTTTTGGTTGAAAAACATACTACGCACCGACGACTCCTAGAGCCTTCAGCATCAGAAGAATACTCGCAACGGCGCCTCCGGTCTGGGCTAGTGTAGCACCCGTACCAGGAAAATTGTTGGTAACCGTATTGTTTGTGGGCGTCCCCCACCCCGTATCGAGCGGCAAGCTAGCCGTGTTCAAGAAAACAGGCTGCTTCGCGCCCGCTACGTAGTAGGCGGAAGTGACGTTGACAGTTCCCGCGCCTTCGTCTCCCGCCCCGTTTCCAACCGTTACGCCGCCATCTCCAGTTACCTTGAAATACGCAGCTGAGTTGGCGGCGTTGTTTATTAGCAGTGCGTTGTCGCTGCTGTTCGTACCAGCCTGAATATACAAACCGAACGCTGTACCGGCCGTGTTCGGCGTCTGTATAACGGTGGCGTAGGCGCCGGTCAGCCCGTTAACGACTAGCGCGTTCCCGGACGTGGGTGCGCTGACTGTCACAACACCGGCTCCGCTGATCGACAGCCTCGTTAAGGAGTTCGTCTGAAAGTTCAGTACCGTCGCGGATCGGGTACCTAGGAAGCTTTGACCTACGCCAGTGTTCTGAAACAGATACAGATCATTGGTAGCGAACGTGCCACCTGAGCTGACGAATGAGATGCCGGCTAACGACCCTCCGTTTATAAGCTCACCGTACTGACCCGCGGCAGCGTTTATAGTGAGTCCCACCGTGCCGGAGGCGGCGTTTATCGTCACATCTCCGTTGACGACTTCTGCCTGCTGTCCAGTGGCTCCGTTGATCGTTAGTCCAACCGTACCGGCCGGCGGCGTGATCGTAACCGGAAACGGAATCGTAACCGGACCTGTGCCGCCTAGCGAGATCGTCGCGTACGGGCTGCTGATATTACCCGACACAACGATTCCGTTCGCGCCAACCGCGTTACGTACGTCCGCGCCCTTCAGCAGGTTGTTTATGAACCCGCGGAACCAGGTCGGGTTCCAGGTCGTCGGTATCGAGAGCGCGGTCGTGCTAGACAGCCCGGGCTTCGATGCGAGCACTATCGTCATGTCACCACTTGCATTGCTCAACCGTAGCGGTCACATCGACCGTGAACGTCGGCGACGCGTCAGTAACGCGGAATTGCATCACCAAGCTATAGTATTGTCCGAGGTTCCACCAGATCGCGCGGTTTGACGTGTCACCTGGCACACCTAGCGTCTGCGAGTCGTCGCCCGACACATCGAACGTCTCGCCCCAATTGTCCGAGAGCAGCAAGCTGATACGAGGCGCAACTCCAGGTGTTGGGCCAGCGCCGGCCGTCACTACCGCCTCAACGCGACGCACGGTTTGGCGGTTGTTGCCGTTGTAGAGCGGCTGCGTAGTGAACGCGCACACGACCGGCGCGTTCACACTACCAAACTCAGTTTGGACGGTGTCGTCCAGGTACCCTATGGTGCCGCTCTCTGAATCGCCGATCAGCTGCTTGCCGAACCCGTTGAAGTAGCAGAGGCCTCGGTACTGGATCTCTTGACCGTTCAGCACCGACACCAAATCAAACCAATTCTGCGTCACGCAGTCGTAAACAAGCGTACGCTCAGCGAGCGGGATAGTCAGAATGTAGAACGGGTGCCCGTTCCACGTAGGGCCGCCAGCGGGCGAGGTCAACGCATACATGCCAGTGAGTAGGCCGTTCTTCGCTGCATTCGAGAGCACAGCCTCGATACCTGCCGTCGAGATGCGGGTAGGTGTCTGCCCGTTACGTCTTCGCACAGTGAGGTCGTTGCAGACCCACATCACCGAGTTGTCCTGCAGCGCTACGCTGTAGGGGCAGAGTGGGTGTACGCCGTATGTCATGTATGTGTCGGCTGCCGCACTGAACGGCGTTCCTGTCGGGTTGCCAGTGTTCACGAAGCCTTCCGACGAGCGCGACCCGAACGCGAGAATCTCTCGATGGTCGACGCAGAGCGCGTAGAACGGGTCCGTACCGAACTGACGATTGAACGACGCCGCGGTGGTGAAGGTGATCTGGCCGTTGCCCGAGACCTGCCTACCGTCGTCATTGAAGAACGTGTACGAGCCCTGGCCGTTATTGTTGTTCGCCAGGAACACGATGTAGCTGTCGACGAACCAGCAGTCGAGCGCGCCACCTAGCGTCAGAAAGAAAGAGCTGGTTAGCTGCTGCATTCCGCCGCCGCCAGCGAAGGGGGTATACGTCCAGCAGACGTCGGTGCCTGGCACTAGCACTACCAGGCACGCGCCGTTGTCCGTCATCCGAACGAACCCGTTGCCGATGAGCCCGCTGACGGAGCCCGGTACAAGCGTGAACGCGCCAGCGCTCGACACCGTGTAAAGATCGAAACCAACGACCGCGTACACTACGCCGGACATCTCCCACATCCCACGGAGCGGGTTCGTCAGGCCGCTCGGCGTGAACGCTGAGAGCCCGGGCCAACGCCGGAGGGATGCCGGCTGCTGATCCTTCTCGTCGTCAGGCTGCGTCTGCGGCGCCGGCTCCGGATAGCATCCGATCAAGCGCTTCGAGCCAGCGCGCAAGTCGGCGAGCTGGTACGAGGCGAGGGGGAGAGGTATGACGGCCGGTTGCGCTTGACCCATGCTCAGAACCAGTAGGATCCGCCCCACAGGCCGCCGTTCGCACGGGACAGCTCACCAAGATCGCACTCAGTGTATCGCAGGTAGCGCTTCGTCAGCCGACGGTTTGCCTGGACGATCTGCGCGCCGAGATCGTACCCGTTGAGCGGGTCCGGTGAGGGTGAGATCGTGATGCCGTAGTGCGGCGATAGCCATCCAGCCAGGCACCACTTCACGTCGCCAATATCTTCGTCTTTGAGAGGCGCGATGCTGTTCAGCTGCGCGATGGTCTGCGGGTACCAGCCGATGTTCCCCCAACCGTCGCGCATCTGCGTCAGAAGGTTGTCGTTGAGGATAGTCATACCGTTGGTGGACTGCGTTGGGGACGGTTGCCGCCCCTCGCGTACAACGCCAAGCTTCTGGAAAGCTTCGGTAATGATCTGCTGATTGGTCTGAGCCACGCGCGCCTCTCTGTAAAATTCAGTGCCGTCTCTCCGGCTGTCACGTCTGCTTAATCAGGTGGACGTTCACCACCAGCGCCTACCGGGTGAGGGCGGCGGCGCTGTCTTTTTGTTTTACTGCACGCGGAACCAAGTACGCGGGTTCACAGCCGCTCCCGATGCCGGCTGGAAGCCGTTCAGGGTGTACTTGTATTTGACGGTCGCAATCGCGCTTCCGCCCGAGGTGGAGGCCACTACCGTTATGGTAGCGGGAACGCCGAGCCCCGAGGTCGCAATCACGTCGCCAGTGTTGGCGTTGATCGCGGTGATCGTAAGCACGTCTGCCACTGCAGGCGACACGTTGCTGATTTCAGCGCAGCAACCATCCACCGGGTTCAGCGGAAGGTTGATGGTGACGGCGATGGCGCCGCCAGTCGTGTTGCTCAGGAGGAGCTGGTTCGTCTGCATGGTGATCGTCGAACCTGTGACCAGGGTCGCTCCACCGTAGAAGTCGAACGGAATGCCGACAACGTCGCCGTGCCCATATCCAACTTGAATGTTACTCATTTTCTATATTCCTATGGGTTAGGCAGCCGACGCGACTTCGATGTTTCGGACGGCCAGCTCGGGGTAAGCGAGCACGGCGCCGACAATCGAATCGAGGCGAGCCGGGAGCACGTCGTTAGACGGATCCCACTGTTGCGCGAAGCGTATGTTGTACCCTTCGAAGCTCTCTGCAGCCGTCATCTTGACGAGTGGGCTGAGGTCGAGCATCGGGGGATTCGCAAACACAATCGCGTCCCTATACCAGCCGAGTGACTGCTTGATCAGCTGACCGTTGAGGGCAGCGATGGCAGCGGCTCCGCTCTGGCCGAAGACGCTGATAAGAGCGCCAGCTGCCGGAACGTTGTCCACGTTCTGGTACGCGCCGCCGGTGATGATGCCGGGGGCGATCGGGATCGCAATCGCACCAGCGGTGTCGCTGATGGTCGCGGTCACGACGAACTGCTTGGGACGGCCGAGGGACGCCTTCGTCTCAGGGTCGACTTCGTTCACGCCCGCGATGCTGATCACGTCGCCAGCGTTCAGGGTGGTAACACCCGCCGCCCAGCCGTTCGTGTTCAGTGTGAAGGTCGAAACGAACGCGTTACCCGCGCCGGGGTTGGACTGACCGGCGCCGTTGACGGCCGGGGCCGCCGTGGTGCTGAACGATCCGATGACGTGCGTTGGCAGCTTCGTGTTACGGAAGCAGACGTAGCCCGCAGCCTTATCCGCAATCACACCCTCCAACCACTGGTCGGAGATCGTCGATTCGGGATTGAAGAGGCCCTTGTTGTCACGGACGAAGTACCGCGAGGTTTGCGGGGTCGCGGTGAAGGTGCGACGGTCATCTTCCGGCGCCAAGGCTTCCGTCAGGTACTGCTCGTTCTGGAGCAGCTGATCGTAGGTTGCCGTGGTGTTGAAGGCGCCCGTGAACTTCGGCACGTTGTTGACCTGACCCGTGGTGAAGTTCTCGATGCCGGCCGCGAGACGCGCCATGGCAGGTTCGAGCACTTGCTCCTCGAAGTTGTTCAGCAACATGGCACGCTCCACCGAAGTGAAGTTGATATCGACACCGAGCTGCTGGTTGACCAACAGGGTGGCGAAACGCTGTACCGAGTTCTGTGCGTTCATCTGCGGGCCAGTACGCAGGGTGTACTGGAACGGGAGACGGATCGAGAGCTGTTGACCCAAGATGACCCCGTTGATGGGGCCGGGCAGCAAGCTCTGGTAATCACGGTTCGTGCGACCCGTGAAGTTGCTCTTGGCGTGCAGCAGGACGAGAGCCTTGCGTGCAACCCATTGAGCGGTGATTAGTGAGTTAGCCATTATTCCTTTCCGATTTTATTTAGTTCAGTCCGCGCTGCTTCCGGGCGTTCTCGCGGAGTGACTGTTTGCTTCCTCTGTGGCGTCGAGCGAACTCTTCCATCGACATGTTAGGGTCGACGACATCTCGCTCTGACGCACGTCCCGCAGCCCTTACTGCTGTGGGGGGAGGAGGCGCCTTGGTGATGGACTTCTTTTGCCCTGTTTGCGCATCGGGCTTAGAGCCGTTCTGCTTTGATCCTGAAGCGGATTGCTCGGCCTCGATCTTTGCGATCATCTTCCCGACGGTGATACACTGCTGGGCCGGGCTCTGCTTCGCGGTTCTAATCGCGAGGGCGGTGTCCTTCCCAAACTCGTACAAGATACGGGCGACGTGCTCAGACTGAGCGACTGCAGCGCCTGCGTCCGGGCCTAGCTGATGCGCAGCCAGTACCGGATTTTTCGTGACGATGGAATCGTAATCCTTGTGAGTCTTCGCAAACTCTCGGATCTTATCTTCCACCACCTCACGACGCTTGACTGCCTCGCTCTGGCCGTTCATCTCTCGAAGTACCTGGGCTGCGGCTGCCGCTGCCTGGCTCCTCGTCCACTTCTGCATCTTCGCTCGATACTTGTCGTTGTCGAAGGCGATATCCGGGTCCGCTAGGTCGGGCATCGGCTCGTCTTCCACAACAGGAGGAGCAACTGCAGCGGCGCTCTGTTCGGCGGTAGGTTTACCACCGTTCTTCAAGCGCTCCAGCTCGGACAGTGCGTCCTTGAGCTGGCTCTGCATGTGCTTGCCAAATATCTTCGTGCCTTCGAGCAGATCGTTCAGCTCTACTATGCGTTCCTCAGCAGATCCTTTCTTCGGGGCCGGCCGGGCGGGTGTAGCCTCGTCTTCACCCTTCTCGCCAGTCAAGTCCGTGTTGGGATCCGTCTCATCGCTGGGGTCGACGGATGCGGTGGACGAGTCCGCGTCATCGTCCGAAGTCCCCTCACCCGAATCGGTCGGGTCGCCGAGTGTTCCGTCTTCGTCAACGATGGGGGTATCGTCGTCGACAAGCGGATCCGAGGCTGCTCGTGCAGCGCTGCCTCCCGGAGTGGCATCAACTTGGCCCGCGGCGACGGCAGCAACTGCGGCGGCGTCTGCGGCACGGGCGGGGGTAGCGCCGCGGAACGGGTTCAACTTGTCGTCGACCGGTTTCTGCGGTTGCTTTTCGTAATTCTCTAAATCTGCACGAGTAAAGGCCATGCTAGTCTCTCCTGTTACACGGAATACGCTTCCGCGAGGCGGTCAGGTCTCACCCAGACATCGAAGATCAAGCAGCCTTGGCTGGCTTCTTGGGTTTTGCAGCGGCCAGCGCCTTCGCGGCGGCGACCTTCTGCTCGTTCAGCTCCTGTTGGTGCTTCATCGTCAGCGCGTGCTTCGCGTGCGCGCGAGACATCTCGGCCTCGTGGGCCTGCGCGGCTCGCTGCATGTCGGCCTCGTGCTTCTGCTGGGCGCGGACCGCCTCCGCCTGCTCGTTGGCGAATGCTATACGCTGATCGTTGTGGTTCTGCGAGAGCTGATGCTGCTGGTCTTGCTGATGTTGCTGGGTCGCGTGCGTCAGGTCCTGCATATTGCCGACATGCTTGGCAGCTAGATCCATCTGCGCGGACTGCATATCAGTCTGCTGCTGTTTCTGGTCGGTGCCGATCTCATGCGCCAGCTTGATGTTCGCCAGGTGCTTGCCGGCGGTCTCGAACTGGATCTTCTGCTGCTCCATCGGGCTAGACTGAGCGCGAGATTGTGCGATCTGGGCGTCTGCCGTCATCTTCTGGGTTTTGCCTTGCAGCAGCCGCATCTCCAGCTGCTGCTGCTGCTCTTGCATCTGTTGCTGCTGGCTCTTCTTCGAGCCGACGCCAGCCTCTTTTTCTTTCTGCGTCGGCTGGATGATGCCCTGCTGTATCAGCGGGATCCGTAGTCGGTTAGCCATCTCCTGCGCGTCCGGCGAGTCGATGTTCTTAGCGATCAAGTCCTGGATCACAGGCGCCGCGCTCGGCATAGCCTCAGCGAACGAGATCAACGTATCGAGCGCTTCCTGTCGCGCCGACTGGAAGCTCGGGCCGATGGTAACCTCAACGTCGTAGGACCCCTTCGAGAGGTCGTTCATGATGTCGCCGGTAAACTCGTGCTCTTTGTTCAGCTCGACCATCTTCTCGACGCCGTCCTGGCCGATGATGCGCTCGACGCGTTCCGTGTCCATAGTGGGCGGAATCATGTCGACCATCATCTCCCAGGTGAGCTGCAGCGCGGAGCTGAAGCCGTCGATGAACTCGTAGCTGCCCAGGTCCGAGCGCTTCGTGTGCTGCACGAGCGCCTTACCCGAGACGCGGTTCATATCGTCGGAGTTGCCTAGCGCTGGGTCGAAGTAGCCGATGGTGGCCTGAATATCCTGAATCGACATCTGCGCGAGCGCCATCGCGCCCTGCGGCAGATCAAGCGGTGGCGTGCGGAACGGCATCCCACCCTCCGCGTTCTTGTCGACGTTGTACGGCAAGTACGGACGCGAGGCGACGTTAGCCTGGTTCCACTCGTTCTCGTAACCTTTAATCATCGCCTCAGTGACGAGATACGGAGCCTTCGGCAGGAGCGCGCTCCGCTCGATCATGTCCGAGGCACGGGAGTTGTAGCTGCGCTGCGCGTCCTTCGAGTGGCGAATCAGCGACTGGAACTTCTTGCGGCCCTCGATGTTGATGTAGCGGCCAGGGCAACGAACCACGGGGATCCGCTTCCAGTCGTAGTAGTAAGGCCCTTCGAGGACGTTGGATCCGTCTACCTTGACCCACATGACCTGCCACTTAGTGGTCCGGCGGATCATCTTCTCGCCGGTCTTCTTGTTCCGTGCGATGCGGGTGACGCCACTCTTCTCGTGCGTCAGCCCGTGATCTTCGAGGTGCTGCTCGGTCGCCTTCAGGTCGGCATCGTAGTCGCGGACGGTACCGTCAGTCATCTTGGCGATCCACTTCTCACGCGGGATACGCTCGAAGTATTCGGCGATCCGAACTTCCTTGTCGGTGAACCAGCCGTAGCTGTCACGGGACATGTTGAAGCTTGAACGATTCCCTCGCGGGTTGTCGCCGGTCGTGTAGAGGTTGTCGTAGATGTCGTCGGAGATGCGCTCCGCTACGATGCAGCGGTTGGCGTCGCCCGCACACGCGTCGGCACACTGCGGATCCCATACCACCGTCTGCGGGTTCGCGATGTTGATGACGCGTAGTACCTGGTCGAACGCACCCTCACCGTCGTCCTGCATGTAGGTCGGCATGATGCGCCACGCACCGAACCCGCCAGCGACGGCGAACTTGAACTGCTCTTTGTAGATCTGGTCGGCGCGACTAGCCTGCTCGATGGAGCGGCACAGGCCGGCAAAAACCTCTGCAGTTGATTCGGACGCACCTTCGGAAGAAGGCCGCACTTTGCCGGCGGGCCGCGTCTGACGCATATCCGCCACTACCATATTGACCGGCTGCAAGCACCGGTTGAAGGTGTAGCAGGGCTTGCCGCGTCTGTTCTGCAATACTACTGGGTCCCATTGTCCCATCGCCTCAGAGTTGTATATGAAGTTCAGGTCTTCAGAGTGCATGCGCCGGTTCTCTTCCCACGAACCTACACCGTCGTCATAAAAGGTACGGACGCGCGACATAAGCGCGCCCTCGTCCTCGATATCGAACCCAGGCGAGTGGGGGAGCGTGCCCGGCGTTCCGGGAATCGATGAGATCAGGTCGAAATTGTCGCCAGAGTTCGTCGTCATTTACGTTGGCATCTCGTCCACGATAGCGCGCTGCCCCTCACCGACGAAGGCTCCGCCAAATGTGTTGGGTGGTAGATACTGGGGCGCCCCATCATTCTTCCATTCGTGCACGGGTTTCTGGTCCTTTGTTTTTCGTCCACTATCGACCAGTCTCTGGTACTGGATGCGGACCTGGTTGCGGATCGCGCCGTTCTTGAAATTAAACGGTGTGACCTTCCCCTTGCGCTCAATCACCAGGTTGTTCATCCCGTGGGTGACGTGCACGGTGTACGTACCGAGCTGCATCTTGCGGCCGTTCGAGTCGACGCGTCGCGGATCTTCATCCTGCTGGCACTCTTCGACGACTTTGCCGCCTGAATCCGGACGCTTCACAAAGCGCCAGTCGACGGAGGTAGTTACTGCCTTCGTCTTTTCATCCGTGTGCTCTATCTTGTGGGCTGCCTGCTGTCGCAGACGGATACCCTCTTCGTGCACCAACTTCAATGTAACGCTCATGTGGTCTCACCCTCTGCACGTGCTTGTGCGATTAAATATTTCACCATCTCGTCGCTGCGCCCTTTCAGTGACTCAATCATCTGATTTATCTGGACGGTGTCACGTTTGTATCCGTAGAACACTATCCGTCTGCTGCGCGCGTCCACCAACAAAAACATGCCCTGACGGCGTAAGTCTCGCGCCACCTCGTCAATAGGCTTCACCCACTCCACACGCCTCCCTGCGACGCCATCTCGGGCGACCAGCTGAACCAGGGGAGCCCACCCTCGCTGGCCGGCGGAGCCTTCGCCACATCGAAGCCACTCATCACTTCGTAACGCGTGGCGTCCATGAGGTGATCGTTCTTCTTGATGATGTTTCCCTTCTCATCGCGACGATAGAGGCGCACTTCCTTGAACCAATTCGTCAGCGTGCTGAAGACGCGCAACTGCTGCGTCGAGAGCATGTCCCAGGTCTGGACAAGACCAGACACGACAGTGTTGTCGGCCTTGCTGACCTTCAGACCGAGCCGACAGTACGCGTCGATCAGTAGCTCGCCATCGGGCCCGCGCGCCTTCTGCGCGGCGGGATCGATGACGCCTGGGATCCACTGGCCGCGGCGCATGATCGCCGCGGCGTGCACGGCGGGATCGGCCTGGCCGCGATAGTATTCGTCGTACGCCACCGCCGGGTACCGGCGCTGACCGGAGGCGTCATTGAACCCGTTGTCTATGTCCCAAGCGAACCAGATGGCCGCGGTGCAGTTCCAGCCCGGATCCATCCCATACGAGCGCGGCCAGTGCGACGGAATGTCGAAGGGCTCGATCTTCATCACGTCCTCGGGGATCGGGTAGATTGCTCCGGTGCCGTGGCCGGGGATGCCTGACTTTCTTGCCTGCAGCTGCCACGCGGGTACGCCCGCGAGGATTTGCTTTCTCTCTTTCTCGCCGAGGTGTGGGACGTCATCCATGTCTAAAAAGATCGCTGCGCGACTCAATTTGCGATCTCCTCATCTATGACTACCTCTTCCTCTTCACCCATATCCCACGCCTCCGCTGGTACTGCGTCAGGTTCAGGCGAAAGATCGGGCATGAACGCAATCATCAGGTCCGAGACACCTAACATGGGCGTCTCTGTCAGCGCAAGCGTGCCGTTCGGCTCACCAGGCACCGTGCTCAGCAAACGGAGTAGGCACTCGGTGTAAATTTCAAGTTTTGGCTCTTCGTCCAAGTGAATACGATGTTGGAGCGTGCCTTGGAACGCTTCGCGGCCCTGATCGTAAGACTTGAACTGCAGCGTAGAGATTCCGCCGGACACGTGCCGCACGAAAACTGACTCAAACGCATCGGCGAGACCGTGCTTCACTGTCCGCCGCACCAAAAGGTCGCCGGGAATCATTCCGGTACCGTACGATTGCTCTTGGCCAGGCTTCCCGCAGAATTTTTCCTGCAAAATGTCGCGCGTGTTCTTCGCAGTATCCGTCGCGACCCACATATCTATAGGGTGGGAGTATCGGCGTCCAGGCCACCAGTCTGGATACAGTCCGGTGAGGTGCAGTACGTCCGCGAAGCACCCGCAATGCGTTTTTCCCGTTCTGTTTCCACCGAAGAGCGCTATCTCGTCGTCAGTTTTCTCCAACGCGAAGAAGCTCATCTGCTTCGGGTAGTGTTTCCGCCCCAGTGGGCAGTTCTTCAGCGCCGGATGGTCAGACGAATCCTGAAACCAGGTCACTATTTGGGTCTGGTCCTGCGTCCGCGCTCTCTGCTCTAGCCAACTCAGCAGCTTCATCTGCTCCGACAGGCTCAATCTCCCGGTACTCTGCTTCGACAGCATCTCTTTCAGGCTCGTCGGGAGCGGAGAGTAGACCCTGTCTATCAAATCTTGATAGGAGGTGGGTAATTTGCGCATTTATTTGGTCCGCATTGAGATTTTGCTTGACGTTGAGATCCATCTTCAGGCTCTCACCGAACTTTTCCGGGAAAAAGTTCGCCGCGATGCGCCCGAGCATGCGCGCGTCGCCCTTTGTGGCTGCCGCGGAGGCTGCGTGGTCGAATACAGACCGCGCGACCTGCGCGGCGTCGTCAAAATCCTTCTGAAACTCGCTGTTGCTGTTCAGTTCCTTATGGAACTGCACGTTGGTGGCTCCAACGGAGCGCAGCGATTGCTTCATGTCGGCCGTGTTGGCGTACGTGATCAGGAACGCGCGACGCTTCTCGTCTGTCCAGTCAAAATCTTCGGTCACGCTCAGCGTTCGGGTGACCCCGATGCTCTCTTCGAGGCGGTTAACTGCGTCCCTGAAGGTAGTGTTCCAGCTCAGGATCGCCAGAAACTCAGACTCGCTGCGCCCGCACGCGTCGGCGGCGAGCGCGAAGTCCTTCAGCTCCGCGTACTTCGCCAAAAAGTTCTTCTCTCCAGCGCTCGGCACAGGTGGGCCGGCGGGCGCGGTGTTCTTCTGCGTATAAGCGCGACGTCGCGCGGCCTCAAGCTCTGGTACGCCCTTGCCGTATACCGGGATCTGACCGCGCTCGACGCGCTGGCAGTCAACGCAGATGCTACCGTTCGCTACGTAGCGCGCGGCGCGGTGCCCGGTGACGCACACCTCACCGGTCCAGAAGTGCTTCCAGCCGCGCGCCTTCGCCTCTGCAAGAGAAACGAAGCGTGTCGGCGTATGGTTGTACATGTCCGGCCGACCATCGCGCAGGGGCGCGACCGTCTCCGGCTTGATCTTGGGCCACTTACCCCAGGGGGTGCTCGGTGCGCCGGAGGTCTTCGCCTTCGCGAGGCTACCGAGCTGGTCATCGTCCGCTACGTTCTGTCCCATACCTAGGCGCGGTGCCAGTCCTCAGAACCACTCATGAAGTTACCCTTTCGGTCGTAGCCGGCGCTCTGCTGCCACATCAGGCACTCGTTCAGTGACTCGTCGGGATCGACGGAGTAGATCGCCTTCTGCCAGACGAAGGCGAGGTCGCCGATGCCGGGGAATCCTACGCGGTCGAAGTCGACGAGCGTGATGTTGCGGAAACTGAATTCGATGACATCGCCGGGCTTCACCTGCATCGGGATGATCGCGCCAGTCTCGTCTCCATCTTCGAACCACAGCGTCTTACCTGAGAGCTTGCTCTTCGCAAACTGCATCACTCGGCCATCGGCGCTGAGTACGGGAGGGCCTTCGCTGATCTCCTGCTTGAACGCAACCTTGCGCCGCTGGCGCCGGCCGTAGCCGACCGCGATCACGACACCCTTGTTAATCTCGATGCCGGGTGTTGCCAGCGTCGGATGCGCGTACGGCAGAATCTTCACGAGCACGCGGTCGCGGAGGACGCGCGTGCGCTTGCCGACTTCTTCCAACTCTTCGGTGAGCATCATAGGATCACCGCGTCCACGTCGGTATCACGCATGAGGCGGACCTTCTTACCCACACCGTAGTCAGAATCCATGCCGGCGGTGGCCGCGAAGGAGACTATGTCTCCAACGTGGCACTCCATAGGAGCGCGCTCACCGAGGGGGAGCATCCGTCCGGGCCCGACCGCGACGACTTCGCCGCGCAAGATACGCTGCCAGTCAGGGAGCTTGATGACCCCCTCAGCTTTATCCAGGAGCGCCACCGCGATCAAATCGTCAAGCAGCTTCTGACTAAAATCTATCTTCGCCATATCTCGTACCTCACATACGAATTAAAATTACCCAGGGCGCGTTACATTTTGGCTTCGATTGCCTGGTGTCAGAGGCGCTACCTGGGTATACAAATCAATACGCTAAGCCGCTCACCGTCGCGAGCGCGCATAATTCGATGATCGCAATCACTGCAGTAGACGTGAACGGTTGGCCGGTCACGGAGTCGATGGCGGTGAACTGCATGCCCACCTGACAGAGCTGCGAGCCGACGTACGGGAATGTCATCTGCCACGCCGACGCGAGCACCTGCAGATACATCGTCGCCGCAAACGCGGGGTACGTGAACGGTGACGCCACCGTCCCGATAGCGCCGGTCGACACCAGCGTAACCGGGGTGCTCGCCATCGCCACGGTAGCACTAGAGATGTCATCGATCTCTAGCCGTATGTCGGTCGGGATGACCGGCGTGTTCGTGTGGTCTACGAACTGCAGGTCGAAAAAAATATCAGTGTTCGGGTACGCCTTGACGTTGGCGTACGGAAGGATCGGGGTGCCCTGGAGGTACCGGTTACCTATCTGCGGCATGCTACCGCCACGAACGATCCATACGGATGCCGCAGTAGCACATACCCATACGGATCTGTGTGACGATGATCATCGCATCTTCTTGAAGGAGCGCTCGCCGCTCGGGCCCTTGAACTCGTGAGGCTTCTTACCCGAGAGGACATGCTTCGCTCGCGCGTGCGCGGCCGAGCACTCTTTCGTGGTGATGTGGCCCGAGACCCAGTCCTCAGTCGCACGGCGGATCGTGTGCTTCGCGCTCTCGCGCATCAGCTTCTTGTCCGTCGGGGGCGGGGGTGCCTTGCTCGACGCCAGCTCACTGCGCTGCTGCTCGGGCTCCGTCACGGACTTCTCGCCCCGCGACTTCTTCGCGCGCTTCTTGTCTTGACCCTTCGGGGTCTTGCTGATGCCGAGGATCGCTCCGAGCATCGGTGCAATATCAGCCACCGCAACCTCCTTGCCCACCTGTAACTTCAAATGAGTTGGTGCCGTACACGAAACCGGTTGTGCCGATAAATTGCAGCCACGCACCGATACCTTCAAGGTACACGGTCTGCGCGCAGTTGACTCCGATCTCGTTCGCTACGGGTGTGCCGAGAGCTGGCGCTGCCGCAGCAGATGGTGCAGCGGCGTTGCCCGGCCCCCATTTGATGTAGCTCGACGTGCCGGCGACCGGGGTAGCCACAACAGAGCGTATGCGCCACGAGGTGACGCCGGACTGTCTACCATCGATCACGACGGCGGCCGTGCCATCCACCGCGTAGGTGGGTGTCTTCGGCTGAAAAGTTGTATCTACGCCCATTACTTGTAGTCCTTGCGTTTGCCGGAGCACCAGTCGTTAAGGATGTCTCCCTGGTTGACGTGCTTCAGCTCTTTCTTCTCGCGCTGCTTGTGCGGCGCCTGCTTGTCTGGTGTGCTGGTGCCGGGGCGCGGACCTGTGCGGTGCGCTTTCTTGGCAACCTTCGCGTCCTCTGTGTCGCCGCCACCGTGACTGGAGCGTGGACCATCAACGTGCTTGATGCTGCGGCCCTCGCTGTTTTTCTTTTTGAAGATGCCGCTCATTTGCCCTCAGCCCAATCATTCATCTCGCGCTTCCGGTCGGCGCGCTGCTCCTTCGAGCGGGCGCCTCTCTTCGAGCGTTCGTCCGCGTGCATAAACTCCTTGGCGACGGAAACCGACGGGCCGCCGCCCCCGGGCTTAGACCACCCGTGGGCGACGGCGCGCATCAGCTTCGCTTGCTTCGGAGATGCGCTTGGCACTTAGCGCTCGGTCAGAGCCTTGTCGCCTTCCTTGTCGCCGCGGTTGTGGACGGCGTTCTGGTACAGCGAGCGCGCGGAGCTGGTCAGATCCGTCTGCAGGCTGCCCGAGTCGGACTGGTCCATCTTGTCGGCGACGTTGGTCTTCTCGGCCACGTTGCCGGACCGAGCCTTGCCGTACGTACCCTCGACGCCAGACTTGCGGCCCTTCAGGTACTCTTCGCCCTTCTGGTTGGCCCGGTCACCGTTGCGGCTGTCTACTTTGCTACCCATGTGAAAAATCCTCTTTGGTTGAAACGAAAAAATTACGACGCCGTCGTGGCGAACCCGTAGATGCTCTGCATCGTAACGGTGGTTGGTGACGTGACGGTCACGTCGTACACGCGCGCCGAAGCAACTGCTACGGTACCGGAGTTTGTTCCTACCAATGTAACTCCAGTTCCACCAGTGAGCGTGATTGCTCCAGATGCGGTGTTCTGGTTGTCTATCGTCAGCGTGTAGGACACATTGAACAGGTTCGGGACGCCGGGCGGCGGGTTGACGCCAGCCGCAAACGAGCCAAGACCCTGCTTGTACGCGTTCGCCACCGCGATCTGGATCTGCGCGATGATGTTGATCGCTGAGTCGGTCGTGTAAGCTATCGCCGTAGCGGATCCGCTGGCAACAAGATACACATCGCCCGCACCCGCGAGCAGCGACGCTGGTAGGATAGACGTAGTAGCCAGCGTGGTCGCGTTGTACTGCGTCTGCGCCAGCGCGGAGACCGCGTTATAGAAATCGTCTCGGAAGACGCCCAATGCTGTCATGAAATTTTCCTCTGCATAAACATCATCGCCGCCACGGTGGCGGATAAACTAGCCGGCGTTGTTTCCAACGCTCGACAATGGGTCTGGTGTTTGACCGGACAGCGCGTCGCTGTTGAGGAGCCCTAACCTGGTCTGCTGCAGGGGTTGGTTCGCGGTCGAGAGCCCTGGATCCTGATAGTTCGTCGCGCTCTCGGCGCTAGCCGGCGTGATCGCTACCGGCTTCAGGTACCCAGTCTGACCCGTCGCGCCGCCGCCAACCGGAACAATGCCGCCACCGTTCGCGCCCCACACGTCGCCGCCGTAGCCGGCGGGTGCTGTGACGTTCGGGTTCGCGTTCAGGTTCTGACCGACCGGGTTCTGTTGGCGCACGGCGCCAAGGTAGCTCGGTATCTGGATCGGAGAGGTGATCCCTGGACCGGTCGGTGTAGTCATCAGTTACCCGTGAAGGTCTGCTGGCCTGCCGGGTAGGTGAGCACGTTTGCGACCCGGGCCGCGATCGGTACCGGGCCGGCGGCGTTGAGCGGGTTAGTCTGCGCGGAGTTCCCGGGCGCGAACTGCGACTGCCCGTAGGTCGAGTCGCCCATAATCACCTGACCGCGCGACATCTGCGCAAGTAGTGAGTCGGTCCCCGGCGCGGTGAGAACGTTCGTCGGTACAGAGTTGGTCGTGATGTTGCCAGACGACATCTGCGTAGCGGTGAGCTGCTGCGGAGCGTTCTGGTTGCCGGGCAGGTAGTTGCCGCTCGGCGTGAACTGGCTCGACTGCGGGTTCCCCTGCATCGTCGCGCCGACCGGCGCGGCGCCGGGCGCGCCCGCACCCTCACCGGCAGTGTTCTGGATCGTGGAGTACGGGAGTAGGTTCGTCATGGTTCAGCCCTGGTACTGCGGTACGGTCGCGATGGTCGGCACCTTCACGTCCGCGTTCGCGGGCAAGATGTGCGCGTCGCCCGAGCTGGGCGAGTTGGTCTGATTGAAGCCGCCAGCGCCGGGGCCCGCGCCACCGGCCGGGCCGACGTTCAGCGAGCCGCCGAAGACGGTCATGATCGCGGTCCCGGTGCCGGTCGCGTTCGCGTCCGACATGCTCTCGTGCACGGTGCGGCCGGGGCGTGAGTCGCGGGTGCCCGCGTTCGTGATGTCGACGTTCGCGGGGCAGGCGGCGCGTGAGACGGAGGCAGTGATCGTGTCGCCGCTACGGTTGTCCGCGTTGGGTGGGAACATGCCGACGCCCGGGATCACGGGGACGATAGCTGCGCCGACGGCGTTACCGGGCTGGGTGCCCTGGAAGCCGGTGCTGTTGAGCGGCGTGCCGCCCGGGGTTCCGTAGATTGTCATCCTGCGTATGCTCCAGAGACCAGCGTGACGCTGGCGGTGGTCGTCGAGTGCGCCATCGGCGCGGAGATGACGCTCTCGATGTTGGTGGCGGCCGGGCCCGTGCTCATCGCATCGCCCACCCCCGCTATACCGTCAACGAACGCCTGATTGCTCAGGGTCGAAAGCGTCACCACGCTGGTGTTCCCAGCGTTCGGAGCTACCGGGGCACCGAGGCAAACCTCCGCCCCGTTCCCTCCGGCGAACGCTTCGTCGATAGAGAGGCTGTCGCCCTGCAGCGCGCTCACGCCCGCCGAGACCGACTGGCCCGCGATAGTCGCGAGCTGCGCGTTCCTGGGGATGAGGCCACGGGAGGCTGCCTCAAGCATCGACATCTGGACGCCCGTGGCCTGCATCCCGCCCGCGGTCGGTGCCGTGGTAGGCTGCTCGATGACGGGCGCAGGGCCAACGCCTTGCTGCAATCCAAAGAAGGGTGACATCGGCTGCCCGACGACGACTCCCTGGTTCACGTACTGGGTCATCTTAGTTCCCGCCGTACTGAGCTGGCGAAGCGAGCGCGACCGCCGGAGCGTTCGCCATCTGCTTGGGGTCGGCGAGCTGCGAGCCTCCAAAGTTGGTCGAGGAGTTGCCCGAGCCGGTCGATACCGCGGCGCCGAGCCCGCCCGTGCCGGAGATCTGGGTACCCCCGCCAGCGACGGCGGGGTTGTAGCCGGCGCCGATACCTGGCCCAGAGACGACACCGATACCGTTCGTCGCGTTCTGGGGCACACCCTGCGAGATCGCTTGCATCAGGGTCGGGTTCCCGTTCGCGTTGCCGATCCCGCCCAGGCCCGCGACCGCGTAGAGCTGATTCAGCGAGATCTCGCCGCGCGATACCGCTGCCATCAGAGACTCAGCGCTAGAATTGAAGTAGGTGACCGAGCCGTAGGGGGCGGGGTTCCCGGCCTGGCCTACCGGAGCGGAGCCGGCCGCTGGGCCGGTGTCGAGCCAGATGGGGGCGCCGGTCGGGCCGACCGCGGGCTGCGCGCCAGAGGTAGCGCCTAAATTTCCAATCGCCATGGTGAGAATACCTCGGTAGTTATCATCAAGTACAGCGGGTCTCTCACCACCCGATCAAAAAATCAGAACCCGACGGGGGGCGACTCTGTCCACTCGACATCGATCCCGATGTTTGGTGAATTCGTCGGCGCGCTGCCGAGGTTCAGGCATATGCAATCGTTGACGCCGCGGAGTATCGCGCACTGGGCGATATCGTCGCCGAAGTCAAACTCCGTCAGTCCCGGCGTGCCGCCCGCGGTGTTGATGAAAATCTGCGCGGCGCGCAGCAAGCTGCCGACCTGCGTGCCGGGCGTAGGCGCCGCCGTGTAATACTTCACCGTCGCGCCCGCTGCAGCGTTCAAGCTGTCGTAGGGCACCACCCCCAGCGTGACCGACGTGCCGCCAGTGTCGAGCGTCGAGCGCTTGATCACGTTCACGTTGATCGTCTGCGACGCGCTCGCCGAGGAGCTGATCGAGATGCGCTTGACGCGCACCGTAGTGTTGGCTGATCCGGTGATCACAAAATTATCACCAGCAACGCCAGAAAGATTCTGCATGCCGGCGGCGTATGTACTGAGAGTCATCTGGTTCATCCCTCTGAACCTCACCCGCGGCCCTTCCGGGCCTAGCTTTTTTTGCTGCACCTGCGTGTGCGGTAACCCACATAGCGGCAACGCGGCAAAAAATTTTAGGGTGCGACTATCACATCAAAATTGGCTGGCGTGGCTCTACCGCCCGCCCCACGGCAACAGGGCCTGCTGTGGCGTCTTCGTGCCCGCGGCCCGCGCCGCTCTGAACTCAATCAGCTCGCGCGCCATCGACTTCGCCTCGTACCGGTAGCAGTGGCCGTTACCTTCGGCGATCTGCTTCAGCACCTCGTCAGCGATCTTGTACATGCGGTGTCCCCCAGCTCTTCGGCATCGGGTGCTCGCCGCCGTGCCACCACCTCAGCTCCTGCGAGTGGCACCCCCACACGCACGTCGTGCGGCCGTCGAAAAAATTCTTGATGCTGCTCGGGCGGTGCGCGCAGCGCCAGTAGTACTGAAGCTCAGGCAAACTGTTCTCGGCCACCGACGTGCACCTTGAAGCCGTAGGCTTTCATATGGATCAGGTTCTCGTGGAGCAGCGTGACGAGTACGTACGCTGTCTTCCATTGCTGGAAGCGCTCGCTCCACACCTGAAACTTCAGCCGACCCTTCACCGCGGCACCCCGCCGGCCTTGATCCGGCACGGGTCGCAGCAGATGTGTCCGGGCCGCGCCGGGTTCTGGCACGCGTCCTTCACCGTGTACGGCTTGCCGGTCACGGTGTCGTAGCCGGGCAGTCCGTACGCGCACCACTTCGTCTTCGCCTTCGTTGCCTCAGTTCGCACGTTGGTTGCCTGTATCGAAGGTGTCGTCGACGTTGCTCGCGCCTACCACGGAGGGGTCGCCACCGCACGCCATGATCATCGCAGCTGCTGCGGCCTGGAGCGCAGGGATAAACTCATCCGACTTCATCCTCTTCGGTCCCGAGACGACGACCGCAAAGCTCCTGCCGTTCGCCTGCATCGTGAGCGCGATGCAGTCGCAGTCAGGGTCCGTGTCGACCCAGCGCGACTCTACGCAGTGCCAGATGGTTGAGGTCTTGACGCTCATCGGCGGCTCTTCCATCGTTCGAGGGTGCGCATGACCTGGGCCTGCGCGTTCTGTACCTCGTCGATATACCAGAGGATCTGGCCGTCGATGCGGACCGGGAGCGGCGCCATCTTGCGCGCGAGCAGCCGACCTAGCTCACCATGCGAGCACTTGAAGAGGACGGTCAGGTTCTCTCGCGTGTACATCGCGGCGGCCCCGCCCAGCGGGAGGGTCACGTTTCTTGGCGTGGGTGTTGCCTGCGCTGGGGTCGGGTCAGTCATGTTCGGTCCTTCACTCCGGGCGGCTCGGGATTGAGCCCCCTCCACCCTACTCAGGGCGAAAATCGTGATTTCACCTCGCGGTGATGGTGACGATCCTTTCGGGTGTAAATGGCTGGATACGTGGAGGTGGGTGAGGTGGTGATGGTGGTGATACTTCCCATCGTGCCGCTGGGGCTAAACAATTCCGACCCCCGCTGCGACGATGCGGACGTTACCGTTACAGTGGGATCCAATAGGGGTTTTGAGGTTCTATTGCGTCGCAGCAGACACTCGGCCTGGACCACGCGCATTATGTCAATGGACATAGCCCAGCGGCACGCAGCTGAGGCCCTGGTCGGAGTGTGATACGGTCGTACCACACTCGATGTGCGAGTGCAGCACAAGGTATTGTCGCCCGAGCAGCCGCTTCCTGATTCGAACGTGCCGTATCTTTGTGCGGCAGTGCAGCACATCGCGAGCTAGGGCACTCGGGTGGTCCCGACGGTACGTGACCAGCGGCAAGGAGCGGGCGCCAACCACCGCAACATTATGCAGCGTGTGTGCGTATCATCACCACCATCGCCATTTAGGCCAGAAAATAGATCACCACCTCGTAAGTGATTGATAGTAATGGTAACTATAATGATTGGTGATGATAGAGGTGATCCTTACTATCAACGCGTGGGATTTTGGCAGATATGTACATATATACAGGTAATACGTATATGCCAATTATAGGGGCCATAGAGCCAACATCGTCACTATCAGCTCTATCACCACCCGACAGGATTGTGTTACTCTGGCTGTATATCCATCACCAGGAGCAGGGCAGTGGGCTACCGCGTACCGTGGAACAGATTACCCGAGGCCGAGCGTCAGCGTCGCATCAAGGCAGGGGTGGCCGTAGAGAGCAGGCGCAACACAGAGTTCAGGGCGCAGCTGGCCGAGATAGAGGCGGCCAACACCGAGGCAGAGCAGCGGGCGCGTAACCGCGACCTGGTCGAGGACATCTCTAAATTGTGACACACATCACTATCTATTCGGGGCCAGATCGATTACTCTAGCCTCGTACCCACTAGCAAATAGCCCGAGGCACAACATGGACAGACTGAACGACCAAGACTTCGCTACCCAGCTGGCCCTCTTCCTCAATGCGGCACAGAACAAGGTAGACGAATACAACGTGCGGTTCATACACCTCAAGGGCGCCGCGCCGCTCCGCGTCGACGGTGGCATCAAATGGATCAAGGTCGTGAACCCCGGCTCGGGCGTCTACGTGTTCATCAACCGTGACACCGGCAACGTGCACAAGGCTGCGAGCTGGAAGGCGCCCGTCAAGAACAACCCGCGCTCCAACATCAGCGACGCGGACTACGGCGCCTCGGGCGTCAACTGGCACGGCGCGGTGTATCTGCGATGAGTGTCTACACCATCATCGTCCTCCTCGTGCTCTACTGCGCCGTGCGCGCGGTGCTGAGGGGTAAGCCAGCTGACCCGATGGCGGGCCGGCTCGTACCGCGCGGCGCCTACCAACAACATGCACCCGCACGCACGCAGCCCGCGACAGTGGCCGCACCAACACACCTGCAGCGGCTAGCTGAGGAGTTCAAGGCGGACACGTACCGCCGCGAGCGGGCCCGTAGCCGGCGCGAGTTCGAATCAAACCTAACGAGGTACGACCGATGAGCCCCGACCACAATTCCTGGCACGGCCTGAAGTTCTCGCTACCGATTAGCTTGATCATGTGGTCACTCTTCATCTGGCTGGTGCTAGCGACGCTGGGCGGCTGCGCTATCACACCCGAAGCGCGTCGCGGCACGTTGGAGAGCTTTGGGGCGGCTATAGTGGTCGGCACCGCTGTTACGATGGCCGAGGGCCACAAGCGTCATGAGCCGGCGGGGCACGTCACGATAGGTGCACCTAACTGCGGCGCTACGCCATCGGTGTGCCAATGAGCACACTTAACGAGCGGGTGCGCGAGCAGGTGTTGGCCGAGGGGCCAGACATTGCGAGCAGCCGCGACCAGTGGACGCACCAGGGACAGTACGATCAGGCGTGCGAAGATTACGTCGACGGCGTGCTGAACGCCATGACCAACGTCGAGCTGTTGCAGCGTATCAGCGAGGCGCTCGGGTGAGCACCAAAGGCATAGACATGGTGCTGCCGAGCGATTACGACAAGCTCGTAGTTGCTCGGCAGCGGGAGCTGGCGCACATCGATGATGAGCTGAGCGCGGCCATCGACGCGTACAACTGCGAGCAGCGAGCACAGATCATCCAGGAGCTGCGCGAGTGGATAGCGCAGCAGCGCGCGTGTCACGCTGTAGCAGAGGCCGCACGACAGTGAGCGACACGTCTTACATTCGCAGCTGGGATGACTTCGTCGACGCACTGGGCAGCATGCCGGCCTGGGCGCAGTATAGAAACCATCTGCGCGTGCAGGACATGGTGCGCACGCACGAGCAACTGAACAAGCTGGGTGTCCCATACCCGCATGAGGAGCCGCCGAAGTGAGATTCGTATTCGAGAAGTGCACGATAGAGCTGGTGCAGCGGCGCGCGGCCGAAGAGTCGGCGCGTAACAACGGCAAGCACGTGACCGACGTGTACCTGAACCGAGAGGAGTGGGGCGAGTTCTGTCTCGACTTCTACGAGCGCAACAAGCACCTCTGGTTCAATCTGCCGGCACCGCTAGCTGTCATCCACTTGCGGCCGCTGACCACAGCCACAAGCTTCAGCCCATACGCACCTATCACGTACTCCACGACCATCAACGTCAGCCTGGATCCGAGACTATGAACCGTCGTGGTTTCCTCGCAATGCTCGGAGCCGGTGCCGCAGTCACAGCGGCCGGCCTCATCGTGCCGGACGTGGCGCGCAAGATATTCCTGCCGCCTAAAGGTGGCTGGACCGGCACCGGACTGACTGAGAGCGAGCTGATCGCCGCTGGGCTCAACGTCGGCGACGTGCTCACGTTCGGCGATGTCTACAACGAGCAGCGTACACACCTGAAACAGTTCATAGTCACCTCCATTGGCGATTCGCGTAGGGTGATCGCGCAGTTAGAACCTTACTATCATAGGAGTTTGAAATGGGCCTGATCACAATCGCTTGCCCGAGCTGCAAAGCTTTGACCGAATGGTTCACGGGCAATCCAGATCAACGCTGCCATCGTTGCAAATACGAGGCAGCGAATCCTATAAGCTTCGGCGAATGGTCAAAGGATTACCGCACCGTCAATCTGATTGGGATGACCCAGCGCATGCGCGAGCGGTTGCGCAAGCGGTTCCGCGAGCGGTTGCGCGAGCGGTTCCGCGAGGCTGAGGAGCGTGACGACAAGATAGCTGACCAGAAAAACGAGATCGCTGAGCTGGAGCGCCGGCTCAAGATGTACGAGCCGGTGAGCCAATACAACGGCCTGAGCATCGAGGAGTGGCGCACGGCCGCGCTCAAAGCTGAGAGCGAGTTGCGCCAGGAGCAAGGTCTGCGCCACACGTACATGCGCGCTGCTCTCCGCCGGCTCAAGATCATCGACGGCCTGCGCGCCGAAGCCAAGGTGAACGAAGACTTCATCGGCCTACTGCAGCAGCGTCTAAAAGCGCGGCTCGCACAGTTGGAGCGCGTCAGACAGGCGTGCGATGTGGCAGACGGCGGCCAGAGCCTGGATCCATGAGCGATATCTTCGCCCAGGTCGCAATCTTTGTGCTTGGCCCGACCGCCATCGTGCTGTCGAACATGCACAACGCAGCGGTGCGACGCTGGGCGCCAGTGGTGGGACTATCGTCGCAGCCGTTCTGGTTTTGGACCACGGCCGCGCACCACCAATGGCCCGTGTTCCTCACCTCGATCATCTACACGGCGGCCTGGTTGCGCGGGCTATACAATCAGTGGTATAGTAACGCCGTCACATCAAACCTTGGAGATCGAAAATGAGCAAAGCACAGACCGATATCCGCGCCACCAGCTACAACGCGGCGACCGCGAATCCCAACGGCTACGTTGGCACCATCGACGATGTCATCGCGCAGATTCGCGCGGAACCCAACGAGGTGCGCGTGTATTGGCCGCTCAATATGAGCCGCGAGCGGCACGAGCTGCTAGGCTTTCTCGGCGTGATCCGCCGCTCCCGCCCGATGAGTGGCGTCGAGATGGAGGTCTACAGCGAAGATGACTTCGATCACGAGGCGTACACGGAGGATGACAGCGTCGAGTACGGTGCGCCTGAGGCGCCGGTCGAGCCCGGCTTCTACACTCTGGCCTACGCGCGCAAGGCGTGGCCGCACAACTTCGGCCAATGAGGGCCGCGCCTCAACCGATGAAGCAGTACGTCCTACCGTGCAGCTGCATCGTGACCGAGCATCCTGGACATGTGAACACGATGATGTGCCCAGAGCATCGGAGAGAGCACTTCGAGAACCCACAGCGCAGGGATATTCGCGAGCTAATTCAACCCAACAACCTTGACCTGATCGGAGGATGATCAATGTGCATGCGCATCGATGAGAGTGTGAAGTCTTCAAACAAGCGCGTCGTGTGGAAGATCTTCGACAGACCGCTAGGCGGCAAGATCCTGTCGTTGTTCCAATCGTTCGAGTACCCGAAGGGTAAGCTGATCGAGCGATCACGGCTCTACGCATCGGCGACTAGCCGCAGCATCTATGGCGGCCTGATCGGAACAGAGGGTCTGCACTTCTACAGCAGCAAAGCCATCGCGGTGGCCGAGGCGAAGACCTGGCCTGACAGCTACATCGCGAAGTTCGCGGTGGACCCGGCAGACTTCATGTTCGCCAGCCTAGACGGTAACGAGCTGATGTACGAGCGGGCGACGCGCGTCGGGAACTACATCAAGGCGCGCGGTAAGTGCGAGTAACGCGAGCTGGGCGGCGCGACGCCACGGCTCGAAGTGGGCCGGCAGCAGGAGGGCACAGCCCCTGTGAATGCTGCCGGCCTGCGGATCTTGACAGAATGTCGGATCCGAGTTATTTTGTCTGCTGAAAAGGTCTTTTTCACCCCGGGAGCATCAATGACCCCCTACTTCAGAAGTTTTCTCGCCGTCACGGCGCTATTGGTTGCCGGCTTCGTGCTCGGCACCGCCCTGTTTGGATGCGCCTCCGCACAACCGAACCTCCCGCACCGGAACCCTGCCGAGTCATTCGATCAAAGCAACCTGAAGCGCTTCGACAGCGGCTGCCCGAGCGCCGTGTTCGTCGCGCCCAACGGCGAGCTACAGCAGTGCGAGATGTATCAAGACAAGCAGAAGCCGGCGGGCGAGGCGCCGAAGGACGAGCTGAGGTACTTCCCGTCGATGGACGCGGCGGCACTCTACGTGGTCACGCAAATCTACGCGCGCAGCCACTACTACGAGTACGGCGGCATCATCGCGAGGAGCCCTAAAGGCTTTGTTATCAGCGCGCCGTCGACGCAGCATCACGGCATGGACGTTAGCTTCGAGGAGGACCCGGAGTCATTCGAGTTCCCTGTCGTCGCCACGTATCACGTGCACCCGTGCCTCAAGAACGCGTTCTCGTCGGTGTTCAGCCCGCAAGACCTCGCCGGCTCGCGTGTCACGAAGACGCCTGGATACGTGCTAGACGAGTGCACGGGCGACCTGCACTACTGGGCGCCTGGTGACGGCTACCTCGACGGTGACGCGATGCTCAAGCTTGGCGTGAACCCCATCGCGCTGATGACGGGCGTCCAGCTCTCGCCAGGCAAGATCGTCGGCAAGATCGCGGTCGACGGCACCGTGCTGAATTAAGATGCTAGGCGCTACACTCGAAGACTGGAGTCACTTTGACTTCGTGCTGGGCCTGGGCGCGAACCTTTTGCCGTGCGTGCCCGCCAGCCTGGATGTCAAAGTGCAGGAGGGGAGCCAACTGGCCGGCAAGGTCGGCAAGATTCCCTCGATGTTCAACGGCCGTGGTGAGGCGCACGGTCTAACAGGGTGGCAAAAGCGCGAGATCGCACCGAGCGAGGTACAGTATTGGGCAAGCGACCGGCGCCTCAACATGTGCGTGCGCACCGGCCCGATCAGCGGCATATACGCGTTCGACATCGACATCGATGACATACGCGCAGAGCACGTACGCCATAAAATATCGCAGGCCGCTGATGTTCTGCCATCGCGCGGCCGCGAAGGTAGCTTTAAGACGTTGCTGATGTTTCGGATGGAGGAGCCGTGCAAGAAACGCAAGATCAAACTCGACGACAGCCCACGCGGGCCCGCTATCGAGCTTCTCGGCGATGGGCAGCAGTTTGTTGCGTGTGGTACGCACTCCTCTGGTGTGCGCTATCGATGGATGCCCGAGCTGCCTTCGAGCATACCGACGATAACTCTGGATCAGCTGAACCTGATCTGGACAGCGTTATCGAAAACATATGCGACGACGCCTACGACGAGCGCGGCCCCAACTGTACCGGCTCAGGCGCCGTTGACGGAGACGATGGAGACGGAGGTGACGGGGGCGATATCCGAAGAGGATTGGCAGCATCTACTAGCGTCGCTCCGGTTCATGCTCGACAAAGTCTCAGACAACGACAGCTGGAGCGAGATCGGGTACGCGCTCCTCTCACTGCAGGGCAGCCGCCCCGCTGAGCAGCTGTGGCTGGACTTCAGCCGCAAGGCGCAAGGGTATGAGGCCGGCGCCCCCGAGGCGTGGTGGGCCGCGCACCGCGGCCAGGAGCCGCGCTCGGACTATCGCCACATCTTCAACATGGCGCGACAGCGCGGCATGCAGCGCGTGGCCGATGTCTCGGCGTTCCAACCCGTGCCCGAGCCCGAGCCGCACAGTGACCTGGTGGACGTGGTGCCGCCGGATATGGGCGAGGCGCGTCCGCTGATACGTACCAGCGGTGCCGAGTTCTCCAACATCGTGAAGCAGCTGGAAGAGATCCTGAGCCCGCACGTCTACACGCAAGGATCGCATCTGACGCGTACGAGCGAGGCACACAGCGACGGCGCTATCCAGCGCAACGCCGACGCTGTGATGCTGATACCAGCGACGCAGGGCTGGACGCGCGTGCGATTCGGTGAGCTGTGCGACTTCGTGAAGTACAACGCGCGGCAGGATGAGTGGGTGCCGATTGCGCCGAGCATGGAGCACATCAGCGCGTTGATGGATCGCGGCAGCTGGACGACGCTACGGCCGCTTGACGCCATCGCACGCGCGCCGTTCCTACGTGACGATGGTAGCATCTGCGACGCTCCCGGCTACGACCCGATGAGCCGCACACTGTATGTGCCGAGTATTAAGTTCCCGACAATCCCCGAGGCGCCGACACGTGACGACGCGCTCGCCGCGCTAGCGCGGCTGCGGGAGCCGTTCAACGAGTTCCCCTGGAAAGAGGGAGCCTCAGAGAGCGCGTTCGTGTCGCATATCCTGGCCGAGGCGGCACGTCTCGCGATGGAGCGGTGTCCGATGTACTTCTACGACGCGCCGATGGCGGGGACCGGCAAGTCGACGCTGCAGGAGATGGCCGCGCGCATCGTGCACGGAACGGAGCCGGCGATGCGGCCCTGGGTGGCGGACGAGGACGAGATACGGAAATCTCTATACGCGTGCCTGATGGCGGGGGACCGCTCGATCTGGTTCGACAACGTCCCGGACGGTATCAAGGTGCGCTCGTCGGTGCTGGAGGCGTTCCTTACGAGCGCAGTCTGGAAGGATCGCAAGCTAGGGGAGAGTGTGACCAGCGCGATACCGAACAAGACGGTGCTGGTGGCGTCAGGTAACAACATGACCCCGGTCTCGGCGCTGGCGCGGCGGAGTATAGTAGTCCGTCTCGACGCCAACACCGAGCACCTACGCGAGCGCGTGTTCAAGATCGTGAACCCTCGCCGGCATATCATGGAGCATCGGGCGCAGCTACTGGTCGACGCACTGACTATCATCCGAGCGTACATCTCGCTTAAGGCGTTCGTGAAGATGCCGGTCGAGCTGCCGAGCTTCGAACGCTGGTCGCATCTCGCGCGCAACCCCCTCATCTGGCTGGGGATGGCAGACCCTGTCGTCACGCAGCTGAACGAGACAGACGACGAGACGAAGAACGTCGGCCCTATATTCAAGAAGCTGGTGGCAAACTTCGGAGACAAGACGTTCACAGCTGGCGATATGGCGCGCGTCGTCGGGAGCCTATCCGATGAGAAGAACGAGCTGAGCGACGCGCTGATGCAGATGGGGTGCGCGGAGCCGAACAACCCAATCAAGGTGGGTTATTGGCTGCGCGCCTCTAAGGATAAGATCGGGAGCGGCTACAAGCTGATGCACGACGGGCACAACAAGTTCGGCGTTCGGTGGAAACTGCAGAAGACCAACGGAGATCTGACCAATGGCTGATATCGTAACGAAGGCCGACGGTGACGCACTCTCTCGGTTGATCCAACTGCAGGCTGTCCGACATGATATACGCCTGAACTGGACAGGTAAGGGTATAGAGGACCTCATCTCGCTATGCAATGCACACGCTGTCAAGGCCCGGCTCGCGAAGCATCTGTGGACTGGGCTCCGTGAGCTGATGCAGATGCCGGAGCTAGCGCTGTTGCCGGAGCCGCTCGCCGCGCAGATCACATCCATCGTGCTCAAATCGCAAGCGCTCACGGACCTGGATACTGAGGCGCACGCGAAGCGCATGGCGTTGATGGATCGGCCGAAGGGAGCTGCTTGAATGACGCGCAGCGCTCAAGAGGTGTTCACGATGGAGCTGGCGCGTGCCGCCGCGAAGACAGCGCACAGATACCTACGCGCTCGCGGGCTACAGAAAGCTGATCGCGAAGATATAACGGCAGCAGCCCTGGAGTGGTGCTGGAAGAATCGGGCCAAGTATAGCCTGACGACAACACTGAGGACATGGTTCATGAACGCAGTTCGAGACGCGTACAAAAGTTTGCAGCGGAACGAGCTGCCGCCGTCCGACGAGTCGATAGAAAACATGGGCGGCACTGACACTACCTACGAAGAGGCGGCGGCCGAATCCTCCGCCAAGGTACTACTCAACGCGCTCACACCCATCGACAAAGAAATTGCGGTGCTTACGATGGAGGGGTACACCTACCGGGAGCTGTGCAAGAAGGGGTACCCGCAGCATGTGATCAACGGCGCCCAGCAGCGCATCAAGCAGCTGCGCCGGCTCATCCCCGACGACCACCGCTCGAAGAAAATGATCCAGACCGCCGCCGCGCCATCGTCGGACGACGTCGTGGTCAGTATCGATACCGAGCTGGAGCAGCTGGACTTCACGCCGGCCGCCGGCAAGGACTGCCCGCCCTGCTGGCGCTGCATGTGGTTCGAGGGGTTCATGCCCGCCGGGAAGCGCGACACGCGGATGGACATCGAAGACTTAGAGGTGCGCGAGGCGGTGAAGGTCACCGAGGCGCGCAAGATCGAGATTGCACAACAGGTGAGGGACGGACTATGAAAGGACTTAACACCCTGCGCTTCAATCAGGCCACGCTGATAGATGCCTTACAGGAGTATATAAATAAGCGGATCACAACGGACGCCGGTAAGCAGACGGTGCTCAGCGTTACGTACGAGTCTCCGTCTTATGGATCCGGCGTCGGCGAGTTTGTCGTAAAAATCGAGGAGAAAACAAATGTCAGTTGACGCGAAGATCATGACGGTAGTGAGCGCTATCAAGCAATCACTGCAAACGTCGGCGGGTCCGGGGTCGAGTGTGAACACGCACCCGAATCCGTTCTTTCTGAACGTGACGGGCGAGATGAATCTCAAGCACGCGGCGGAGCTGATCATCGCGCGCTTGGAAGAGTACGAGGCGGCGCTGGCGATCAAGATCGCGAAGCTGGCGCGCGAGGTCGACGCCAAGGCGAAGGAAGAGGCGGCGAAGCTGTGAGCGCCCGCGTACGGAGGTTTTTCTATGTACGCGCACCGCGCGGGCGGGTACTGCACATCCAGTACGGCAAGAGCCACAGCGAGGGGCCGGTGAAGTGCGGGCTGCAGTCCGCTAAGGGTTGGTCCTGGATGAACCGCGGCAGCACGCCGCTGTGTAAGCGCTGCGACCGTTGATTATTGGTAAATAGGGCCGGGAGTTGCATCCCGGCCCGGGCTGTGAGATAGTAGCCGCACGTAAACCGAACCTGGAGATTGAGATGGAAATTCAAGCGATGATCGACCTGCTCGAAGACTACAAAAAGCAAGGTGCGCGGAGCGTCAGTATCTCTGACGGCGCGTGGCACTACGAGTTCAACCACCGGTTCATGTCTGTCCCCAACTTCAGCGCGCCCGTTGACGTGATCCTCCGGCCGGTGTCGAACGGCGACGGCCGCGAGATCAGTTTCTTCGAAACTCTCGAAGATCGTGCAAAACCAAGCTGGCGCGACGAGCTGCCCGCGCTTCTCAAACGGCAGGCGGAGTAATATGCATTACATTATTGAGACCGCAGAAGACGGCACCTGGAAGCGAGTCTACACGAAACCGGAGCCGAAGAGCGCTCAGCGCGTCATCTACGCTAGCAGGCGCGGAGGGAAACCCCTCAACATTGGCATCAACCAGGCGAAGCGCGTCGCGCGCTCGGCCGACAAGCGTGACCAGGCCGCGGTGCTGGAGACGCTCGGGCCCGGGCTCCCGCGCCAGCACGCGCACCACCAGGAGCTGGTCCGTCAGCGGCACCGGTACTACCGAGACTCAGCTGTGGACCGGAGAGGTGAGCATGGGTGACGTGCCGAAGCCCTATTACCAAGTCGCAGTTGCGTCGGGCCATGACGGATGTTTTGCCTGCAAGCAGGGTCGGTTTTGGACTGTCGTTTACTTCGAGGCGGGCGATCCCGATGGCGTCGAGATCGGTACCGGGAAGGTGAGCCTAAATGAGTAAATGCGCCCATTGTCCGCGTGAGTCCGTTGTCGATATAACGCTAGGCGATCCGATCAATTATTCCCTGTGCCAGCGATGCGCCAACATCGAAGCCCATGTGCATGACGACTGCGACCTGACGGCGTTTCTCAATAAATCTGGCGGCGAACTGGAGAAAGCTGGCTGGAGCGCGTTCTACAAATTGCGCAAGTCAATCGCTGATGGCCGCTATCCGGGTATGACCGGCGAAGTCAAAACAGGCTCACCTTTGAGTGACGGAGCTGAGCATGGATAGCCCAGCGCTCCGTAAGAACGCCATCGAGACGCTGGCGCTCCTGGTCGAGCGTTACCCGAACCTACCTATCGGGCGGATCGTGGGCGAGGCTAGTCAGAACTTCGACGCGTACATCACCACCGACGTCGAGCTGGCGCGCGGCCTGAACCAGCTCTTCGTCACCTACACTCAGTTCGAGGCCGCGGGGATCAAACCATGACACGGAAGATGGTCGAAGCAGATTTGTACGCCGGCCTGCTGGTGAAGTGCCAGCGCTGTGAGCGCCGAGATGCGTTTTGGTACCACCAGCGCACCGCGTACGTCGACGAGACGCTCAACTGGGTTGCGCTTTGCGCGCCGTGCCGCGAAGACAATGATGAGTATTGGAACGATCAGTGGGCCGAGTACTACGCAGATTGCCTATGACCGCCCCGACCTTCAACATCCTCACGCAGCAGGAGCTGACCATCGACCTCTCGCGGCCGGCGATGGAGTGGTTGCTGCTCGCGATGGATGAGTGCCCTCGGGCGACCGTTTTGTACGGACTGGAGTGCGAGCTTGACAACTTCAGGAACATACTTCAGAATCTGCTGGAGAGATCGGAACCCGAACCTGAAAACTTTGATCTGATAGGAGGCTAACGTGAAGCTCAGAGATTTTTTAATGTTCCAAGCCGGATGGTGGTTGTAGGTGTTGTTCAATTATCTGGTGTTTTGGATACATTCATGACCGTGCGCTTCACTCCGCAAGGCTGCAAGGTCGAGACCATCTGCACCATACAACCGAACGGTACATACACCGAGAGCATCACCCTCTCGGTGGACCCCACCTACCCCCTCTCGCTCCTGATCGAGGAGCAGGCCGGGCGCCCGGTCCCGCAGCTGCCGGCGCGGGGCTCGTCCCGGGTCCGGGCTACGCGGTACGGGTTTGAGCTGGTAGAGCGCCGATGAGTAAAGCGCACGTCGTCGGCTACGTTCGCGTAAGCACCGCTGAGCAGGCCGAGTCTCGGCTGGGCCTGGAGGCCCAGCGCGCCGCAATCGCCGCCTGGGCAGACTCCCGCGGGCTGGAGGTGACCATCTACGAAGACGCCGGGATCACCGGGACGTCGATGGCGAAGCGCCCCGCCCTGGAGCAGGCGTTGTGCGCCGCAAAAGACGGTGCGGTGATGGTGGCGTATTCCCTGTCACGCTTCGCAAGGTCCACCAGGGACATGCTGATCATCGCAGAGAGGCTCAAGCGCCAGGGGGCGGACCTTGTGAGCCTGACGGAGAGCATTGACACCACGACCGCCACAGGCCGTCTGGTGTTCACTTTACTGTCCGCCCTGAGCCAGTTCGAGCGGGATCTGACGTCCGAGCGCACCAAAGCCGCCCTGGGGGCCCTCAAGGCCCGAGGGGTGAAGCTCGGCCCGAAGAAGGCGAACACCACGGCCGCGCACGAGGCTACCCGCTTGCGCTGGGCGCGCTATCGTGCTAACCTGGCCAATGCAGAGACAAAACATTGGCTGAGAAAACCACAGGTGAGCAATGAAGTCTCGGAAATAGAATGGCGGAAGCGCCAATTAAGTACACCGCCTGAAACTTGAAACTAGGAGCTGATCATGACCCGCAAAGACTACATCCTGATAGCCGCCGCCCTTAAGTCGGCGCGCGTCCCGAGCGCCTTGGGTAACGAGAACAAGGCGATATATAACAACGGCATCGACAACGCCGTCGCATTCATCGCGATGGCGCTCGCCAAGGACAACCCCCGCTTCGACGGCCAAAAGTTCCGTGAGGCTGCGGGGGTGTCGACGTGATTCGGCTCACCTTCACCGAGCGCTACCAGCAGGCCCGCACGTACGCCGCGCAGGTTCGCGCGCGGCAAGCGATGGGCGCCCGCTACGCACATTTCAAACCCAAACCCAACGACAGGAGACTCATAAGTGCGAAACTTGAAACTGAAACATCCGTGGCGTGACAGCGCGCTCGCCCGCACCAGGGACAGCCGCTTCGCCGAGCACCTGCAGACGCTGCCGGCACCCGAGCGCCAGAAGATTGAGGCCGCCGAGCGCGCGTATGTGGCGCGGGCGGGCAGCTCCTCAAGCCTTCAACACGCAGCGGCCCGCGACCACGCCCGCGGGCTGATGGGTATCAAAGAGAACGTACCGTGGTACTTGGCTTGACAGGTTACCTGGCCGTGAGTTAGGTTGATTTTGTACCTATTGTTTTAACCTTAAGGAGACTGAAACCGATGAACCATTCAAAGATTGCGGCCGCGCTGCACGCGCTCGCCGACGCCTTCCTCGCGGACGTGGAGTCCGTAGAGCAGGCGGTGACCGGAAAGAAAGGCAGCAAGAAGACTACCGCGGCTGAGGCGGTCGCCGCGAATCCAGCCGCAGCCGCCGCCACCCCGGCGCCGGTAACGCCTGCCCCAGTCGTCCCGAGCATCACCAAAGACCAGCTGAACAAGGCTGTCCTCAAGGTGGCTGCGAAGAGCCGCGACGTGGCCGAGGCGATCCTCGCCAAGTTCGGCGCGAAGAACACCGTCACGCTGCCGGCTGAGCAGTGGCAGGCGGTGTACGACGCGTTCGAGGAAGAGATCGCGAAGATGGACGCAGCCGCCGTGCAGGTCGCGCAGGCGTCACTGGTCTAACCTGAGTTCCCGCAAGGGGCGCCGTGCTCCCGGTCTTCCGCGTATAGCGGGACAAGGGACGTGAAAGCACACCGGATCGTGGTAACCGGAGAGGAGCTGAAAACTGTGATTAAAGCGACGTTTTGTCGATGGGTTGCGGTATCTTTCGCGTCCGCGTGGACGCTCAAGGTACCCGGCACCTGCGCAATAGATTCCTCCGCCTCAGACGATGTGGTGTGGATGGATAAGCGCAGGTTCGCGCGACAAGTTAGACGATGGAAGTTAGGTCGATGATCATCAACGGACTACCGCCGAACTTTGAGCAGGTGCACGCCGCGTTCCCGCGAGCGGACCAGCCCGGCGTGCTGTTCGCGTACTACCCGAACATCCACAACCCCAGCGGGATCGTCGTACCGCCCGCCCTGGTCGCGCACGAAGAGGTACACCTCCACCGGCAGAGAGATGCCGGACCAACACAGTGGTGGTATCAGTATCTCACCGACAACGGGTTCCGCTATAACGAGGAGCTGCTGGCGCACGTCGCCGAGTTCAAGCACCAGAAGAACGGCGACCGGAACGCGAGCGCCCGCCTCCTGACCGCGACCGCGCTCCGGCTCGTGGCCCCGCTATACAACTATCAGCCGCCGCGCACGCTGCAGCAAGCCATTAAGGATCTACGCCGTGAAATTTCGTAAACCGCCGCGCTCGCTGTTCAAGCGCTACGACGATGAGAAGCACTGGGGCATGATGATCCCGGTCGGTCGCAAGAAGACGCTGTGCCTGTACGACGCGGCGAACGACAGGATGCATCCGCCGGCAGAGTGTCGGATGCACTTCATCCTGACGGTGAAGATCTACAGATTGTTGGTTATGCTACGCATGACCGAGGTGCGCGTGCGCGCCGGGTTCCAGTACCTATGAGCGGCACGCACTCAATCCTCGCACCCTCCGGCTCCGCGCGCTGGCTGCGCTGCGTCGGCGCGCTGTACCTGTCGCGCGGCGTGCCGGATCCCGACAAAGAGCACAGCGCGAGCGGCACGTGCTCGCACTGGCTCCTGCAGTGGCAGCTGGAGAATTCGGAACTCGACTTAGATACCTGGCTCGGGAAGGAGCTGACCTTCGGCGATAACCCACCCTTCAAGTTCAAGATCGACGAAGAGCGGCTTGACCGTGTACGCTCGTGCGTCGCCGTGATCAACCGCGAGCCGGGCGAGATGTTGGTCGAGCACCGCCTGGACACGACGCCGGTCCTGGGCGTGCCGGACCAGCAGGGACACAGCGACATCATTAAGCTGTACCCCGAGGGTGGCGCAGTCATCCGCGATCAGCTCTACAAGGGCGTCCTCTCGGTGCACGACTATAAGGACGGCTACCTTTTGGTGAACGCGAAGGACAACACGCAGGGACTTATCTACCTCTGCGCCGCCATGATCGAGTTTTCACTCGTCGGCGAGTTCAACGCGTTCCGCTTCTGCATTCACCAGCCGAAGCTGAACCACTATGACGAGTGGACCTACACGCGCGCAGAGCTGGAAGCGTTCATGGCGCTGATACGCCCGGTAGCCAAGCTCGCATACGACATCTATCACGAGACCGTGCCGTTTGATCCAGCGCAGCATCTCGTGGCCGGCGACGAGCAGTGCACATACTGCGAGGTTCGCGGCCGCTGTGTCGCGCGAGCGAAGCGCATCATGAGTTTATTCGAGCCGCTGATACAGCGGCACGAGCTGGACGACAAGTCGCTCGGCGTAGTGTACGCGCAGCTAGATGAGATCGAATCCGCGATCAGCGACTTCCGCGCCGAAGCGCTGCGCCGCGCGAAGCTAGGTGTGATCGTCGACGGGCAGAAGCTCGTCTACGGCAACAAGGGCAAGCGCGTGTGGGTCGACAAGGCGAAGGCTGAGGCCGCGATGCTGATGGTAGTCGACCCCGACAAGATATACGAGCCGCGTGAGATCGTATCGCCGACCACGGCGGAGAAGTTGATGAAGAAGGACTACGCAGTCCTCAAAGACCTGGTGACACAGTCGGATCCACAACTCCGGCTCGTGCCACTAGACCACAAGGGGGAGGCGGTAACGCCGATCCAGTTCATCCCGACGCAAGAGCCGGGACTAATCTAGGAGATTGAAAATGTCGACAGAAACAGTGACTCGTCAGATCAAAATGGACAACGTGCGGCTGCTACGCGTATCGCTCACGAAGCAATACGTCGGCCGCGACGCGAAGATTGATCCGACCACCGGCAAGGCTGAAGGTAAGTTCCACATCGATGCGGTGTTCCCGCCGACCCATCCGCAGTTCCCCGAGCTGCAGAATCTTATCCGCGGCGTCGCGACGGCGAAGTGGAAAGAGACGACGCAGCAGACGCTGGACATGATCAAGGGTAACAACCAGCGCTTCCCGCTGCAGCGTGGCGACCAGTACCGTCCGGGCAAGCCGGCGTACGCTGGGATGCTGTACATCAGCGCCGGCAACAAGGATCAGCCGACGATCCTGGTGACGGAGAACGGAGTCAACATCTCGAACCGGAACACGCCGGTCATCTTGACGCCGAGTCATCCGTGCTGGCCGTACGAGGGCAGCTACGGCAACGTGCTGCTTGAGTTCTACACGTACTTGTACGGCAACAGCCCCGGCCTGGGCTGCAGCGTGCTCGGCGTGCAGTTCGCGAAGCACGGTGAGCGGCTCAAGGGCACGTCCGTCGCGAGCGGCAGCGAGTTCGGTCTGGTTCCGCAGGACGCGGACGCGGCGCCGGCTGGCGCGGCGGCTCCGACCGGCGGCGCTGGGCTGATCTAAGTTTATGGCGAGGCTGAGGACTTTGACTCCGAAGCGTAACATCGGTACCGGGATGAAAAGCCGGCCGCTCGCCCCTTCTCTGAGAGAGTTTGAAAAACGTCTTATCGACCCGCACCATCAACGGATGGCCGAACAATTCGATGCTGAAATGAGGAAACTACAATGGCCGAACAAGTGAAACCGTTTGCCAGCCTAGGCTACGAGCCGGTTGGTCCGATAGTAAATAGGATCCTCGCTCGCTACCTGCGCACGCAACGCAAGAACATGCGCCGCTTCTTCCAAGAGCGCGGCCTCTTCACGCTCGCAGACCGAATGGACCAGATCCGAAAATCTCGACAAGGCATGCTCGGAAAGAATCGCATGTTCCAAAAGGTGCTCAATGAATACGCCGCTCTATCCACCCCTCAAGTATCCGAATCTGTTCCGGGGAACGTTCTACAACAGGCGCCGGTCGTCATTGCCGGCGAGAATGAAGCCGCTGATCAGTAAGATGCCGGGCACCGAGACCTGGGTCTGCCGGTATCGTTGGGTGCCTGGCATGATTGATCGCGTGGGCGGCTTCGGCTTGACCCCGACGGCTGCGTACAAAGACTGGAAGCACTGGATGACGAAACAGTGCTGAAGATTCTCTTCCTGGACACGGAGACGCGGTCCCGTCTCGACATATCTGTCGGGACGGACCGATACACGCGTGCGGCCGAGTGCCGCATCGTGACGTATGCGTTCGCCACCGGCCCAGCGAAGATCTGGCTCCCCTACTGCCAGCCGATCCCGCAGGACCTGAAGGACGCCCTCGACGACCCCGAGTTCCTGATCCTCGCCCACAACGCCGCCTTCGACCGGCTGATCCTCGCGCGCGCACTCAAGATCGTCACGGGTGTAGCGCGGTGGCGCTGCACGATGGCCGGCGCGAGCGCGCACGGGCTCCCCGGCTCGCTCGAAGCGCTCGGTACCGTCTGCATGCTGAGCGCGGACCAGGGCAAGCTGACCGACGACAAGGGCCTGATTCACACGTTCTGCGAGCCGCAGCCGACTACGGGCGAGTTCATCGAGCCCGAGGACGCGCCGGAGGAGTGGCAAAGATTCTGCAACTACGCGATCCGCGACACTGAGGCGCTGCGCACGATCTTCAACCGGATGCCGCAGGCGAACTACGCCGGCATCAACCTACGCAGCTGGATGCTGGACCAGCTCGTCAACGAGCGCGGCTTCGGCTTCGACCGCCAGCTCGCGATGGCGGCATCAGACTTCCTCGACGACGCGCGTGAAGCGTCGCGCAAGGTGATGCGCGCCAACACCGAGGACCAGATCGGGTCCGCTACGCAGGCGAAGCGGCTGCTGGCGTACATCCGCAACCGCTACGACATCGACATCGAATCACTCAGAGCAGGAGACGTACGTGACTACCTCGAAAGTGACGACCTGGACCCAATTCTTCGCACTGTTCTCGAAGAGCGGCTCGAAGCCGGAAAGAGTGCTGGTACTAAGTTCAAGCGGGGACTTGTGCTGGCTGGCCCCGAAGACCGCATCCGTCACTGGTGCCGTTGGTCGGGTGCGGGCCGTACAGGTCGTCACGCAGCACGAGGATACCAGCCGCACAACATGGCTCGTCCGGCTATCACCGTCCGGCGGCCTCCGGGACATCCAAGAGCCGGACGGATTGAGCTGGAGCCGGTTAAGGCAAGCACTATTGACGATGTCATTATCCCCGGCATATACAGCAAGGCCGCACTCAACAATCCACTAGTCTACGGCGGACCCTTCGAGGCGGTCGCCATCGCTGTCCGTCACGGCATCATCGCCGCGCAGGGTAACGAGTTGGTGGTTGGCGATTTCAAAAACATCGAGAGTGTTGTGACTCCCTGGCTTGCTGGCGAGACGGCGGTGCTCGACGCGTTCCAGGCACTGTTCGATAACCCCAAGGATAAATCCCGCGACCCGTATCGAATTCTTGCTGGCAGAATGCTCGGTATCGCGCCAGAGGCTGTGAACGAATCTCAGAGGCAGCTTGGAAAAGTGGCTCTGTTGGCGTTCTGCTTCGGCGGCGGCGTCGCGGCGCTCGTCAACATGGCGATTGCGTACCAGATGGATCTGGAGCCGCTTGCCGTGGTCGTGCTCCCGACGGCGACGTCGGAGCAGCTGGAGAAGGCGAACCAGGCGTGGGGACGCGCATTCCTCAAGGGTGAAGACTTCGGTCTGAGTCGTGAGACGTATATGGCCTGCGACATCTTGAAGCAGGCTTTCCGCGCGGCGAACCCTGCGATCAACAAGATGAGGTACGACCTGAACACCGCGATCCTCGAAGCGTGCGCCGACAAGAGCGGGACCGTCTACAACGTCGCGCGGTGCCAAGTCTGGTGTAACGCCTCGTTCCTGGTCATCCAGCTCCCGAGCGGCCGTCGGCTGCTTTACGCATCGCCGATTCTGAAACAGGAAGAGATCGAAGATCCGTTGGGTGGTAAAGCGTGGAAGAGTCGCTATGTCACATATCTCACAGTGCGCGGTCGCAGCTGGCGGCGCGAACGTGCGTGGTCAGGACTGTTCGTGGAGAACGTGGTTCAAGCGACGGCGAACGATGTACTACGCGCGGCCATGCTTCGAGTACACGACGATACATTGAAGGTGCCGGAGATCGCGGCGTACCTGGAGACGCTCGAACCGTACGCACGTACGGCGATCAGTCTCCATGTCCATGACGAAATCGGGATCGACGTTCCCAAGGGTAGCTACTCCGAGGAGCGGCTGTTATCAATGATGAAGGTCAAGGAACCGTGGATGACTGGATTACCAGTCTCCGCGGACACATGGCGCCACGAAAGGTATGGGAAACGTTGATGGCACAGTTTTAACACTCACCAATGGAGGATGATATGGAGAAAACCCGGTACGAACTGAAGGCCGAGGTCGAAACAGCGAACGTGCTGCCGAAGACCTTGGTCGCTGAGACGCAGCTGATGCCGATGGGCGGCGCACAGATCCCCATGTACGCGGTCTACGGCAAGACGGATGATGACCGCCGCGTCTGGTGCGCTACCTTTGTGGATTCAGATGAGGCTATGGCGTGGGTGCAGGCGAGCCGAGTGTTCGGGCGAGCGGTGCGTGGGGCAGTGATCGCGGACCAGAAACCAGCGGAGGCAGCGAACGATGGCACGGGAACGGACAGTCGAGACGAATCTCCGACTGCGCATTAAGGCTGTCGGTGGCGCGTGTGCGAAGCATGTTGGAGGCGAGCGTGGCGACCCGGATCGGATCTGCAGTTTTCCGAACGGGTACCACTGCCTGGCCGAAACGAAGTGGCTGGAAGACGTCAAGCCGGAGGACCACCAACTCCGGCGGCACGGCTACTGGCGTGCGCGCGGCATGGACGTGTGGGTGATCGGCTGTGATCGACACATCACTCAGCTCCTTAATTTTGCCCACCTTCAACCCCCGAGAATATCAGTCGGAGGCTGGTTTGTTCCTGGTGGAGCATCCGCGTGCCATGTTGGTGGCGGACCCTGGGCTGGGGAAAACGGGGACGAGCCTTTTGGCCCTGGACATGCTGAAATTAATCGGCTCGTCGTTCTTCCCGGCGCTGGTGCTCGCGCCGAAGCGCGTCGCCGACGTGGTCTGGTCAGGGGAGAAAGATAAGTGGTCAAGCTTCCAACACCTGAACGTGGTGCAGATAACGGGTGGACTGCAAGAGCGTTTGGAGATCCTACGCAAGCCTACAGCCGATATCTACATCATCAACTACGAGCTGGTACCGTGGCTGACGAGTCTCTGGCCGCAAGAGCGATGGCCGTTCAAGATCGTTATTGCCGACGAGTGTTCGAGACTCAAAGGATTCCGCTTGAACAAGGGTACCGTGAGAGCTACAGCGCTCTCGGATATAGCGCAATTCACTGGTCGCTGGTGGAATCTGACGGGGACGCCTGTCCCGAATGGATTGCAAGATCTGTGGGGGCAGATGTATTTCATCGACTTCGGCGAACGCTTGAAGAGGAGCTATACCGCGTTCTCCGAGGCTTACCTGATGGAGAATCGATACACAAGGAAGATTGTCCTGCAGAGCGGCGCGGCGGAGGCGATTCAGGAGGCGGTGAAAGATGTTTTGGTTGCGTATAGAGCAGAAGACTGGCTCGACATCACGAAGCCGCAAGAGCTGGCCGTCGAGTTCGAGCTGCCGCCAGCGGTCCGCGCGCAGTACAAGCGCATGGAAAAAGAATTCTTTGTGGAGGTCGATGACGCGCAGATTACGGCGGGCACCGCTGCTATCAAGTCTTCTAAGCTTTTGCAGATGTGCTCGGGCAGCATTATCGACACGGAGACAGACATTGCACACGCTGTGCATGATTGCCGGCTCGAAGCTCTCGATGACGTTCTTGATCAGATTGAGCCTGAGCCGCTGCTGGTCAGCTACTGGTGGCGTACGGACCCCGCTCGGATACTCGCGCACCTCAAGAAGCGCGACATCGTCGCCCGCAAATACGGCGGCAAGCAGGACGAGATCGATTGGAACGCGCGGAAGTATCGCGTGATGTTGCTGCAGGAGCAGAGCGCCTTTGGCCTGAACCTGCACGAGCCGTGCCGGGATATCATGCACTACAGCTACGTCTGGAATGCCGAGCTGTGGACACAGATGAATGAGCGCGTCGGCGCCGCCCGCCAAGCGCAGGCCGGCAAGAAATGTGTGGTGCGCGTCTGGTACGCGCTGGCGAAAGGGACTGTGGACGGCGACTGCGTCGACAGCAATTTTAGGAAGATAAGCGTGGAGCAAGCGTTCAAGCGCGCACGCGCCAGGAGCAGACAATGACGAAGAGACCCAACTGTCCGAAGTGCGGGCGCGTGATGACTCACGGGAAAGATACGCGCGGCAAGCACCGCTGGGTGTGCCGTGAACCCGGCGGCGACCGCCGCACATGCTACTCAACCGTAGGAGATCCTAGCGTGGTGAAGAAACAGGATGGTTCAACGAAGCGCGCGGGGCCGCCGCCGAAGTTTAAGCGACCGCTCGACTCGAAGATTTTCGTTGTCACGGCCGCGCAGAACGCGACGCCTCTGCACGACGCGTTTTGGACGTCGCTCCTGCAGTATTGCGAATTCCGCGACGCGGAGCTGATGGTGATCCCGATCCGGTACAAGAACGCGACATCGCGCTGGACGGAGTCGCAGGCGAACGCGGAGTGGTGGCTGGACCGCCCGACGCTGCCGTACGAGGTCGCGCGGCCGGAGAACGAGACAGAGGAGCAATACTACGCTCGCGTCTACCCGAACCGGAAGTACCTCTGGAACGTCCGCAAGGATCTCAACAAGAACATCACCGTGCTCGGCGACATCAAGGTGCAGCCGACCGCGGTGAGCCCGCTGACCGGCTTCGAAGGCATCACGCACGGCGAGTCCGGGATATTGGGGCACACGAAGCTACAGCTCAAGGTGGTCGCTACCCCGAGCGGTAAGTACCCGAAGATCCTGACGACGACCGGCGCCTGCACCGTGAAGAACTACACCGACACGCGCGCCGGCAAGCTGGGCGAGTTCCATCACACGCTCGCCGCGGTGGTGGTCGAGATTGACGGCCCGTGCTTCCATCTACGGCAGATCAACGCGAAGAGCGACGGCACGTTCTACGATCTGGATTATCTGTACGATGGCTCGAAGCGCAAGCCTGTGCAGTATCAGGGCCTGCCGGCCATCGTGATGGGTGACACGCACGTCGAGGGTATCGACCTTGCGGTCGAGCGCGCTACGTTTGGCGACATTATCCCGTTCTTCCAGCCGAAGGCGATCTACTGGCACGACCTGGAGGACGGCGGTAGCGTGAATCACTGGGCGCAAAAGAATCCGTTCGTCACGGGCGCACGGCACTTCGCGCATCAGGATTCAGCGTCGGAGGAGTTCTACAACGCGCTCGCGTTTGTCAGCGAGCGCACGCCGGAGGGTACCCAGTCGCGCATCGTGGCATCTAACCACAACGATTGGATCCATCGCTGGATCCTTGAGCGCGACTGGAAGACGCTGTCGCCAAGGGACCGCGGCTTCTATCTCAAGGTGGCGAGCAAGCTGTATGAACAGTCAAAGCTACTCACGGGCGACGACGCTGAGAAGCTAAACGCTTTCATTCTGCTCGCGAAGGAACACTTTGCCAATGTCCCGAACGTCAAGGTGCTCGACTACGAAGAGAGTAGCGTTGTGGAGGGTATCGAATGCGGAATGCACGGGCACTATGGTCCGAACGGATCGAGAGGATCTGCCAGGAATATGCGGCGTATCGGGGTGAAGTCTATCATAGGGCACTCGCACACACCCGCGATAGAAGAAGGATGTTACCAGGTTGGTACCTCAACGAAGTTGAGCCGTGGCTACACACACGGGCCTTCGAGCTGGCTGAACACGCACTGCTTGATCTATCCGAACGGGAAGCGTACTCTGATAAATGTCATCGATGGAAAATGGAGGATTTAATATGAGTGTTAAAGTTTACCTAGCGGGGCCGATGAGCAACATTCCGCAGTTTAATTTCCCGGCGTTCTTCGCCGCGGCCGAACAGCTGCGCGCTGCCGGCTTTGAGGTCGTATCTCCCGCGGAGATAGATAACGCCGAGGACAAGGGCGCCGCGCTCGCGTCCACGGACGGCGACATGCGCACCATCGAAAACAAGAAGACCTGGGGCGACTTCCTCGCGCGCGACGTGAAGCTGCTCGCCGACACTGGCATCCAGGGGATTGTGTTCCTGCCTAACTGGCAGGATTCGAAGGGCGCGAAGCTCGAAGCGTTCGTTGGCCTCTTGCAGGGCTTCAAGTTTTGGGAGTACGAAGACGGGTTCGCGTACTGCGTCACCTCTCGGAGCGTGATAGACGCGATCAGCGATGCGATCCGGCCGAACCTAAAGGACAGCGTATGAGCCTGTTCCCGGATGACGACAAGCTGCGCAAGATGCTTCCGATCTGGAAGTATCTCACGGGCTACTTCCCAAAGGCGCACCGCGAGGTGACGAAGGTCTGCGTCGTGAACAACGTGCGCTATAACCCTGACCGCGAGCCGGCGGACATCAACTGGAATCGCGGCAAGAGCACGGATCAGCTCGGCAGCGGTGCGCGGCACATGCTCGAAGCCGCGGTCGACGGTAAGGTGTTCGAGATGGTGCCGCCGGAAGTGGCGAAGCTCACGGGCATCGAGAAGGTGTACGTGCTGGCCGAGGCGATGTGGCGCATAGGCGCAGAACTGGAGCTGACCATCGAGCGCGAGGAAGCTAAGGCGCCGTTCGAGCTGAACGACGACCGCTTTCCGGTCAACGGCAGGTCCGTAAGTCCCGTGTGCCGGCCCGACACGCCTTGAACCAGGAGTAGTTCATGTTCGACAAGCTGATCGACATCCTTCGAGAGATCTGGAGCGAGCTGATCCCGATAGAGATCGTCCCTCCATACAACGGGGGCGTTCAGCTGCGGATGGGAAAGCTGCTGCGAGTGCTCGACGGAGGGAAGTGGTACTGGAAGATCCCGTTCGCGGACCATCTGGTGACCGACCATGTGGTGCCGCGTACGGAGCGGCTTACCGGGCTCGCGACGACTACGGTCGACGGGAAAGCTATCGGCTTCGACGCGGTGATAACGTACCGCATCCACAACGTACAGACGGCGCTGCTCGATGTCGTTGACCTGAAGGATGCCATCGCAGACAGCTGCGCCGGTATCATCGGTACGACGCTGAGCAACTGCTCATGGAGTGCTATCGTGCATGGAGAGACAAGCGACGCGCTTACCGCCGAGTGCCGTAAGCGTGGTTGGAAGTGGGGGGTTGAGATCCAGCTGGTGCAGCTGACCGGCGTGGCGCCAGTGAAAAATCTGCGCGTGTCCCTGAGTGGACACGCGCATCTACCGAGCTGAGCGGTGAGGTGAGAGAACTTCGGGGCGCTTCGGCGCCCCGTTTTTTATGAGTAGTAGAACACTACCGTACCAGGACCGGCGCCGGGGGATCCAGCGTTGAACTGCACGCCACCATTACCGCCAGCCGATCCCGACCCGTGGACACCTGTCGGAGCCGTTCCACCTAAGCCGCCGTTCGCGTTGTTACCCACACCCCCGACTCCTCCGGTAGTGTTGGCTTGATTTCCGCCAGAGGCTGTCCCACCCGCGCCGCCAGCGCCGCCGCTAGCCGCACCGAGGCCGCCACCGTTCGCTGTCATCGTAGTGATAGCTAGCGTTCCTGACACGACCGTGCTGGCCGTACCCGCTGTCCCCGCAGCCCCCGCCGCTCCTCCGTTCCCGGCCGCACCTATCGTGTATACGACAGTCTTTCCGCTAGAGGCCGCGTACGAGCTACGGCTGTACCCTGGACCTCCACCACCGCTACCGCACGGGTTGCCGCCAGCATTCCCACCACCACCGCCGCCTGGGCCACCCCACAACTCTATAACCGCGGTCGTCGTGCCGGGCGGAACAGTCTCCGTCGCGCTCGTCCCAGACGTATAGACGTGGAGCACCGTAAGGCCCGTGAGGCTGAGCGAGATGGTGCCGCTACCGAGCACGGGCGCACCGCTGGAGCTTGAGGATATTCCGTAGGTGCCAGATGCGGTTACTGTACCTACGTTGCCAGTGTATCCGGTTATGCCTATAGAGAGACCGCTGTTTGTGATGTTGGTCCACGAACCTTGAGCCGCGGAGAAGTTCACGCCACTCGTGCCACCCGTACGCGTGATGTCTATCCAGAACGAGGAGCCGACATTCGCGGCGTTGGGAGAGTACCAGCTAGAGGTGGCGACGCTATTCAGCGTCGCGGCGCCGTTGCCCGCGAGCGCGAGCGGGGTAGTGCCGCTCCAGTTCGGGGATTGCACGTTCGATCCGGTCAACGTGATCGTACCTGACCCGAGCACATTCGCTCCGCCAGAGTCGCTGGAGATGCTATATGTGCCGGTAACGTTGTACGTGGTGCCGGTACCTCCGCTGATCCCGACGGTGATTCCTCCGGCTGTGATGTTGGCGGGGGTGCCGGTAGCAGTACTGAAGGAGGCGCCTGCCGTCCCACCTGTCTGATTGATCAGGAGGTAGTAGCCCGCGCCGATGCTCGCGGTGGTCGGTGCGTACCAGTTCGAGGAGCTGGCCCCGTTCAGTGTCGCTGTCCCGTTGCCGGCATAGATGATCGGAGTCGCGCCGTTGTACGTCGGCTGCTGCACACCGCTGTTGCCCGAGAGCGTTATCGTACCCGCAGCTACGATCGGCGAACCGCTGACGCTGGTCGATAGCTGGTACGTTCCAGTGATCGTCGCCTGCGCGTTGCTGGTGATCGTCAAGCCGCCGGCACCAATATTGGTCCACGTACCATTCGCCGCACTGAACGCCAGACCCGACAGGCTGCCCGTCTTTGTGATATTTATGTAATAGCCCGCGCCGATGCTAGGCGTGGCGGGAGAGAACCAGTTGCCAGGCATAGCCGACCCTACCCCAGTAACCGTCGTGAGGCCGGTCCCGCCGAACGTAACTGACCCCGCGGTTACTCCAGGGGTGCCAGCGGAAACTATAATCTCACCGTTCGCTGATGGGTTCGCGGCGTACGGCGTGAAATTGTTTCCGTGCCAGATCGGGGTGTAGTACTGCACACCGTCGCAGGTGATCGGTAGCCACCCTGCCGGAGAGCTGGCCGCCGTGCCCGGCTTGTTGGTC
>Ga0265762_1000002_pt1 | contig 29312 bp, 26 predicted proteins | sample NZIome_4_FD_200870 | JGI IMG/M metagenome (GOLD analysis project Ga0265762, IMG submission 200870) | Metatranscriptome of rhizosphere microbial communities from Maridalen valley, Oslo, Norway - NZI4 (Metagenome Metatranscriptome) | ecosystem: Host-associated > Plants > Roots > Rhizosphere > Soil...
AAGTGTGTAAACTCCGCAACGCCTGGGCCGATCAAGATGAAGCACATAAGAAAGCCTGCCAATGGAATGCGCTTGAAGAGCCCAAGCGCCGTCAGGGTGTAGAGCACGGGACCGACAAAGACAAAGATCATAAGGTAGGAGTTAACGCTCCAACTGATGTTGTAGAGGCGGCTCATGGCGGGCGCAAAGCCGGTGAGATATTCCTCAATCAAGTGGACCTGGAGTCCAGCGACAGTGAGCAGAAACGCCGGCAAGACTATCGCTGGCGGCAAAGGATGTCGGAGATACGTCAGGCTCCACAGGATAAAGGCGGCGCTGCCCGAACCGCCGACGATGACGACCGGAGGCCAACCGATATAGCGATAACCGGCCAGCATTGCACCGAGCAGAAAGATGGCCGCGATCGCCATGCTGCTAATTTGTATGGGGAACCGGGTTTCGCCTAACTGCACGTGCTCCTCCTGTACAGCCATCATCACAACGCAGCTAGCGGCCAGTTCGAGTGGCACGTTTGAAGCGGCACACACCATTGCCTGTTTTATGCTAGTCACCTTGAGTATGGCAATCCCTCACATCCAACGAGAAAAACGCCCGAACGCTACAAATCCCGATAGCAAGAACAGGATGACCGGCCCCGGAAAAGATTCGTGTCCACGCAGGTGAAAGCCAATAGCCAGCAACATCATGGTTGCCAGTCCGAGCGCGGCCCACGGGCTTAGAAATGGCGCCACGCCGAACGCCAGCGGCAGGACGATGCCGAGGCCTCCAGCAAGTTCAGCGATACCGGTGAAGGTCACAAGTCCGGGCGGGACACCGGCCGATCCGCGCTTTTCCGTGTATGCATTGAACTTTTCATGAGCGAAAAGTTTCAGCCCGCCGAGGGCGATGAATGCGACTGCCAAGAGTCCCTGGACGATCCATAGGGCTAAGTTCATACGGGTGTTTCCTTTCTTGCTTGTATTTGCCACACATTTTTGTTCTGGACTTCTTCGTTCTGGACTTCGATCTCGCACACTGCTGGCTTCTACTGCCCTCGACGGAGCCAAGAGGTGCTCAGGGTTGATCAGCTTTTCCTCACCCACCAATTCATCCAAGCCGCAAATTAAAATCCATCTAGCCCTTTAATCTCAGGCAATCAGGTTGCGCTCCTGCGCATCGGGCACAACGCAACTGAACAGAGAAATCCCATCGCGGCGTGATCGACTGGTCCGATCCGATTCAGGTCACCGGTGATGGCCGTTTCGGGGTATCTGGCACTGCGCCGACCAGAAAGGCAGCTGCAACCGCCATCCTGTCGATACAGCCGGGTAATCGGCCTTGGATTGAGTACTCTTACTGCTACTGCACGAATTGTGCCTGCTACTCATTCTCGGTCAAGGTCCTGTCGCGGCGGCGCGTCTGCTCCAATTCGCTCACGTTCCGGACATTGCAGCCTAAGCAGAAGACCGCGCAGGGGCGCGATTCGTGACAGGGTTGCAGGGTTGCCTAATTTGGAGGGGCAGGCAACCCAGGCAAGTGCGCGAGCTTTTCAGGATTGGTCAGGATGTAGATCGCGTGGATACGTCCTTCGCCGGCACCTAGAGTCAAAACCGAGTGCGGCTTCCCGTGGAAATAACTGACTACACCAAGTTCGCCGTTAAGCTCCATCACGCGGCGGACGAGATTGTTCGGCACGATCTTTTGGAGGCCACCGAATATTCCGCGGGCTACGTTGTCGGCGCCCTGGATCAGATTGGGCACTGCAATCGCCTTACCTCCACCATCGGAATGAAGCACGACATCACTTGAAAGCAAGGCAACCAGTCCCTCCATGTCGCCGTCGCTGGTGGCTTTGAGAAAGCGTTCGAGCAAGTCGCTGTTCTTTTGCGAGGATGTTTTGAAGCGTGGACGTATCGCGCTGACATGCTGTTTAGCGCGGCTGAGAATCTGGCGACAATTAGCTTCACTCTGACCGAGGACAGCGGCAATCTCGGAGTACTCATAATCGAAGACTTCGCGCAGAAGGAATACCGCTCGTTCAATCGCAGTCAGGCGTTCCAGCATGACTAGAAACGCCATGGAGAGTGATTCATCGACCTGTATGATTTCCAGCGGATCGCTGCCTGGACCCGTAATGACCGGTTCGGGAAGCCACTGGCCCACGTACTCCTCGCGTTGAACCCGCGCGGATTGCAGCTGGTTGATGCACAAGCGACTGATGATGGTGACCAGAAATGCTCTCGGTGATCGAATCTCTACATCAGGGGCTTGCTGCCACCGGATGAAAGTTTCCTGCAGCATGTCCTCGGCGTCGACCACGCTTCCCAACATACGGTATGCAACAGAGAAGAGCAGGCTCCGGTACTGATCGAAACTTGCCAACCGGATCGGGATTTCTGCATCGTCAGGCATATTTCGCCAATCGCATCGCGATCATCTCTACTCTGCAATATTTTCCTCCAACCCATGCTCGAGGTGAAGAAGTTCAACTGTGCGGCTGCGCACGTACGAAGATCAGATTTTATATTCCTAGACCAGAGGGCTGTCTGTTTTGTGACAATCCGCCTGATTGGAATTGCGGGCACTTTTTCCCACAGCCCTAAACAGGTGCGAAATCGCATGCGCAGGATACGCGAGCGAGTGCTGGCGCTCGCTTTATCGACGCGACTGCTGGGACCGCGCGAAAAAGAGCAGAGAAGACGCCGGTATCGGAACTCCTCAGCTGGACGCGAAAAGAGATGAATCAGGCGAAGCGAGTACTGGCGCGCCTGGACCTTTCAGTTGTTCCCGCCTGGTCGCCGTGGATAGCGAAGAGCGCCGCGATCTCTTCGGGCCCAGCGTGTCGGCGGCGCGAAGTTGCTTCCCGAGTTGATCGAACACCAGACAGTACAGCCGCATGGCGCTTAGTTGCATCGGAGCGCGAGCGGGTCGGCTCTCTAACTGGAGCGGTCTCTTGGGGACGATTTCAACGGAAGCGGAGGGCGGAAGGCGATGCTCCCGTGATTGTTCAAAAGTGGGGAGCGCCACTCCCCTGGCCTATTCTTGACAACCTGCAAGTTCAAGCCCGCTCAGGGAGAGGGAACTATAATGGGCGTTCTACATCGGTGCATAGGAAAGGAAGGATGATGGCACATCATAAAGAGGATCGGCAGTGGGATGCCACCGGGAACAACAGCTCAAGCAACAAGCTCAGCCGTCGGAGTTTCTTGGAAAGGGGGTCAGTAACTCTGGCCGTGACGGCAGGCCTCCCAGTGATTGCGGCGGCACAACAAACGCGAGATATGAGCCGCGACACTCACACCGGAGTGAACGAGATCCAGCCCGGGCCGATTAACAAGACTCTCGATTCCTCCGAGCCCGACTCCGTCTTTCCTCCTGAAACCGACTCTGGCGGACAGCCTCCTTTTAAATATCCGTTCAGCTACGCCCACAAACGTGTCGAGGCCGGAGGTTGGACGCGCCAAGTGACGGTCCGCGATCTTGCCGTCTCGAAGAAAGTGGCCGGGGTCGAGATGCGATTGATCAAGGGAGGCATTCGCGAGTTGCATTGGCATGTTGGTGCGGAGTGGGCTTACATGGCCGCAGGAACGGCCCGCATTACCGCGGTCGATCAGCACGGCCGGGCGTTTGTGGATGACGTTAACGCCGGGGACCTCTGGCTTTTCCCGGGCGGAATTCCTCACTCGATTCAGGGCGTCGGGCCCGATGGCTGCCAGTTCATTCTGGTATTCGACGACGGTAACTTCAACGAATTCGAAACCTTCCTTTTGACAGACTGGATGCACCACACGCCCAAGGAGGTCCTGGCGAAGAACTTCCAGGTGCCGGAGTCGACTTTCCAGAATGTGCCTCCGCACGAGTTGTTTATCTTTTCGCGCGATCTGCCACGCCCGCTCGCGGAAGAACAGAAAGAGGTCTATGAAGGTACTGGGCCCGTGCCAAATACCTTCGCATTCTTTGCCAACAAAATGCAGCCCACCAAGGTAAGCGCTGGTGGGAGCGTAAAGATTGTGGACCGGAAAAACTTTCCTGCGACCAATATTGCCGCCGCAATCGTGACCTTGAAGCCCGGCGGTTTGCGCGAACTCCACTGGCACCCCAATGAGGATGAGTGGCAGTACTATGTGACAGGAACGGGGCGCATGACAGTGTTTTCCGCTGGCGGACACGCGCGAACGATGGACTTCCACGAGGGCGATGTAGGATACATCGAGAAATCAAAGCCGCATTACATTGAAAATCTCGGTGATACCGATCTGGTGTTCCTCGAGGTGTTCCCCACCCCGGACTACCAGGACATTTCACTCGCGGAGTGGCTGGCCCACACTCCTTCCCGACTCGTAGATCAACACCTCGGGACCGGTGAGGATTTCCTGCGCACGGTCCAGAAGAAGGAGATGGTGATCACTCCGGAATAGTCGGGAGCAGTGCAAACAACGTATTTGCGGCCGTAACCAGTTCAATTCAGTCGTCGTTTGCGATTCAGGCAGCTAGTACAATTCTGCCTTCGAGTTCTATGATCGCCCTGTCGCCAATGTTATTAACCGTCTGAAATTTTGTAACAACTACGGTCTGTTCTCAGCCGGGTGCCAACATGGGAGCTACAATAATGCGCTTTGGTGTCGCTGCATCAGGAGGGTTCTATGTGCATTCCCCGCCTTCTAGTTCTCTCGTCGCTGTTGTCGGTAGGCGTTGCGCCGATTGCGGCGCAGTCCTCGCTGGACGCGAATCCCCAGCCCGGTATTCGCCTCGACCAAATCATTCCTCCGCTTGAGTTTCGCAGGCCCCTTCTTCCGCTCGGGCTCCCACCGCCTTTTCACTCGGACGGAATCGGCCTATCGGACCAGCGTTACGTTCAGCTCCGAGCAGGCGAGCAGAGCGACGTCACCTGTTATTCCATCGGGAGCTATCGCGTCACCCGCGACGATCCAGAGTCCGACTCGACGAGTCCTGCGGGCTATTCCACATGCCAACCCGTCTCTCAGTTTCAGCTGAAAGACGCTGGGGGGTCGCCCGTGCAATCGAGCTTTCCATAGGTGTTTCAGTGAGGTGGGAATTCGTCAAACTAGCCGTGCAAAGACCGGTGCACAATAGTTCCACGAGGTGTGGTTCTATGCGAAAAACACTCCCACTCGCCTTAGTCTGCGTCTCCTGTATCATGCTCGGACAAGATCAACGAATCAGGCTGGACGGACAAAAACAACGGTCGAATGTATGCAGCTTGCATGTTGCGAACGACGTATTACGTTACGAGCGGGGGTGCATGTCAGGCCAAGTCGATGCCAAACGGAGCGGGAAGGAAGATGTTTTCGTCGTCAATGCCGGTCCGGTGTTTCCGTGCAAAGACGTTAAGATCATCGGCCTGCCCGAAGACCTCATTCTGAGCGGTTTACACCCTTCTCCCGAAATTCCGAATGCTGCAAGATAACACCATGCATCTACTCCTCCGTGCGGTCAGCATCTTCCTCGTGGTAAGCCTAGTCACGGCTGTCAGTCCGATCTCCGCCGAAGCTCGGCCGTCGGAGCAACACACCGAGCGCCCGGCCCCGCCGACGCGTGATCCACACACTCCCGGCTATGTCATAGCCGAGGAACTGGCCGACGGCTCTACGCCCCCCGCGAACGTGGACGGCAGTTTCATCATCGGCCCCACCCACGATGTTCCTCCCGAGATGTCCGCCCAGAGCAGCGTCCCGAAGGGCACGGTGATTGAATTCACCATGAGCTCGGCGCAGAGCAAATTCTATCCGGGCATTGCGCGCGACGCCAACACTTTCGGAACCGTGGATCCGGCTGACCCCGCGGAGCTCGTGGTGACCACAAGCCATCCCGCTCCCTACACGCGGAGAGTAGCCGTCTATGTCCCGAGGCAGTACGTCGCCGGCAGCATCGCGCCGTTCATCGTCGGAGCCGACGGCCCCGACCCGCTGCTCTTTTCTGTTCTAGACACCTTGGTTGCCCAACACAAGGTCCCGGCAATGATTGCAATTTCCATCGGCAACGGAAGCGGGGACGCGCAAGGCAGTGAACGCGGTCTTGAGTACGACACCATGTCCGGAGTCTACGCGGAGTTCGTGGAAAAGGAAGTCCTGCCTCGCGTCGAAGCCGAGGCTCGAGTGAAACTCACCAAGGATCCTAGTGGCAGGGCAACCATGGGCGGCAGCTCCGGAGGCTCCTGTGCCTTGATCATGGCCTGGTATCATCCAGAGCTATATCACCGTGTGCTCACCTATTCCGGAACATTCGTCAACCAGCAGTGGCCTTCCAACCCGCGAACGCCGCACGGTGCCTGGGAGTTTCACGAGCATCTCATCCCCGAAAATTCCGCCAAGCCGCTACGAATCTGGATGGAAGTGGGCGACCACGATCTGCTGAATCCGAACGTAATGCGCGATAACATGCACGATTGGGTTCTCGCCAACGAGCGTATGGCCAAAGTGCTCGCCGCCAAGGGCTACCACTACCAATTCGTATTCGCCCGCAATGCCGCCCACGTCGACCGTGCGGTGAGACAACAGACGCTTTCCGAAGCGCTGCAGTACATCTGGCAGGACTACACAGCTTCGACAGTCGGTCACTGATCCGCTCCTCGCGAAGCCGATGATTGGGGCTTCGATGGGGGTTTGGAAAGTGGTCTTCTGTTCGCGTTCCGGGTTGTTTCAGCAAAATGCGGCCGCCCAGGTCTGGGCGCAGGAAAAGAGGGCCACGATGTTTAGTTTTAGCGGGCAGCTTCCGCGCGGTGCTGAGATCACCCTCCGCCGAGATCTCCTTCCCGCATGTTCCGCACACCTGGCGGAAGCATTCGCGTAGCTCCTGTGTGAAAAGAGCCGACTGCTCGAAGGCCGGCTCCCGGTGACGCTGCCAGCGCCGCAACCTGTCGCCTACCGGGGGAGTGGTCGTCATGACAGATCACAAACAGATCACGATAAGTTGGCTTCGATTACCTACGCGGTAATTGCGTTCGCCGAGCGCAACGGCGCAGAATCTCATCGCACCGTGACGCAGGCATTTCGAGCGCGACAGCGTTGGAGAATTCCGCATGGATCGAGGGTCGATGTGCAAGTCCGCAATGGTTGTCGCAGCCGGGGCTGTAGCTCCTTTGGCCGCGGGTCCCACTCTCGCGACGCTGTTGTTGTCGCTAGCAACTTGTTGAAATGGTTCCATTCAGCGATGACCTAATTCGCAATAGACCGCGACGTTAGTCATTTAACGTTTAAGATTCGTGGGAGGGGCGGTCTTCAAAGTATGAGCCGATCTTTGACCGCGATGTTTTGGCTTGCGGCCTGCCTGTGTCTGAGCGGATGCAACCGGGCGGAAAAGGAGGTCCACGTGGAAAGCCCAACCCCAGAACTGGAACGCACAATCACCGCTCTTCGCGGGGCGTACGCCGCATTCAATCGCGGGGATATCGATGCCGCCGTGGAGCCGCTTGATGATCAGATCGAGTGGATCGAGCCAACGGAGTTTCCCGGTGGTGGCACATACCACGGACGCGACGGCGCGAAGCGCTATCTCACGCAGTCGCGGGCCGGCCTCGCAGAAGGAACCAGCGAACCTGAGAAATTCATCGCTGCGGGCAATCGGGTCGTCGTATTTGTTCACGCCCATGTCCGGCCCAAGGGCAGTGGCGAGTGGCTCGACATCGATCTTGCAGACGTCTATACCATTCGTGATGGCAGGATTGTTCAGATGCAGGCGTTTGCCAACCGTCAGGAAGCTCTGCGCTGGGCTGGAGCGGGAAGGGTAGCTCCGGCAGCAAGCAGCAAATGATAGGGAGTGCCTTAACAGTGATCAAACCGCGGGTTTTCTCTGCTGCGAATCCGCCTGGGCTGAAGCCCCTGCCGTGCGAGGCATCAGCTTCCCGCAAGCGATCCAAGGAACTCGTTCGAAAAGGTATCGTTCCGCGCGCGGAGAGCCCAGAACTCGTGGAGCGGCTATTGCGCCTTCTCACTACTCTTGCCAGACCGACTCGCCACCGGGCCTGGCTGACTTGGTGCTACGCCGTGGACCGCAGTCCTACCGGTCTGAGGAGCATCCGGTAGTCGAACCGCCGACCAGGTATAATTCGTGGACCGAATGTTTTCTCCGTGCCAGTCATAAGCTCCGGCAACGCCGGGAATCTCAAATTTCCCGCTCATCTTCTCGCCGTCGAGCGTTCCTGTGAAAACAATCGTATAAGGCTTCGGACCAGCAAAATCGAGGCGCAGCGATATGTTCTGGCCATCGACATTGCCTGAGACTTTCGGAGAAGGCACTTTTCCTTCGAAACTGCCAGTAAGCTTGGCTTCAGTTTGCTGGAGCTCGAGCGTATCGCGTTCGGTTCCGACGCGTGCCTCCCATGAGATCTGCCACTTGCCGGTTACTTTTGCGGTCTTGGTCTGGGCTGCAAAAAGAACATGCGCCGCGAAGAACATCGTGAGAGCGAAAATAAGCTGTCGCATTTTCATCCAGTTGCTCGGATAACAAAGTCAGGCCGGCCAAGGCTTAAGAAGCCCCTGGCCGGTGGGTCGTCGGTTGTCGGCGCACTACTTCGCGGCACCCTTCAGCGCCACACTGGAGCTCGAGAAATTGAACGCGTCGAACAGGTCATCCAACGCCGGACTGTTGGTTGGAACGTAAGGATTCGACATCACCGTCGGGTTGGGGAAGTTATCCCGCGTGTTCGGCCCGATGGTCGGAAGACCCCAGTTGCGCTCAATGAATTTGATGATGGAAACATGGTCAGCATAGCTGTGATTCACCACGCCTCCGGTGGAGTAAGGCGAGACGATCAGCAGGGGAATGCGAGTACCATCGCCGAAGTAATCGACGGGCTGGATGTAGCCGGAATCATAGTAGCCACCGCCCTCGTCGAAGGTGATGAAAATCGCCGTGCTTGCCCACAAGGTGGGGTTCGACTGAACCTGGTTCACGATTTTGTTCACGAATCCTTCGAACAGGTCGAGCTTCGACGAAGATGGATGTCCGTCGAGGAAGCCATCCGGCTTGACGATCGAAACCGCCGGCAGATTCCCGGTTTGGATGTCTTCGTACAGTTGGGTCGTGTCCTGAATGTGGGCTTCGCGCTGCGCTGGAACAGTCATAATGTCAGACGCGTATTGGAAGGGGTTGCAAATCGTGCAGTAGCGATCGTACGGGTTGGCTTCGGCCGGATCAGTGACATAAAGATCCCACTGGGCACCGAAGTACGTATAGGACACGCCAGCTGCGCTCAGAACATCGCCGATGTGCGGCTGCGATGTCGGCGGAATTACGAACGGGGTTAGCGTGTTCAGGGTACCGTCGCCGTTGAAACCGGGGTCGTAGTTGTTTAGCAGGTAAAAAGCGCCGGCCGCGCAACGCGGGCTGATCGCAGGAGTTAAAGACTGCAGGTAGTTCACGATGGCGGGGACAGCAGGCTGCGTTATATCCGAACAGTTGGTGTAGCTGCCGCCCGAGTAGCCGTCCTGATCGTACCAGTTGTTGGTCCCAGCTGCTGGATCGGGATTCTCAATTTCGTTCAGGGGAGGAGTCAGCATCTTGCCGGCGCCGTCGCTATACCAAATTGCATCGGCGTAGCCGAACATGATGTGATTGGCTCCCGTACCGCCCATCACCGACTGGTGCATATTGTCACTCAAGGTGAAGTTGTCGGCGAGGTACTTCATGTATGGGGCGTCGCCGTTGTTGATGTCATACATCCCCAGAGCGGTTGACCCTTCACCTGTGGTGAGGTTGGTGAATGGAGTGGGCCGAGCCTTTCCGTTACTGCCTGCGCCGATCGTGAGTTCGACCCATGAAAACAGATCACTCAAGCAGCCGCTGGGATTGCTGGCCGTAGCGGTCAGAGCGGAACAGTCGGTTTGTTGCCACATTTGATAGAAGCGATGCACCGGGCTGGCAGCGTAATCATCGTACTTTACGCCGGGGGTCAGCCGGAACACGCCATCGGGCAGGTCATTCACGTTCTTGACGCGCGTGTCGACTACGTCGTGCGGCAGAGCCGTGGCACCGGTGGTCAGATATTTGTAGTACTTGCCAAAAAGGTCAGGCTCGACGAGTTTTGCCAGCGCCAGGGTTTGAAATGGGGCGGGTTCGGCATCGCTCGCCGCGGTGGGTGCTCCAGCAGTGCCGGGAGGCGGAAGGGGAACTTCCGACGCTTTGCCCGGAGGGCTGAGCTGGAAGGTGGTCTCGTCGACCGCGCTGTTCTGTACAGCCAACGCAAAATTCGAACCAGGTTTGCCGGTGTTGGTCACAATGCCTTTAGAGAGCAGATTGGAGACACTCTGCCCAGCAGCCGGAACATAGGTCCCATACACGTGGTCGAAGCTGCGGTTTTCTCCGATGATGACGACTACGTGTTGAATCGGAGTTACTGGGCTGGACCCGGTTTGGGCCCCAGCATTGAGTGGCGCACCCATATTGGCAAATAAAGCCACTAGGCTGATGCTGACCGTGGCGTGTTGTCTGACACTCGTCAGGACGCTCGATGAAGACATAGATTTCCTCCAAGTCGCTGATGGTGCGAGTTACGAACCCCATTTATTGGCAGGACTTGAGGCAAAGGTAGTTACGTAAGATTACGGGTGGGTGACAGCAAGATGAACACTCGGAGAAAAAATCCACAGCTAACGATGAACCCATGACTTGCTCAACTGACTCGCGACGCGCCCTGCCTTCCCTGCCTTCAACCGTCTTGACCGGTCTTGATCCTAAGCGTATGTTTTACACGAGCATTTCCGGGGGTTCGCATGCGTTCTCGACCCTTCCTGCCCGCAGTTTGCTCGGTTGTCTTCTTGGTCATCGCCTTCGCTGGTGCTGGCGCTTCTGCGCAAGACATTTTTGTCACGCCTGTTGCCAACGCGCCATTCAAGGCCGTGGTCAACATAGAGCGTTCGATCATCCAGGAAGATGGATCTGTCATTCAACTCAAAAACATCCGTAACATCGGCCGCGACAGCCATGGTCGCATCCACAATGAATTAAGGGCGCCGGTCCCCGCTTCGAGTACACAAATACCGCAGCTTCTGCGCATCCATCTGTACGACCCGCAGACTCGCGTTTCGACATACATCGATGGCCGCAAGCCAATCTTCTGGACCGAGCTCATGAACCATCCGCCTTCCACCGAGCCACCCTCCATCCGCTTTGCCGCACCCGATGGCCAAGCTGCGCCAAACGACTTCGCCAGGCAAGAAGATCTGGGCACGCGTGAAATTGAGGGCGTGTCAGCTCATGGAGTTCGGGAAACGCAGACCATCCCGGCCGATGCTAACGGCAAGGAGATCGTCATTACGGACGAGTACTGGTACTCAGCTGATCTGCGCATCAATCTTTTGATCAAGCACAGCGACCCGCGCACCGGCAGCAAGACGATGACGGTCAGTCAGATCACGAGGACGGAACCGGATCCAGCGTTCTTCGAAGTCCCTGAAGGCTACGATCGGAAGGGCAACTGACGAAAACCGCCGGGTCTATTGGGGCATGGTGCCCAGGGGTGACTCAAAACCCTCCCCGGTCCCGTGTGCCGGGAATCGCGTTGGAGGAAACTGGTCTGGTTATCACTGGCTGGCTATATCGTTGGGGCGGCTACACAGAGATCTGGTTTACTACTCCGCTCTGAGGGTACAACGGCTACGTGGACGGCTACTAAAGAGTCGCGAAAACTCGCAAATCGTGGCCAGTCAAACCAGGAAAAATTTGGGTCGATACTGAGGATCACTGGTTTAGTCTTTGTTCGCTTGGCGGCGGCGAATCCCTCCTTCTCCGCCACGCAGTCTTAACTGCAGAGAATTCCCGCCTTGAGTTCCCGCAGAGTGCGCGAAGCATACCCGTTTTTCATGATTCTTGTTTGATAAAGCGGACCGGAGAAAGCGGACAAGTCGGCAGTGAGGGATAGTTATGATCAGGGTTTCTCTGGGACCGCAACGAGCAGTCCGACTTTCCGGAGTAGCCATGGCAAATCTAGATCTGGAGCGATAGCCAATCGAATCCGTGGGGAATGCGAACTTGACTTGCCGTCAAGACCCAGAGGCAATCCCGGAGAGATGCATCCCGGGCGTGTGGCGACGGGCGTCCGGCAGCCAAGCTTACCGAGCTGGGCAAGCCGCAGAGAAGCCCGGAACCCCAAAAAGGTCCGGGCTTCTCTGTCGTGGTAGACACCGATACGCAACACCTTGTTAAGGAGCCACTGTTATCGTAACCGGCGTGCTGTTGCTGAGTGATCCGGAAGTTCCGATCAACTTAATGCCAGTAGTTCCAGTTGGTGCTCGCCGGGAAGCGCTCCAAGTGATGGTCACGGTCGCGCTGCCGTTGGCTGGCGGAGTTACCGGGTTCGTCGAGGCCGTCGCTGATACTCCACTTGGGAATTCATTGACGCTCAACTGAACCGCAGAGTTGAATCCGTTCACGCTGGTAACGGTGAGGGTGGTCGACACGCTGCCTCTCTCATCGATCGTGAATGAAGAAGGAGACAACGACAGAGTGAAGTTCTTTGTCCCGGAAGAAGCATTCACCGTGAGGGCGATGGTTGTGCTGTGAGTGGTTGAACCGGAAGTTCCGGTGATTGTCACCGTGGCCGTACCGACCGTTGCCGCCGAGGACGCAGTCAGCGTGAGGGTTGAAGTTGCGCTGCCATTCGCCGTCGGGGTCACCGGGTTGGTGGAGAATGTTGCCGTGACGCCGCTGGGCAAACCGCTAGCACTCAGCGTAGTCGCGGAATTAAATCCACCCGTGCTGGTAATGGCAATCGTGCTGGTGCCGCTGCTTCCCTGCGTTACGGTCAGCGAGGAAGGCGACGCAGCGATGGTAAAGTTTGGCGACGACGCAGCGTTCACCGTGAGCGAAACAGTCGTGGTCGCCGTCAAGGTGCCAGACGTTCCCGTAATGGTGACCGTGGCATTTCCCGTAGTAGCCGTGCTGCTTGCAGTGAGAGTAAGCGTGCTGCTGGAGGTTGTGGGATTCGTACTGAAAGCAGCTGTCACACCGCTGGGCAGACCGGATGCGGCTAGAGTCACGCTGCCTGAGAACCCGCCCAGATCGCTCACCGTGATGGTACTGGTGCCGCTGCCGCCTCGTGTGACCGTTACGCTGCTCGGCGACGAGGCCAGAGTAAAGCTCGGCGAGGAAGATCCGGCAAGCGCGTTGAGCAGGCCGCTACCGTTCGGACTCCCCCAGCCGGTTGCCAGGTCGTAGCCGGTGGTTGCCGAGTCGCCGTTGCTGCCACTGGTGATGTCGTGGAAATCCGAGTCGTAGCTCGAAGCTTCGCCAATCGAATAGAGACTTGGATTGATGAACCCAAGCGTCTTGTTCCCATTGGCGACTGACTGCTGATTGACTAGGGCCAGATAACCTGCCCACATGGGCGCGGCAAAGCTGGTGCCGCCGAATTCGTTCGCGGTGCAGGTCGTCTGGTCGGCGCAAACGTAGAACGTGAAGTTCGCGTTGGCTGAGACATCGGGACCGTTGCGCAGGGTCTTCGAGCAGCTCGAACATCCTGCGGCCGCGGTTGTTTGCCAGGAAGGAATGGCAAAACGATCGGGCGAAACGCCGCCGCCGCCGTCGACCCAGGCAGTTTCCGAGGCCCATGGGCCAGCGGCACTGCTGGTTTCCAGATCCGTTCCGCCGACAGAAGTCACAAATACATCGTCCGACGGATAGATTTCCGAAGATGAGGTCCAATGCCCGCTGTCGCCCGCCGCCTGGAAAAGGTTTTGCCCCTGCGCCGCGAATTCCTCGAAATACGGATTATCGGTGCCAGGATCGGCCGGGCTCCACGTCCAAGATGAACTCAATTGTGCGTTCAGAGGGCTGGCCGTTGCCATCGCGTTAAAGATAGGCGCGTCACTTGAACCCACGTACATCACCAGGCTCGACAACCCCGGAGCCATGCCGAGGGCCTGAGTCATGTCGAGAGTCTGTTCGGTATCGTCGCATCCGCTGGACTCGGTGCAACTCGTGCTGGTTCCGTCAGTGGAAAGCAATGTGACGGGAACGTCGTTGGTTTGACCGACGTTCTTGTAATACGTGCTCAGATCGGTTAAATCGGTTCCGGCGAATTCGAGCAGACCAAGCGATTGGTTGGTGCCCCTGAGGGTTCCACCGTAGTATGCCGCACGCATATCGCTGCCGAGGAAGGAAGCGCTCGGACCAGACCCGGTGGTGGCATTCGACTTCGTACGCGCGCTTTGGTGGACAACCGCGGGCTTGGGAACCGAGTAGTTGTCGAGCCCGGCGATACGCCACAGCCGCACCGAAACGTCAGGCATAGGTTCGCGATCGGGCGCGTAGAAAGTTCGATTCTCCGTTGGGTGCTGATACAACCCCAGCGTCACATGCAAGGCTCGCTCAACGCTCGCAACCGAACCGGAAACATCCAGATTCATGCGATTGCGGGAAGTGGCAAGCACTTTCAAGCCGCTGGCCTTCGCGAAGCGAATCACCGTGTCGTAGTCTTCTTGGGTGGGGCCAAACTTCTCAGTGAACTGTTCGACGGTGAGAAAGTTGCGGTACGATGAACTGGAAGGATCGTACAGCTCCTGCAAGAAACTATCCAATCCCTCCTGATTGCGGAGGGGCAGCACCAGAGTCAGGCGCATGATTTGCGTTTCGGGAAGACGCCCGACCAATGGAGCCTGGCCATTCAGCGTTACTTCACGCACGTGACGGGTCAGCAGTGTGGGAGACTGGGCATGGCAAATGCTAGTGGCGATCGACGCCAATACGACGATCGTTAGCAGGGATGTAGTGAATCTTCTCAGCATAACTTCTCCTTCGATTTTTCGGCTTTCCTTCTTGGCTCGGTACCTAGACTAAAAGTGGCTGTGAAGTCAAAACGGATGGATTGTACAACTGTTTTGTTATGTCGCCGCCGTGAAAAGGTTTTTGTCACAAAAACCGGAAAGTCGTCGGGCCCATGGGGGTTAGTATGAGTCCTTGGTTTGCCTGGAGTACGGAACCGGACCAGTGGTTGCGGGTTGTCGTCGATCTGCAAGGGAGGTACCCGACCTCTGGTTAGTCGTAACCCCGGGCTTAGCGAGCCTCGTGAGCTAAGAAATAAGAAAGAGGACCGGGCCATACCATAATGTGGAGGCCTGGGCGTCTCATCCGGACCCGGCGAGGACCCCTGAGTCCGACTGTAAGCCCTTGAAAACGAGTGAGGGCGGCGAGAACGATTCACTTGCTAAACCGTTGTACGGGCTAACGCACCTGTACCGCGGGTTCGAATCGCTCCCTCTCCGCCACCACTCTGTAGTGCCGAGAATTCGGACCTCTATTTCCCACAGAATTTGCGAAACACCACCATTTTTCGCGATGTCGGCTCGACAAAGCACCTTGGCAGCGTCTGGCATTAGCCTGGCCTTTATCTCCGAAGTGCTGGGTGGTGCGAATTGCACAAGTTTCGGGCGAACACCTGGCGATCACAAGCAACATGCACGGGGAAGGCAAACTGACTTTCCCGCTTTCAGCAGGTGTTTTCAGGTCTGGTGCTGACCCGGCAATTCCGGAACTGGCCTGTTGCCCGTGAACTTCGCAGCCATGGTTTCATGGCCGTCCTCCTCGAAAATGACCTCCATTGAAGAACCTCGTGGCCTCTTGCTTCCCGCCGTTTGGACTGGTGCTTTCCAACAAAACGGACTAGGATCTCTGCGGTGCATCCTCCCCCTGCTGGCATGGCCGCGAGCTGCGCACCATAGCAGATATCTCTACTGGCCGTTTCATCGGCTTGTTTCGAGGTCCGATGACGCACATTCTCAATCGCTCAACGAGTAAGGCCCATCGGAGTGCGCTGCCGCCTGTCCTTTTTCGGTTTTCCATCTTGCTGCTGGCGCTATTTAGCGCATTATCGGCCGCCCAATCGCCGCCAGCCGATTCCGCGGAAACCCAGGCTTCAACGAACCAAACCCGGTCCGACAACAATTCCGCCGAGATTGTTTCTCACGAGGAGGCAGCGACGTTCAAGGTCAACGTCAATCTGGTGATGGTGCGTGTGGTTGTCCGCGATTCAAAAGGCAATCCTATCGGCAATCTTCACAAGGAGGATTTTGAGCTTTTCGACAACCGGAAGCTCCAGTTGATCAGCCAGTTTTCCGCCGAACAGCCGGGCGCCGCGGTGGCGGCCATGCGAATGCACCCGGAAAATCCTGCAGAGGAGCGGTCTGTCCCCACTCCGCCCCCGTCCATTCCGGAGCGCTACGTCGCGTATGTATTCGACGACATTCATATCCAATTTGGCGACTTGGCGCAAGTACGCAACGCCGCCGAGCGCCACATCGCGACCCTGCGCCCCACCGATCGAGCCGCTATTTTCTCCACCTCCGGCCAATCGGCGCTCGACTTTACAGATGACCGCGCCCAGTTACATAAGGCTCTCCTTAGCCTTACGCCGCGCCCGATTGCAGAGAGCGGGCGCAGCAGCCCCAATGATTGCTCCCACATCAGCTATTACTTGGCTGACTTGATTGAAAACCAACACGATCCTCAGGCGGTGCAGATCGCCACGCAAGACACGTTGCAGTGCACCTTCGCTGGCGACCCGAGATTTCTGTCGGTCGCCGCGCAAATCGCCGATGCAACTGCAAAACAGGTGCTGAATGAAGGCAGCCACGAAAGTCACGTCACGCTGACCGTTTTAAACGATATTGTTCGCCGCATGTCCGCCCTGCCTGGACAGCGCAGTGTAGTTCTGGTTTCTCCGGGATTTCTGACCCCACTGTTGGAATTCGAATACGGGCAAACGATCGACCGGGCGGTGCGCGCGCAGGTAACCATAGGGACTCTGGATGCCCGGGGCCTTTACGTGCCCGGGTTTGATCTAAGCCGGCCGGCGGCGCCAAGTCAGGCGTCCCAGGTTCTGCAGCAGCAGTATGACACTCAGGAAGCCGCCGCCGACTCCGATATTCTGGCCATACTCGCCGACGGTACGGGCGGAGTTTTTTTTAGAAACAGTAACGACTACGACGAAGGCTTCCGGCGTACCGCCTCGACTCCCGAATACTCCTACGTTCTCGGGTTCTCCCCTCAGAACCTGAAACTCGACGGCAGCTTCCATAATCTGAAAGTAACGTTGAAGAGTCCGGAGAAGTTCGCGATACAGGCGCGGCGCGGCTACTTTGCCCCCAAGCACGCCGCTGATCCGGCGCAGCAGGGCAAGCAGGAGATTGAAGAAGCAGTCTTCTCCCAGGAAGAAGTCCACGGCCTCCCCGTTCAACTGCAGACGCAATTCTTCAAGTCCAGCGATCTCGAGGCGAAACTCACCGTGCTCGCGCGCATCGATGTCCGGCGCCTGCGTTTGCGCAAAACGGAGGGGCGGAATTACGACGAGCTCACCGTGGTCTCGGCTCTCTTCAACGGGAATGGCAATCTGGTGCAGGGAATCGAAAAGAGGATCACGATGCACCTCAAGGATGAGACGCTCGAAAAGAAACTGAATTCAGGAATCACCTTGAAAACAAGTTTCGATGTAAAACCGGGAAGCTATCTCGTGCGCCTCGTAGTACGCGACTCCGAGGCGCAATTACTATCGGCAGAGAACGACGCTGTGCGAATTCCGTAGCCGGGAAAAAGGATTTTTAGAAACCGGGCAAAGGCACGGGAGATGGAAAAAAAGTAGAAAGTAGAAGGAGTACAGTATGCGAATTCGTCGACGAATTTGTAATCTTGCAATGCTGTTGACAATTGGTGCACTGATGGTGCCGACTAACGCTATCGCGCAGCAGCCCACTGAAGCGTCCCCCGGCGAAGTTCCAGTCATTAAAGCACAAACGCGCCTGGTCCTCGTCGACACTGTAGTCACCGACAAAAGTGGCAACTACATTCGCAATCTCACTGCGCAAGACTTCAAACTGTGGGAAGACAACAAGGAACAGGCACTCACCAGCTTTTCCTTCGAAGACGAAACCGCCTCTTCCGCCGATTCCCAGAAGCGCTACCTGGTGTTGTTTTTCGACAACTCCACGATGGATAACGGCGATCAGCTCCGGGCCCGCGAAGCGGCCGCGAAATTCGTCGACGCTAACTCCGCACCGAACCATCTCATGGCGATCATCAACTTCGGTGGGACCATCCAGATCGCTCAGAACTTCACTGCCGACGCTGAGCGCTTAAAGCAGGTCGTCAGCGGCATAAAAGTCTCAAACGTATCTCCCAACGCCCAGGCGCCCGTACAGGTTGCTTCGCTCGGTACGCCGCTGGGTATACCAGCGGGTGCGCCTAATCTCAGCAATGCCGAAGCGGATTTTGGAGTTCAGAGTGTCATGCTGGCCCTGCGGACGCTGGCCAAGGATCTTTCCACCGTTCCCGGCCGCAAGACCCTGATCATGCTGACGTCCGGTTTTCCGCTGACCTCCGAGTACACCGCAGAGCTGACTGCGGTCATCGATGCCTGCAACAAGGCCAACGTCGCCATATATCCCATTGACGTCCGCGGCCTCGTCGCTTCCGCGCCTGGTCGCGGTGCGGGAATGCGAATGCCCAACCAGGGGCAAGCTACATCGTACCTAGCAGCGGCCCTCAACCATAACAATTCTCCCAATTCGTCTCATCCCCGTCTTCTCTTCGTTTCTGCGGCTCTAGCTCCCGAACCCGCGCAACATGGCGGTGGTGGCGGCACGGGAGGTGGCGGTAGTGGCGGTGGTCATAGCGGAGGAGGGGGAACCGGCAGCGGTGGTGGGGGCAAGGGTAGCGGTGGTGGCGGCACAGGAGGAAGTGGCCATAGTGGCGGAGGAACAGGTGGTAGTGGAAGTAGCGGCGTCGGCGCGGCGGGTTACAACAGATCAGTGAACCCCTATACTCAACCTCGGCAAATCGTCCCTCAGTTCCCGACCAGCGCCTCAACCAATCAGCAAGTGCTTTATGAATTAGCCGATGGCACCGGCGGTTTCGTCATCGTTAATACCAACGATCTGCTGGGCGGCCTCGAAAAAATCGCGAAAGATCAATCTCAGTACTACAGTCTCGGCTACAAGCCGCCCGAGTCCGCTAAGGGAAGCTGCCACACCATCCGCGTGAAGGTAGGGCGGAGCGGCACCGAGGTTCGCGCCCGCAGCGGATACTGCGACGTCCGCCCCCTCGATCTGCTCGCCGGCAAGCCCATCGAAAAAGATCTGGAAGCTCGCGCTTCGAGCGAAATGCCGGCCAATGTCGGCATTTCTGCGCAGGTACCATTCTTCTACATGGCCCCCAACATCGCTCGCGTCAATCTCGTTATAGACATTCCTTCTTCGGCAATCAAGTTTGAAAAAGAAAAGGGCAAACCGCATTCCAGCGTGAACATGCTGGGCATCGCCTATCGTCCCGACAACTCGATCGCCGCCCGCTTCAGCGACACCGTCGATCTCGACTTCGAAGACAAAAAGGAACTGCAGAATTTCGAAAAAAAAGCCTTCCACTACGAAAATCAATTCGAGCTCGCATCCGGCCAATACAACTTGCGAGTCGTATTCAGCTCCGGCAGCGAAAGCTTCGGCAAGGTGGTGCTCCCGCTCACGATTGATTCCTACGACGGTAAAAAGTTCAGTCTAAGCTCGGTCGCCCTGAGCAATGACGTTCATCCCGCAACGGACTTGGCCACAGGACTCGACGCCGAGCTGCTCGAAGACCGCAAACCGCTCATCGTTCGCGGCATGCAGATCGTGCCTTCGGCTTCCGACCGCTTCAAGAAAACTGACAGCGCCGCAATGTACGTGGAACTGTATGCGCCGGCATTGCTCAATCCCAACCCACCAAAAGTGGGAGTCGAGATCATTGTGATCGATCGCACAAGCGGCCAGCAGAAGTTGCACATCGGTGTCGCCGACACGGCAAAAGATATCCAACCCGGCAATCCCGTTATGCCGCTGGGCCTTAAACTGCCAATGAACTCGCTGGCTGCCGGCTCTTACAAAGTAGAACTGCGGGGCGTGGATTCGATTGGCGGGGTAACCGAGTTTCGCTCGGCCGACTTCGAAGTTGAATAAACCGAAGCCTTGTCACGGTTCCGAGCGATTGGTCAGGTAACCGGATTACGAAACGGTTGCCCGTCATGCAGGAGGAACCCTGGATTGTGTCCTCCAGGCTCTCGATGACTGACTCGGCCGATTACGCACTCGTTGATGCGGCTTTCGCGAAATCCTTCTTACCCGAGCCTCTGCGGCCTACCTCGTCAAGGGTTATCATTAATAGCCTGGATCGCGCAATTACAACACCGGCTTGCCTTATCGCATGGCTTTTGTGCGCGGTATTGGTGTGCCTGGTAGTTCATCCGCCGCACTGCGACCTGTGCGATGGACCGCTTGGAATCTCCTCTTCGCCGCAAACTGTTGTCAACCAGCAGCAGTCCAACACCCCGGAGCATTGTAACGGCATCTGCTGGTGCTGTGGCTTTGACGGACTTCCCAATGCAAGTCCGGATCTGGATCCGGTGAATACCGTGACCTCAAATGTTCGTCCTGAACGGCTTTCGCCTGTTTTCGCGCCACACTCCGACATCTTTCGACCTCCGCCTACAAATGTCTCCTCTTAGCTTGTCCATTCCATGCCTTTAGCGCGGACGCTGGAACGCACAACTCACTCTGGAGGAATCAATGAGTCTATACGTGTTCACGCTCACTGGAGCGTGCCTGTTTCTGTTTTTGTGTCCGCCTGCTCACGGGCAGACTTCTTCCAAGGCCCCCTCTGGCGATCCTCAAAAGGCCGCTGGGGACAAAGACACCATGGCCATTGTTGAGCTGGGCGCAGCAACTAGCTGGAACCTCAGCGGGGGCGCAGCAACGTTCGCGCCGAATCTTGCAGCGGAGGTGACACCGATAGAGAACTGGCTGGAGCTTGAGGCAGGCGTGTCGCCCTTCTACACTCGTAAGTCGACGGAATGGGACGCCGACCTACTTTTCAAGAAGCCGTGGACCATATCACGGAAGGCAGAGTTCATGGTGGGCGTCGGTCCCGAATGGGTCCGCCTCAGACAGCATGGGAAAGTGACCAACTCCATCTCTGGAGAGATAGCGGGAGACTTCATGTTCTGGCCGACCGGCAAACACCGTTTCGGCTGGTTCCTCGAGCCGGCTTACGACTACAGTTTTGCCGGAGGCCACCAGCAATCCATCGGTATGAGCGGCGGTCTCCTCATCGGATTTCCGTGATAGTTGCAGGGCATGGAAACGCGCGCCGAGCCATCAGCCTTAAGACAATTGTCACCGACGAGAACAGGCCAAAGCGCGTTTCCAGTTCCTAAGCGAGTTGGTCTTGCGGATTCAGTAGAGTGGTCGGCCGCCGGAAGTAATCCACTCAACCGCGACCAAGAACCTCCCCGACACTGGCGTCTTGGCTTTTCTGCTGTGGCTGAACCGGAACCCAGGCGTCGTTTTCGGAACCGTCCTGCGGCACGCTTCGATCATTCGAAGGTCAAAAGCGAGAGCCGCCCGGAGCTTGCCTTCGCTACGGCGGGCGGCTCAAATACACCCTCAGCTTGCCGTCACATTGTACTCGCCTGACTCAGACAGAACGTTTCCGGCCTATTCCTTGAAACCAGGTTGGCGCTGATTGCTTATCGACGTAGGGCGTCTTCAATCACTGTCTCGCAGTATGTGTCCACCTTCCGCTTCCTGTTCATCGAGACAGTGCATCGGCACTTTCTCGCCGAGTACATTCCGTTTTCCAAAATCCCGTAAGCGATTGCCGACCGTGCTCAGCCCGGAGGAGTGGCTCGACTCATCGACCCGGCCCACCCTCTCTATCACCGGGCCCTGCTCATGACCTTATATTCCACGGCCTACGCCATGCCGAACTCTGCCGACTGAAGGTTCGCGACACTGTTGCTTTGCCGCGTGAATCTTCCGGTCTCATCGACTGCACTAGACTCTCGGCAGGGCACTTTACGCCGAATCGCAGAAACAATCCACGATTGCTGACCACGCGACCTCTTATACGGAGTCAACTTTTCCTCAAGGCACCACGGCTACCGCAACCCGCACTCCCGGGTGCCGCAGATTAAACAGAAAATACCGGCCTTCGACGAAATCGATATAGCAGTGGTCGGTGTAGGCCCATCGAGCAGGCCAGGGCTGCCCGATTTCGAACCTGTAGCCGCCATACGCGAAGTGCGGATGGCCTGCCAACACAGTCACGCGGCCAACGGCAAAGTAGTGCTCACGTCCAAAGTGCGCGTGAAAATGTTCATCTGAAATTCGCCGAAGCTCCACGCGCCTCTCTTCATGTGCAACGCGCTCCTCATGGACCACGTGCCGCTCTTGCGCACGCTGCTCTTCATGCGCCTCGTGCCTCTGTTCTTCATGGGCTTCGTGATGTTCTTCTTGGCGCACTTCTTTTCGTTCTCCGTGCTCGTCCTGAGCAACAGCAGATACGGCCCCGCCTAAGAAAAATGACGCCGAAATGGCGACAACGGTTGCGAATCTCTTCATGGTCCCTCGCAGAGAAATTGATTTCGACACACCGAGGCGGTCGAAGGCGCGTGCCTCAGTTCAAGTTAGCAGGATGAGTTTCAAAATAAAGTTACCGAAGAACAAGGGAATCGTTATACCTTTCGCGCGGCCATCTTGCCGATCTCGTCTTTTTCTATAGAAGGCTCACGAAATGGCGGGATCGGGCGTGAAAACTGTCAGCCACTTCACCGGAATAGCCTGCGCGCAATACTGCTTCCTTGCTTTCGATGGTCTGCCGCGCGTAGAGATTGCATCCCATGCCCGAAGAGCGGGGTTATATGCGCCTGGTTCCGTAGTGTCCCTACAGCGTGCCTGTTGTTTGCAAGCCATCGATGTTGGTCAGGCAGGACAACGAATTTGTTACGGTTGTGTTTTTTGGAGACTATCGAGTGTCAGCCGGTGTAGGCCACGCAGCGTCGCTACCGACTCTCGACCATTCCTCAAAAGCCGATGCGGATGGCCGCAACCGTCCCGGGTTCATGACATCGCCTGGGTCGAGTCCAGCTTTGATTGCAGCTACCGCCATTACACCCACGGGCGAAATGTCATCGCTGAGCCACGGCAGGTGTTCGGTGCCGACCGCGTGGTGGTGTGACAGGGTCGCCTGGTGATCGATGAACGACTGCTGTACCGCTCGTTTCGCGCGCAGATACTGACTGATTTCGCGTCCATGCTGCTGTCGGCAGGCGAATGTCAAATAGAGGCTTGCCCCGCACTGATAGGTGTGGCTGATGTGACATCCGACCCAGGGTTTTACACCGCCCTCACTCTCTAAGATCGCGGTGCGTAGTGCTGCGGTCGACGCCCGATACAGGGGGACGATGTTGCTCCAGACCGTAGCGGTCTCGCTGACGTCAGAGGTGATGCCGCGATCCAGGAGGAAATCGCGTATGTGGGGGAAATCGTACTTGGTCGACTCGAAAGACTTTCCCGAGCTGAGGCCAAGGTCGACTGCGCCGAAGCGACGGTATATGGCGCTAACCTGATGATGTTCGCGGGCGACCTTGGCTTTGCTCCCTTCGAAAGTGGTGAGCATAAGGCAGGCCCGCATGAAATCAAAACCCTTCATGCGAAAGTAAGTCTTCATAGCTCCGGCTACCGCCTGCGACAGTCGCGATGACGGCGGTTTGAATGCCAGCGACAATGAGGTCTTGTCGGGGTCGTTGAGGCGGAACATTGAGGGCACACATTCTTTCCGCACGCACTCGTGCATGGCTTGGATGCCGCTTTCGAAATCGAGAAACAGATAGCCGTGAGTGCGGCGCAGCTCCGCCCGGGGATGCACTCGCATCGTGGCTTCTGTAATGACTCCCAGAGTTCCCTCACTGCCGATGCACAGATGATTGACATCGATACCGTTCGAGGACTTGGGCACAACTCGCGTCGCCAGAACGCCTATTGGCGTGACCATCCGCAGTGCAACTACCATATCTTCGATCTTGCCGTACTTGTCGCTCTGCATTCCAGCCGAGCGTGTGGCGATCCACCCGCCGAGCGTAGAGTGCAAGAAGGAGTCTGGAAAGTGGCCGAGGGTCAGTCCGCAGCCCTGCAGTTGCTCCTCAAGATCGGGACCAAACACTCCGGCCTCGATGCGGGCCGTACATGACTCCGCATCTACCGCCAGTACGCGTCGCATGCGTCGCATATCAAGCGACACCACCATGCGGCGGGTTTCGCTTCGCTCCAAGCAGCCGGCGATATTCGAACCGCCCCCAAATGGGATGACTGCGACATCGTGATGCGCCGCTGCCCGTATGGTCACGAGCACTTCATGCTCGTTTTCGGGATAAAGTACCAAGTCGGGAGCACCCTCAGCCATTCCCCGGCGCATACGAAACAGGTCGCGGAAGCCCTTGCCGTAGGCGTGGACCAAACGCTCGTGGCGAGTGTCGCAGATCTGATCGGCGCGCATCGATAAGCGCAGCTCAGCCAAAAAGCCGTCATGACAAATTGCCTCGCGCAACTGCGCGGCCTCGATCGGTACGGGCGATGTGTCTAAATTCTCTTCTTGCACACCAAGTACCGCCTTGGCATAGGGCCACAAACCGGGATGGGCACTGGAGTCGAAGCTGACCCCTTCGTCTCCCCATCCCCACCACTTCATATGCTTGGCGGTGTACATAGCCCCTCAAGTGTCTACCGGTTTAGACTGGGTGAACCGGTGCGCACCGTAGCACATCAGATGCCGGCCAACGTACAGCTCTCAACTTACCCGCTTCGATGCCCGTTCCGCCGGTGACGCTTTCGTGTCCCGGCCGCCTTGCGCCACCGCGGAGACGGAAACTGTCGCGTGCGGTTCCTCTCCAGACCTTCTGGCCACGTCTCCGGCAGAAGGCTGCCGTTTCAACCCACGGATGCGCTGTTCGAGCAATTCGACAGCTGCCCTGCGCCCCCCTCGCCCCCACCGAAAATCAAACTGATTCGATTCGAACACAATCGGCTCTCCGAAGCGCACGGTGACGGGCCCGGGCCGCGGCACGAACTTTCCCTTTGCCAGGATGTTATGAGCACCGTCGATGTGCGCGGGCACCACGGGTACTCCAAGATCGACCGCAAACAGCCCAGCACCGCTTTTGAATGTCTGCATCTCGCCATCCAGCGACCGAGTACCTTCCGGATAGAGAATTAGATTGCCGTGCGTCCGCTGTAGAAACTCCTCGCACATCGCCAAACTGCGCCGGACCGACTTGTGTTGGGCTCGGCGATCGATCGGTATGACATTCATGAAGCGAGAGACTAGGAACCTCGCCTTCCAAGAATAAAAGAAATAATCGCTGGCACCGAGCAGTGCGAATTCAGAAAACGGAAGCCCCGACGCTGTCATCAGAACGGCGCTATCGACATGGCTCGTGTGGTTGCTACAGATGATGAACGGGGAAGCCGGAAGTTGACTCCGCCCCGCAACTGTAAGACGACAATAGAGGATGAAGAACGCTCTGCAAAAGGCTTCAAACATGGCGCTACCCGTCATCGGCGCCAGAAACATCTCCTCCGCTTTGCCCCAGTCCGTCAATCGGATGTCCAGAGTTGTATCGTTTGCTCTCTGATCAGGCGCGTAGTTCGTCAGAGTCCGACAGAGCTCCTTGCGCTCCAGAGGTACCAATCGCTTAGGAAACGGGCTTGAGCACCTCATGGCGTCCAGCCAGCAGTGATTCTTTCCCTGACAGCGGAAGCAGCCCCGCACGGTTTTACTGTAGCTCGGACTGCGAGGTTGGGCAATCAGGTCGATTGGGTTAGGATACCCTGTCGTGAGCGCAACATTATCGAGGTCGATTAGGCGACCTCTCAGGATCGAGCCCGAGTCACGCGGCAAGCGGGAGTCATCTCAAGGTAAGCTCTGCCGGTCAACCGGAGGTGGTCTCGCCGCCTCCCGCAGCGGCGCAAGCGGAAGAATGATCGGATCGATGCTAACAAGTTGGCCCGATGCAGGCGAGCGGCCCCGCAATCGTTGCACCCGATCGGGCACCGCAGTCGGGAAGTGCGGCAGGATCTGGTGATGCTACGGGCGCGCGATGCCTGGGCGGCGGTACGGACCGAGCTGATCAACGCCACCCGGAGGATTTTTCTTTAGCGGCGAGTTGGTTTTCCTGGCCGCGCCCGTAGACGCATCGGCGAACCATTTCCAGCCATTTCATACCAACCAACCCTGACCCCAGTGCGTCCTCAACATGTACATTCGGAACCTCAGCGACCAAGAGGGCGAGACCCGTATCAGCGTGGCGGCCGCTATTTGGCAACCTTGGCTTCCAGTTTGACAGCCGCCTCGAAGGCAGCCTGAAGTTCTGCGAACACTGACCTTCGAGGCCGGGCCGCTCCGAGATGAATGCTCCTTAGTTCTGCCATAAATGCTTTCCACATCCGTTCGCCTCCTTCCTCCAAAAGTTGCGCGCGGACAGATAGTTCCTTAGAGACACGGGTATGCCTTCGTCCCCAGGCGCCCATGTGTGCCAGCAGAGGCACCAACTGTATGGAAACCTCCGTCAGACTGTAGATGGCTTTTTGCTTGTGAGTCGGATCGCTTGTACGCGACAAAAGCCCCTTGCTGCGCAGACGCGCAAGTCTATCGGCGAGAATGTTGGAAGCGATTCCTTCCTCGGAAAGTCTCAGCAGATCTCCGTAGTGCCGACGATTACCGAACATGATGTCTCGGATCACGATCAGGCTCCAACGATCGCCGAGCATTTCGAGGGTGAGGTTGATCGGGCACCCGGAGCGGCTTTCATGTCGCATGCTTCTGCTGCACAATCTCCTTCGCAGTTAGCTGCTTGCATTTTGCAACAAGAACCACCTAATATTAGCACCCCTTGTATCACGCAAGTAGTTATGGCCGGGTTGTGTTGTGGGCGCGCGAAAAGAAGACAACCACACGACGCAAGAAAAGTGTCTGCCTCAGCAGACAAGAACTAGATGACGGTCGGCGGACGATCTCGGCGGAATCTTCTCAAAGCAGGAGCCTGCGCTTTGCTCGGGTCACTGGACGTGCTTCGCGGCGCAAGCGCATTAGCTTTCGAAAAGGAAGGGTCGGCGGTGACACCGTTTACCTTCCACGCTCCACAAGCCGCGCTCGATGATCTCAAATTTCGCCTCCAACACGCCCGCTTTGCGGACCGCGAAACCGTCAACGACTGGTCGCAAGGCGCGCCCCTGGCCAAGCTCCAGGCACTTGTAGCGTATTGGAGGACCGGCTACGACTGGAGGCGCTGCGAGGCGAAGCTGAACAGTTTTCCTCAGTATCGCACCGAAATCGATGGAATCGGCATACATTTCCTGCATGTTCGGTCGCCCCATGTCGCCGCCTTACCCATCGTCATTACGCACGGATGGCCCGGTTCGGTAATCGAATTTTTCAAGGTGATCGATCTCCTGACGAACCCCACGGCACACGGCGGACGAGCCGAGGATGCTTTTCACGTGGTGGCACCGTCATTGCCCGGATTTGCCTTCTCCGACAAGCCGGTATCGCGGGGTTGGAACGTCGACCGTATCGCGAGGGCGTGGGCTGAATTGATGCGGCGCCTGGGATACTCACATTACGTCGCGCAGGGTGGCGACTGGGGCGCCTGGGTAACGACACGAATGGCACAACACCACCTTCCGGGCCTCCAGGGAATTCATCTCAACTTCCCGCTCCTGTACCCGACGACACTTCCGGCGAGTTTGACCCCTGTGGAACAGCGAGCTGTGGAAAGCATGAATCGTTTTCAGAGCGAAGAGTTCAGCTTTTTCTCGGTTCAGGCGACGAAGCCGCAAATGATTGGTTACGCGCTTGCCGATTCGCCCGTAGGGCAATTCGCCTGGATCTATGAACAGTTTCGCGAGCACACGGATAACCAGGGGGATCCGGAATCGGCGCTCACGCGCGACGAGATGTTGGACGACATCACGCTCTACTGGCTGACCGACACGGCGGCATCTTCCGCACGCCTCTATTTCGAGAATGCGGATCTCGGAGCCAACGCTGGTCTGGTTGATATTCCTGTCGGCTACAGCGTCTTCCCCCGTGAACTCTACTGCCCTCCGCGCTCCTGGGCGGAGGCTTGCTACTCGAAACTCATCTACTGGCACGAGTTGGATCGCGGGGGCCATTTCGCCGCGTTCGAACAGCCGCAGCTTTTCACTGCGGAGCTCCGGGCGTGCTTTCGGTTATTGCGCAACGGGAGCTCCCGAACAACAACAGACAGCTTGCATGCCTGGCTCACGAACAAAGATGAGAAACCATGAAATCCTTCGACTTTACTACTCAACCTAGGAGCTGAGCGGCAATTACCGAACACGGCGTCTCGGATGACGATCAGCTTCAACGCTCGCCGGGCCTCTCAAGCGCTAGACTCTTTGGGTCAACGAGAGCGACGTGGGTCGTCTATAACCGTCGCTTCAGCTTGCCCTTGCACAGCTACTTGCATTTTGCAATGACTCTGCGTATAGTGGCGCCACTTGCGTTGTGCAAGCGGATGAGCAGTGGACAGAGCCGCAGCCAGCACCTTTGCACCGGAGGGTTCGAACATGACAAATGAAACACTCATCCAAACCTATTATTCTGGCTGGGATAAAAGGGAATGGAGTTTGGTTGACAGCCTGCTTGCAGACAGCTTCACGTTTACTAGCGCAAATGACGACGACCACATCAGCAAGCGCGCCTTCCACGAAAGATGCTGGTCGTCGCAAGTGGCGTTTATCGAGCGATTTGATCTGGAGAGTGTGCTCGCCAGCGACACCGACGCGTTCGTCAAGTATCTTTGCCATACCGCAAAGCGTACGTCATTCCGCAATGTAGAGTATTTTCGCTTCGCAGGTGGGAAGATCAGCGCCATCGAAGCCTATTTTGGAGGGCGTCTGGGTTACCCCAGCGCGGCCGTCTCAGGGAAACCATAAATCGGCGGGGGACGCGAAGCACTATTCGGGGGCTCGATAGGACAGGCGTATCGGATAGCTGGCCTGGCGGAGGAATCAATGAAAAGCAATCCATTCAATGCAGTTGGCTCTCTACTCTTGGTCCTCGCTTCCGTCTTGAGCGCTTCAAGGCAGGCGTCGGCGCAGGATAACAAAGCGCCATATCCCAGCATGGCTCCGCTTCCCCAATATCTGATGGATCGAAATGCCGAGATAGCCTTGGCGCGGAGTGCCGCGCCCACGTCAATATCACGCGACGCCGCGGTGTTGATCCTCAGCCAACATGGTTACGAGACGGCTGTCAAAGGAAAGAACGGCTTCGTGTGTGTAGTGGAGCGGTCTTGGGAAGCAGATTTCGATGATCCGGAATTTTGGAACCCCCGAATTCGGGGTCCGGTGTGTTACAACCCGCCAGCCCCGCGATGCGTCCTGCTCGTAAGACCGAAGAGGCAAGCGATGATTTTGGCCGGGCTCTCCGAAACACAGATATTCGAAGCCACCAAGGCCGCATTTGAGAAGAAGGAACTGCTATCCCCCGGACCTGGCTCG
>Ga0265762_1000003_pt1 | contig 26988 bp, 14 predicted proteins | sample NZIome_4_FD_200870 | JGI IMG/M metagenome (GOLD analysis project Ga0265762, IMG submission 200870) | Metatranscriptome of rhizosphere microbial communities from Maridalen valley, Oslo, Norway - NZI4 (Metagenome Metatranscriptome) | ecosystem: Host-associated > Plants > Roots > Rhizosphere > Soil...
CTCGACAATGTTTACACTCACCGCTTTTCTGACTTGCGAACGGGACGTGTGCGCTACGCACTCATGTGCGACGAGGGCGGGGTCATTCTGGATGATGGAACCATCTCCCGTCTAGGCGAAGACCGCTACTTTGTCACCACTACGAGCGGCAACCTCGACTTTGTGCAGCAGTGGCTGGAGTGGCACCTGACGGGCACTGGATGGGATGTGCACATCACCAACGTGACGGCTGGATATGGAGCGATGAATCTGGCCGGCCCAAAGAGCCGCGATATCCTTCGCAAGCTCACCGACTGCGATTTGAACTCCGGCAATTTTCCTTACATGGACTGCCGCGAAGCCAAAGTCAGTGGAATTCCGGCAATCCTGCTGCGCATTGGATTCGTTGGTGAAACGGGCTGGGAAATACACTGCGCGGCGGACTCCGCGGAAGAGTTATGGCGAGCCATCCTCGACGCGGGTCATGAGTTCGGCATCCGTCCGTTTGGAGTTGAGGCCCAACGCCTGCTTCGTCTGGAAAAACGCCATATTATTGTCGGCGTGGATACGGATGCCTTGACCAACCCTTATGAGGTGGACATGGGCTGGGCGGTGAAGCTTGAGAAGAAGGACTTCGTTGGCAAAACCTGTCTTACTCAAGCGGCCAGAGATCGGGCGCGAGAGCACCTCGTTGGGTTTGTAATGCAAGGTCCTGGCTTGCCTCAGGATGGCGCCGCTGTAGTGGTGGATGGACAACCTGCCGGGCGGGTTACCAGCTCACGATACTCCCCTGCCCAGCTGGCGGGCGTTGGTCTCGCGTGGGTGAAGTCGTTAAAAGCGCAGGAAGGAACATTGATTGACGTTCGGGCGAACGGGGAGCTGGTAAAGGCCAAAGTTACGATGAAACCATTCTACGATCCCGAAGGTATACGGCTCCGCCAATAGTTATGAAACGCTCAGCACTCTACTATCTACAGGAGCGGGCCGGGGCTCAATTCGTGGAGTGCTGCGGCTGGAGAATGCCTTTCAGTTTCACCACCCCGGAGTTGGAACAATCCCAGGTGCGCCGGCAAGTCGGACTGGCGGACTTGAGCTATCGCACGAAACTCGACACAAAAACAGAGCCTGCGCCGCCGTTCTGGCGTCTCGCCAGAAATCACTACCTGGTGGTCGGCGAGCCCCCCCTGGATCCACCTGCCGGAGCGATGGACGTCACCAGTGTGTACGCGGATTTATTCCTCGCAGGTCCGCATAGCAAAGCCGTGTTAGGTAAGCTTACTTCGCTGAACGTCTCCGACGCGGCGTTGCCGAATCTGTCCTGTGCTCAGGCAGGTCTCGCCCATGTACACTCGGTCGTTCTGCGAGAGGACATCGGATCAATTCCGGGCTTTCATCTTCTAATCAGCCGGGAATACGCCGAATCGGTGTGGGAGGCCATCGTGCACGCCGGGCACGAGTTTCATCTCCAGCCCTTCGGTTTGGGAGCTCTGGGACTGCTGCGGAACTGAGCCATGCAACTCTTCAGCAAAAACCGGATGTGGCGGCATCACGACTTGCGGCCCAGCTACGATGTCGTAATCGTTGGTGCGGGCGTACATGGGCTAGCCGCCGCCTACTATCTCGGCAAGGAGCATGGCGTACGCAAAGTAGCTGTTCTCGACAAGAGTTACCTGGGAGCGGGAGCGAGCGGCCGTAACACGGCAATCTTACGCTCGAACTACCGCACTCCAGAGGGCATTCCCTTTTACGATGCCTCCTTGAAATTGTATGAGCGGATGTCGCGAGAGCTTGGATGGAACGTGCTCTTCAGTCAATGCGGACATTTGACTCTGGCTCATAACGATTCCTCGGTAACCGGCCTTCGCGTGCGTGCCGAGAACAACCAGTTGCTGGGAGTGAACAGCCGGATCATTGGACCCGATGCGATCGGCAGGCTGGTCCCTTCTTTAAATCTTAGCCGAACGACTCGCTATCCTGTTCTGGCGGCTCTTTATCATCCGCCCGGAGGCATCATCCGGCACGATGCGGTGGTGTGGGGATATGCGCGGGCTTGCGATCGCATGGGAATCGAAATCCATCCGCACACGGAGGTTACCAATATTTCGATTGACAACGGACGCGCGGTCGAAGTAACCACGAATCGTGGGCAGATGGCTTGCGGAGCTGTTCTCAACGCGACTGCCGGCTGGGCAACCACCATTTCGCGAATGGCGGGTGTCCCTCTGCCAATTGTCACGCACCCCCTCCAAGCCTGCGTCACCGAACCGCTGAAGCCCTTCCTCAATACGGTCATCGTATCCGCGACGCTTCATGTTTATCTGAGTCAGACGGACAAAGGGGAACTGGTCATCGGTGCCGAGATCGATCCCTATCAATCCTATTGCATGAAAGCGACGCTGCCTACGCTTGAGCAAATGGCAACCTACACGCTGGAGCTGTTTCCTCAATTGCATGGCGTCCGCATCCTGAGGCAATGGGCGGGAATCTGCGACATGACGCCGGACTTTGCCCCCATCCTCGGGGCGTCCCAGCAAGTCAACAACTTTTATATGGACGTGGGGTGGGGAACCTATGGCTTCAAGGCTGCTCCGATTTCCGGAAAATGCATGGCTGAGCTGATAGCCACCGGCAAGGCACCAATTTTAATCGAACCGTTTTCTCCGGTGCGATTTCAGACCGGAAAGCTTGTCGGAGAGAAAGCGGCGGCAGCGGTGTCGCACTGAAACGAGGGACAAGAAGATGACTGATACGCTGAAGTCACAACTAACCGAAAAAGGCGTGGAGTATGTGTTCTGCTCGTTCGTGGAATTGACCGGCGCGGCGAAAGCAAAGCTGGTTCCTGTCACCTACATCGATGAAGTTGCCCGAGATGGGGCAGGCTTTGCCGGCTTTGCCTGCGGCGACGTCGGCCAGGGGCCGCACCACCCCGATATCTGCAGCATTCCTGATCTAAGCTCGCTCACCATCCTTCCCTGGCGAAGAAATACCGCCTGGGTTACCGGAAATCTGCACGTGGAAGGCAAGCCCTGGCCGCTCTGTCCGCGCACTGCACTCGCCCGTCAGCTTGGCTTGGCACGAACCCAGGGTTACGTCGTCAACGTCGGCATCGAGCCGGAATTCATGTTGCTCAAGAAAAACGCCGCGGGGGAGTACGCGCCCTGGGACGCACTCGATACGCTCGCCAAACCCTGCTATGACCTGCGCACCTTATATCGGAATGTTGATTTGATGACGACCCTTCTGGGATTCATGCAGGAAATGGGCTGGGGTCCCTATGCCAATGACCATGAAGATGCAAATTGCCAGTTCGAAATCAATTGGAACTATTCCGATGCTCTGACTACTGCCGACCGTCACACGTTCTTCAAGTGGATGGTACGCACTGCCGCGGAGCAACACGGTCTTTTGGCCACGTTCATGCCAAAGCCCTTCGGAAATCTGACGGGCAATGGCGCCCACGTACACTTGAGCCTGGCCGATGTGACCACGGGCAAGAACCTATTCCTCGACCCATCCGCGGACCTGGGTCTTTCGCAGCTCGGCCGATGGTTCCTGGGTGGAGTGTTACACCACGCGCGCGCTCTTTCCGCACTGGTGGCTCCGATCGTTAACAGTTACAAGCGCCTGGTGCGTGGGGCCCCGCGATCGGGCGCAACCTGGGCTCCCGTCTATATCAGCTACGGAGCATCTAACCGCACCCAGATGATCCGCGTGCCCGCTACCGGCCGATTCGAAATCCGAGTGGTAGACGGGGCGGCAAACCCCTATCTTGCCTTTGCCGGGATCGTCGCCGCTGGTCTCGACGGAATTAACCACAAGATTGACCCCGGTCCGATGAACCACGACAACCTTTACGAGGCATCCGAGCAAGAACTCAAAGCGCGTGGCATCGGCGTTCTTCCCGGCACACTCACCGAGGCGCTGCATGCTTTTGCTCAGGACCCGGTCATCCAAGGCGCGCTGGGCACTAACTATTCTAAGGAATATTTTAGAGTCAAGAACGACGAGTGGTGGACCCACAGTCGCGCGGTCTCATCGTGGGAGCGTGATTATTATCTGGGCACTTACTGAGGCCGACGATGCGGCCTTGCCACAGGACGTTGCCGGAATCGCAGGCCGCCCCCATACCCAGGAAAAATGCCGGCTTCCACGCTGGTCAGAGAAATTCAAAATCCGGCTCTTTTAGTCAAGCTTTTTTAGTCAAGCTTTTTTCACGGACCCTGTTGGAAAGCAGCTCTCTCGTCCGCGCGTTTGTTATTACGCAGCTGTTTGGCGATGGCGAAGTGCTGATTCGCCTCTTCGGTGCGGCCAAGGCCCTGGTAGGCCTTGCCGAGGAAATAGTGGACGTAGTCATTCTGTGGATCCAGTTTGACTGCCTGCTCCAGGACTCCGGCAGCCATCCCAGGATCGTCCCGCTTCAGGGCGACCTGACCCAGTAGGATGTAGGCACCGGAGGATGTTTCGTTGAGCCAGATCGCCTCTCTCAGAACCTTTTCGGCCTCCTCGTACTTCTCAAGTCGAACGTAGGCGTCCCCCAGGCGCCAGTAAACCAGCCAGACGGTTGGGTTGATGGCCACCTCTTTGTTGAGTTCCTCGACGGCGGCCGGGCCATCTCCCTTGTAGAGATCGATCTCGCCTAAAAGGAAGTGGGCCATTGCAAGCCGAGGGTCCCGTTCGAGAGCAGCCTGGATTTCGGGTACGGCACGGTCTTCCAACCGCTGCCGGATCAGAAACTTTCCAAACATAAGATAGGCCATCGCGCTGTCGGGAGGTACAGAAAACACATTCGCAAAGGTCTTGCGAGCTTCGTCCCAGTGCTGCGTCATGACGTAGCAACTGGCGAGCAGATACGCGCCGTCAGAGCTGTTGTCAGGAAGCTGCGGGTTCAGCTTTTCGAGCAGCGGGATGGCCTGGGCGTATTCGGCCACCGCAAAGTAGCTGAGGGCGAGGAGTTGCGTAGATTCCGCATCGGCATCGTTCTGCTCGAAAGCAAGCTTGAGATGAGGAACCGCTTTCTGAAATTGGTTGGATTGGAAATAGGCTTTGCCGATTTTGGCTTCAAGGTGAGGTGTGGCCGGCGCCGCGGCAGCGAGTTCGTTCAAGAGAAGAAGCGCATCCTGGGACTTGCCGAGGCGTAGAAGCGCGTCGGCCTTCGCCATCCGCGGATCAGACAGGGGCGCGGGAGGGTTCTGAGCAAAACCGATAGCGATCAAAAGAGGCAGCAGGCAAAGCAGCCGGGCGAAAATCATAACGCGCGGAGGAAGTGGATCGATCCTCGGCGCACTGAGTGTACAGTCAAAGCAAAGTTGCAGCAAATTTCTCCACTGATAACGCTCCCCAGCCTCGCCAATCCGGCTAGAAGTCGAACCGCAGGCCAAACTGCATCTTGCGCATCAACGCGTTGGCCGCCAGGCCAGTAATCGTCCCGCCTCCAAAACAGTCGACACAGGAATTGGGATTACCCAGGTTGGGGTGGTTGAACACGTTATAGGCCTCGGCGCGGAACTGAACCTTAAGTTCCTCGCCGATGGGAACAATCTTGACAACGGACAGATCGCTGTCAAACCACCTCGGCCCGATGATGCTGTCGCGCTGCGCGTCGCCAAAGCTGGGCAAGCCGGGAGCGGGCGCCGCCGGGCGTTGCCAGGGTCCGCTGGCTTGCCCGTTAACAGCTAAGGGCGTGGGGCTACCGGAGGCGAGCGCAGTCGTGGCAAACCATCCGTTCCTGTTTGGATGGGGGACATGGTAGCTGCCGACTACGTTCGGGAAGCAGACGCCGGCATCATTGTCGCTACCGCACTCCTGATAGTTCGGGTTGACACCGGAACCGCTCATGATGGTGGTAACGTTGACCAACTGCCATCCGCCGATTGCGTAGTTCAGTGCGGTCGGGACATTGCCGGCCAGCGCTTTTCCCTTCCCGAACGGCAGTTCGTAAATAGTGGACACAGTAATGTTCTGGTTGCGCTGCCACGCGGGACGTCCGTACTCGACGGACGGGTCATAAAGGAAGTCAGGCGAATCATGGTTCTTGGCGTGAGAGAAGGTGTAGTTGCCCAATATGTTCAGACCATGCGAGAAGCGCTTCTCTAGCTGCATCTGAAGCGAGTTGTAGTGGTTGTCGCCCGGGTTGCACATGCATTGCAACCCGGTGGTCAGGTGAAATGGGTTCGGTGCGTTGAAGTAGGGCAGCCGCTGCTCCGCAGTCTGGCAGACGCTCGGTGGGTTAGGCAGGGCCAGCACTGAAGGCTGGCAGAAACCCGCTTCCGTTTGAGTGTTGAGGTTAATCCAATTGTTCTCACCGACGAAAATGTGCGAGCCCTTGTTGCCCACGTAGGCTGCCTGCAGTGACAACGTTGGCGTAAGCTGGCGCTGTACGGTGGCGTTCCAGGAATCCACGGTTGGCATACGCGTGTGGAAGGGCAGGACCCAGGCGCGGAATCCGTCGGGATAGATGTGATTGCCATCCGGCCCGACAGGCTGACTATTCAATACGGTTGCCGGATCCTCCAGCGGTGGCCCCACGGCAAGGTTGAAGGCCCCATCCCATCCGTTGGGCTCGGGATTGATCTCCTGTGTGCCCAGCACCGGAAGATTCTGGGTCACCGTATGTCCGAAAATGGTGCCGAACATCCCCACATCAAAAGACCGGCCATAACCCATGCGGACCACAGTCTTCGAATCGACCTGGTAAGCGACCCCAGCGCGGGGGGCAAAATTCTTGAAATTGGTGACAACGGGGCCACTCAGCGGGACGTGGTTTTCTCCAGCAACGTCGATCTCACCGTTCGCGAGGTTAAACCACCCGCCGCGGTCTTTTCCGGTCACGGACTGTGGACGATAGATCTCCCAACGCAGCCCGTAGGTCAAGGTAAGCTTCGGAGTGACGCGCCAGGTATCTTGTCCGTAGAAGAAGTACCGCCACTGCCGTTCGCCGGCGTCCTCCGTATGAGATATATAGCGATTGAACTGCGACACATCCCCGAGCAGGAAGGCGGCCATACCCAACCCGCTGCCTGCCGGCGTACCTTCGGTAAGCGCATTGAAGGTGTACACCTCACCGGAGCGGTGCTGGTCGCTGGGCAAGCGCAAATTCTGCAGGTAGTGAAAGTCGGGGCCGAACTTAAATGTGTGTTTACCCACCGTCCAGGTTAAGTTGCCGATTTCCTGGAATTGCTGCATGCGCTCGATCAGCGGGCAGTTGCAGTTGTTGTAGAGACCATTCCCGAAGTCTAATTGACCCGGCCCCTGCTGGATCGAGAAGTGGGGCATGTTGTCGGTGGTGGGATCGCTCGGAATATTCAAACCGACCGCACCCGCCTGAGTAGCAAAATTCCCGTTGACGAGAGGATCCACATTGATGCGCTGCTTGTACCATCCCGCGCGGACATCCATCAACAGGGTTGGTCTTAACGAGTAAGAGACACCAAAGGAGTTACTTTGCGGCCGCGTGTCCCCCACTCCGGTGTAACCAATTTGATTGAGCTGCGGCCCCCCGACCGCTCCACCGAATAACCCCGGAGCTTCCTTGTGGAACTGCGTGAAAGAATAACGATCAAACAACCGCAGCTTGTCGCTGTGGAAATAGTCCGCTCTCACGTCAACGGCATCGCCATGGTAGATCTCATCGCCGCTGGCAGCATAGTTCGGCTGGCCCAGCTGATAGCCCGGAGCGTTTTCAAGTGCCGGAAGCGGAAGCGGAATATAGTTGAGCAGGGCCTTAGCCACTGGGGAGATCATGCTCGGAGGAATAACATTGAGTTGACCGTTATATTGAAACTGGGGGCGCGCAGCCAGATTATCCTGGACGCCGTTGACGCATGTCGTCCCAGTTGTACAGAGCGGGTTGAAAATGGGGTTGTTGGACGCCCACGCGCTGAAGTCCCCGTTGCGTTCCGCTTGGGTCGGAACCACGGCCTCTGCAGATCCTCCGTTGTGGGCGCGTGTTCCCTGGTAGTCGCCGAAAATAAACAGCTTGTTCTTGATAATGGCACCGCCGATCGACCCGCCAAACTGGCCCCAGAGAGTGGGCGGAATGAACCTGCCGGTGACGGGGTCCGGATTGGCCTGGGCAAACGGATCGCGCGCGAAAGTCGCGTCCGAGCGACGGTAAAAAAAGGCGCTGCCGTGCCACTTGTCGGTCCCCGACTTCGTGGAAACCGTGACCAGAGCTGCGCTGATCTGCCCGAACTCGGCATCGTAGCTGGACGTGGTCACTTTCGTCTCGGCAATCGAATCCAGGTTGGGTACGATCAGCATGTTTCCGTAGAGGAAATCGCGATCGTCGGTGCCATCAAGGATGGTATTCACACCAACGAACATCTGACCGTTTACGTTGACGGCAAGGCCGCTTTGCGGATTTTCGGTGGAAGTGTCGCCCCAGCAGAACTGGACCGTCCCCGGAGTAACCAGCAGCAGCTGCGAAAAGTTCCTGCCATAAGTGGGCAACTCGTTGACTTGTTCGGTACTGAGAACCGTGGACACGTCGGTACGTTCAGTTTTCAGCAGAGGCGCCTCGTCCACGACGGTAACTGTCTCCGAGACTGTGCCCGGCTGCAGCTTGGCGTCGAACGTCGTAACCGTGTCGACCGAGACATCGACCAAAGAAATGACCGCCTTGAACCCCTGCTCCTCGATTTTGACCTGGTAATGCCCCGCGATCAGATGCCTTTCGTCGTAGTACCCGGAGCTGTCGGTCTGCGTCGTGAACACGACTTGGCGCTCGGTGTCGGTGACCGTCACCTTGGCATTGGCGATGGTGCCACCGGATACGTCCATCACCGTCCCGCTGATGCTGCCATACACCGCTTGGGCGTTGGCCGCAGGAACACTTATGGTCGAAAGCACGAGGCTCAGGCAGGCAACCGCCAGAACCCTCGCCAAGCGCAGGCTGAGCGTGACCGTTAAAAAGCGTTGCCGGACATCTCTTGAAATTTGTTGGCAGCGTACGCTCGAAAGGCTAGGCATTTGGCTTCTACCTCCGTCAGATTTCCCGATCTTGACCGAAACCCCAGATGTACTTAGGCCCCACACCCAACGATTTGACTGGCCCTCAAAACTCCGGATCCGAACTCTTCGACCAGAACCGGAAAAGGCCGGAGGGCAAAAGACGGCGCGCTCCAGGAAACAGCCAGCTTCGGGCGACGATTTCGGAGTATTGCCTGCACCGTTCCATGAAACGATTCACCTTAGTACATTCTCACTACCCGCTTTGTCAAGCATATTTTTCCGGGAGAATGTCGAAAAAACCAATGCTAGGCGCTTATTTTGAGATTAGAAGGCAGTCCGATGCGCCTTTTTCGGACACGATTCCAGGCCAACAATCGCACCACGCGATCATGAACTAGTTCATGCACAGTTTGCGGCTGGGGTCGAAAGGATGCACTCAATTGCCTAACGGAGCGAGGTCTCCGGTGGGCGCGAATGCACAGGAATTACTTCAGATCTCGGCAATTTCCACGGAGCGATCGTAGTAACCGGAGTTGAGCCGTCTGGCATTGATGTTTGCCGCATTCAGCCGAAGTCGGATGGTGAACTTTCCGGTTCTCGACGGACTCCACTCGTGACTCCAAAAGCATAGGTTCGTGCTTTGGGACGATGCGATATTTTCCACAGGAACAAAGTTTTCAATGGGATCGAATCGTATTTCAATTGCTTGGCTCGGAGCCGGGCCACCCCACTGAATTCCCGTGACGCGGTATTTAATCTTTCCACCAACCAGCCGTTTCTCGATGCGAGTAGGCACGGCGGCAATCTCAACCATTGCCGGCCGGTAGTCACGCGCCAGAGAAGGAATGCCCATTTGCATCGTACGGCTTGCGTACTCCTGCATCTGAGAAGTGGCCGGGGCATCATCGGAAACAAATTCAATCTGGTTGACCCATTTAACACAAACACAACCGTACCATCCCGGAACCATCAAACGGACAGGCGCCCCATGATCAGCGCCGAGAGGCTGGCCATTCATCTTCGTGGCAAGGAACGCTTTTGAGGAAAACAGCTGGTCCGGCCTGAATATCCAGCTGGCGCCTGGTTCGGAAGTCATCGATTCTTCCTGGTAGCGATCGTAGCCCGAGACGAGCACCTGGACCCCGGACCTCTGTGGCTTCGCCGTTTCGAGAATCTCTTGTAAAGACACGCCATCCCATGCCGCGACGCTCATCATGCCGAAATGCGCACTCCGCGTATTTCCTGAGCACTCCATCAGATGGATGCCCATGGGACGAGAATTCTTTGCCCACACCTCAGCCGGAATGGTTATCGGTTTCTCAATTCGGCCAGCCACCTGAATGGTCCACTGCTTCGATGTGTCCAACAGCTTGGAGGCGCGCGTTCTGATAAAGAAGCTGTCAGCTGGAGTCACGGGGGTTTCTGGCGTCAAGGCCGAGAGGTCCGTGAACAGTCGTCCATCCAGTTCGGTCCCGATGAGTTCGCCCATCGGGGGACGGCCTTCCCCGGAAAAAGGAATCAGACCCAGCACTGAACCACCCGCTCCCGCGTCAGGGGTTCGAGGAAGAAGAGACCTGGGTAATCGGAGGGGGTTGAGGCCCCAGATCCACGCGCTTCCACCCAGGAACGATTGCCGAAGCAGGCTTCGTCGGGTCACACCCAAGCTGTTTCGAGTATTCATGATTTCGCAGAGATTCAAACGAACCCAGGGCACGCACATCGACCACGCAAGCATGGGTCTGCATGCATCGTCAGCGCTTTTGTTGTAGGGCTGCTGCGGGTAACCCTTTCGGCCGAATTGCTTCGAAGGGCACGATTCCCTGCCCTTCGAGGACGCTGTGTAACTTGTCCGCGCTCAAGCCTTTGAATGTTTCCACTTTCCCCGATGGCCAGTGGACCTCGAGACTGTCAATACTTGTCGCCGTCCCAAGTCCGAAATGCACGCGCGTGTCGCTCTGAGACAGATAACTTCCTCCGCTGTGGATTTCCTCAGTCTGAGTCATTCCGCCAGCGACCAGTTTGAGTCGAGCCCCGATCGCCATGCGATTGCTCTTGTGGCTCGCGAGTTCAAAGGCCACCCAATGACGCCCCGGAATTCCGTGGTTCCGAAGCACCATCGGTTTGCCGACCAGGTCTTCCACCACCAGGTCCATCTTCCCGTCGTTAAACAAGTCGCCGACCGCGAGTCCGCGGGACACACGGGGTTCCAATACTGCCGGCCCCGACTGCTCGCTGGCATCGCAAAAGGTGCCGTCCCCTTGATTGAGTTGCACCAACTTCGGCTCACGGTACTTCGCGCTGGACGGAAGCTGATCCGCCTGGGGGTAAACGTGACCATTTACCGTGACCAGGTCCAACCACCCATCGTTATCCAGGTCAACAAAAGCAATGCCCCACTTTACCCAGGGCAATGAGGGCAGGCCGACCCCCGCGGCGTAAGAGACTTCCTGAAAATTCCAATTGCCCCCATTGCGATACAGGGGCGTGTTGTCCAGGGCAAAGTTCGTCACCACCAGTGACGGCCGGCCCGTGTGCAAGTAATCGCCAACCGAGACTCCCATCCCAGCCTGTTCGTGGCCGTCCTCGCCCAGCGCCGTTCCGGACTCCATGCCAATGTCGGTAAATTTGCCGTTTCCGTCGTTCCGGTATAAATAACCGGCAGTGGAATCATTGGCCACGTAGATATCCGGACGTCCGGTATTGTTGAAATCCGCCCAGATCACCCCGAGCCCGTAATAACCGTTCGGATCATCCACGCCGGCTTTCTTCGAAACATCGCCGAAGGTTCCGTCCCCGTTATTGTGAAACAACGAATCACCCGAGCCCTTCAGGCCGCGCGGGCCGCATTGCACGTTGATTCCCATGAAGCGGCAAGTCATGGCGCTGCCAAACGCGGGAAGGTGCTGCAGGTCGAGATCGACATAGTTGGTGACCATCAGGTCGAGGAAGCCGTCGCCGTCGTAATCGGCAAATGCCGCGCCCGTCGACCAGCGCCCATCCCCCACGCCGGCCTGCTTGGTCACATCGGTGAAGCTGCCATCGCCATTGTTTCGATAGAGCACATTGCCGCCGTAACACGTTACGTAAATGTCGGGCCAGCCGTCGTTGTTGTAGTCGCCGACCGCTCCTCCCATCGCATAACACGGGTTGCCGATGCCGGCCTTCTCGGTTACGTCGGTAAACGTCCCGTCATGATTGTTGTGATAGAGAGCACCGCGCGCTTTTTTGCCCTGCAACGCTTCCTCGACAGTCGGCGCATTCGTAAAGTAAATATCCAACCATCCGTCGCGGTCGTAGTCGAGCAACAACACGCCCCCAGCCATAGATTCGAGGATGGAATGCGCTTCCGGGGAAAAGTGATGCTCGAAGCGGATCCCCGCCTGATCCGTGATGTCCTCGAGTTGTGGGACGGGCCTTGCTTTGCACTTGATGGCTTTGGCCGAAGCCGGAGGCGGCGGGCCCTGGCTCATTCCCTGGCCTAGAAGTTGCTGTGCGAACAGCAGCGTGACAACCACAAAACAAATCCAACAACCCGTGCGACCAAGCAACAGCATCTCCCAAGAACGCGGCTTCATAGACTGTGTGGTGCGACCAGGTGCGAATCCAGTTCCGACGCTTTCTGAAATTCCCTGCTGGACTCGTCTTTTTTACCTTTTTGTGCGAGCGCGACTGCCAACTGATAATGGGCCATGGCATAGGCAGGCGCGGAGTTGATGGCAGCTCGGAATTGCGCGATGGCGGCATCCAGATCGCCGTTCGCCAGCAGCCTCTTTCCGGAATTGGTGGCGAAAGTTGCTGCCTGCAGAGTGGTCTTTTGCTGGCTGATTTGGCTGCCGGCGGTGGCTTCTGCTTCCGCGCCGGCGCTGTCGCCTAACTGACGCAGCACGGAAGCTAAAGTCGTATGGGCTCCAGCGAGGTCGGGTTCGAGTTCGATCGCTTTACGCAGGACATCGGCGGATTCCTGATACTTCTTCATCTGCTTGTAGACGGTGCCCAGAGTGTAATATGCCTCGGCATAGTCGGGTTGAATCCCTATGACTGCCTGCAATTGTTCAGCGGCGCCCGGAAAATCACCCGACTGCCAGAGAGTCACTCCAAGGCTGTAGTGTGCATCGGCGAGGCCGGGATCGAGCCGAAAAGATTCTTTCCATTCCGCAATCGCTGCCGGAAGATCGTCCTTCAGCTTCAAGGCAAGGGCGAGGTCGTAGTGGAGACTCGCGGTGTCAGGGGCAAGCTGCAACGCGGCCCGGAACTGGCTGACGGCTGCATCAAAATCTGCTTTCTGCAGATAGGCCGTACCCAGATTCCCCTGGAACGAAGAGTCGTTGGGGCGAAGCTGGATGGCGCGCTGAAACTCTTTGATGGCTGCATCCGCATTGCCCCGCTGCAGCAGTGTCAAGCCGAGGTCGTTGTGAATTTCCGGATCATCCGGCGTTTGCTCTAAAGCCTTGGTGAACGCGGCCTCTGCCTGGTCTACGTCGCCGAGTCTCTGGCATAGAACCCCGATGCGCCTCTGCAAATCCCGGATTGACGGGGCGAGTTCGTCCGCCCGTTGGAAAGAACGCAACGCTTCCTCGCGGTTACCGACGGACTCTTCGGCGCTGCCGCGATAAAACCAAGCTTTGGCATCCCGGGAATCTAGTTGCAGTGCGTGGTCGAGGTCCGGCAGAGCGTTGCTGATATCGCGGTTCGCGAGAAAAGTGACACCGAGGTGCAGATAAGCCTGCTCACAGTCCGGGTTAAGGCGAATCGCTTCGCGGAATTCCTGGCTGGCCTCGGTGTATTCCGACTGCTGCGCCAGCAGGGAGCCTAATTCGTCGTGCAATTCCGCCTGACTGGGCGCCAGGTGCACCGCTGCGCTGAGCTCAGCCACTGCCTCGGCAGTTTTCTTTTGGAGAGACAGCGCCCGCCCGAGCTCGCGGTGGGGCTCGGCCTCGGTGGGTGCCAGTTCGACCGAGCGGCGTAGCTCGGCCACGGCGGACTCGAAGTTGCCTTGAGTTTCGTAGGCTTGTCCCAGATGGGTATGGGCCAGCGCCAGCTTCGGACGAAGCTCGACGACCTGGCGGAAGTGGACGATCGCTTCGGTCACCTGCCCCTGGCGCAACAGCACCTGCGCCAGCATGCTTTGAGCCTCGGTGCTCTTGGGATTCGCTTCGACCGCCTTATCGAGTCCCTCGCGCGCCGCGATAAGATCGCCGCGTCCGAAAGCCGCAACCCCGCGCTGATAATCGGACGCCCCTGGATCGGCCACAGGCTTTGCTTGCGCTGAGGCAGTCGCACAGAGCATCCCACACCAGACAACGACGGTAAACGGTGTCGCAGGAATAATGCGCCAAGGCGACCGCGAGGCGGGATGATCGCCAATCAGCATGCCGCTTATCTTACCTCCAGGTGATACGAGCCTGAGCCAAGCTCAACTATCAGAGATCCTGCCTCCCGCCGGGCATCGACAGGATGATCATCTTCGATCACCTTAGCCTTGGGGATTGCGGGTAAGTAGACTTTTGCCCTGGTATTTGCCGGGAGGGTCAGGTTGAGCGAAACAGCCTCGCCCGGTTTCGCGTTCCAGTCGCTGACGATTCGACCGTACACCGAATCATACTCCCCGCGGACGTGCGTCAAACGGGGATCGAGCACAGGATGAACCACGATTTCCCGATATCCGGCTCCCCCAACGCTCGTATCAATTCCCGCGACCGATCGGTACACCCAAGCCATGACGGACCCGAAGGCGTAGTGGTTGTAGGAATTCATGCCGGGATCCCCGGTGTCTCCGTTCCAGCGCTCCCACCAGGTAGTCGCCCCCTTAGAGAGCATGTAGCCCCAGGACGGATACGTCTCGTTGAGAAGCAGCCGATAGGCCACATCGGCGCGGCCGTGGTCGGCAAGGGTGAACAGCAGGAACGGCGTGCCCAGGAAGCCGGTGGAGAGATGCCAGCCACGCGACTCGATGTCGGCAACCAGCTTTTTTACTATGGTTGCTTCGAGCGCCGGAGGCGCCAGCTTCATGTAAAGCGTAACCACGTATGCAGTCTGGGTCTCTCCCAAAACGTCTCCGTTGCGCGCAATGTACTTCGATCGGTAAGCTCTACGGATGTTTTTGATCAGCGCTGCGTAGCGTTTCACTGCTTCTTGGTTGTCGGTAGCGCGAGCCATCTCGGCCATCATGCGGGCGATCAAGGCCCAATAGGACGTGGCCAACAAGTCTTTGGGAGTTCGATCGTCGGGAGCAAGCCAGTCGGCATAATTCGGCCCCACGCCGTTGGTCCTCAGAAAATTCGGATTCGCCTTGGCAATGAAATCCATCCAGCGTTCCATGGCCTTCCAGTTGTCGGTGATGGCCTGTTTGTCGCCATATTGCAGCCAGACCGTCCAGGGAAGAATCACACCCGCATCACCCCAGCCCGGGGCGCCCTCGCTCCCATCTGGCCGCAGCAGGTCGGGTGAAACGTTGGTAAACGCTCCTTCTTTGGTTTGGGCGTCGGTAATGTCGCTCAGAAACTTGTGCGAGAAGGCCTGGATATCGAAGTTGAAGGTTCCGGTTCGCCAAAAAACCCCGGCGTCCCCCATCCAGCCCAGACGTTCGTCGCGCTGCGGACAATCGGTGGGGATGCTCAGGAAATTCCCGCGTTGCCCCCACAGGCCGACCTTCCACATCCGATTGACCAGGTCGCTGGAGGTAACAAGAGTACCGCTAGGTCCACCGGCCAGGCTGTTAATCACTTCTCCCCTCAGGGCAGCGGTGGTGGGAACTCCAGGATAGCCGCTGACTTCTACGTAGCGAAATCCGTGAAAGGTGAAAAGAGGCGCGTAACTCTCTTCTCCGCTGCCGGCAAGGATGAAGACGTCAGTGGCATCCGCGTTGCGGAGATTGTCGCGGTAGATCGAGCCATCCGGGCTGAGAATCTCGGCGAAGCGCAGGCGGATCTGAGTTCCCGCCGGGCCGTTTGCTTTTACTCGTACCCAGCCCACCATGTTTTGTCCCATGTCGAAAACATAGCTGCCGTTCGCCAGGGGTTTGACGGCGGCCGGCGTGATGGTTTCCGCGACGTGGACAGGCGCGGAGACTTGCCCGACGACGACGACCGAAGGCCGAGCGGCGACCAGGGCGGGACTCCAGGCCGAGTCATCAAAACTGGGCTTGCCCCAGTCGGCATGATCGAGGCGGGCATCGTAAAATTCGCCAAGATAGATCTCGGACCGGCGAATCGGCGAGGGCGCGCCAACCCAAGATTCATCCGTGGCCACGACGTCGCGACTCCCATCGAGGTATTCGATTTCAAGCTGAGCCAGCAAGCACGGGGGCGGAGGCAAGAAGAGGAACGGTCTCCCGTTCCACGTCATCCCGCTGCCGAACCAGCCATTTCCCAGGATGGCCCCGAGCGCATTGCTGCCAGTCACCACAAGTTTCGTCACGTCGTAAGTCTGATAGAGGACGCGCTTCGTATAGTCGGTGAAGTCTGGGGTCAGAACATCCTGACCGACCCGATCGTTGTTGAGGAACATGCGATAGCTGCCGAGGGCTGTGGCATAGAGTCGTGCGACCTTCACTGGTTTGGAAACATTAAAGCGTTTCCGCAAGAGCGCCGCGGGCTGGGGGAATGCGCCGGGCAGAATCTCTCCAAAGTCTGGATTGCCAAGAACCCCCGCTACCCTGGCCGGTTGCCAGGAGGCCGCGTTCGCAAGGCGTCCCGACCAGGCTTCGTTAATCGGTATGCGAGCGATCTTGCCATCGCTATCTGTGATCTTTAACAATCCGGCGAGAGCCGCAATCACGGGTGCGGGTTGCGGACCTGGATTGTCAGGCCCTAGCGCCGTAACGCTGATCTCGATAAGGTTCTTGCCCACGACCAGTTGCGGCACGACATCGTCGCGGTCGAATTCGTTCCAATCACTCTTCGTCCCAACCTCCTGGCCATTGACCTTAGCTACAAAACTGCCTCGCGCCAGCAGGAACAACGCGGCCTCCCGCGGCTTTTGCGTGAGGTCGAGATCGAATCGGAACTCGGCCACCGTTTTCGGAATCATCTTGAGTGGATCCTGACCAGCTAGCCAGATCCATCGAATGCCATCGAGCTCCGAGTCCTGTTCCGGATTCTTCCACGCTATCCACTTAGCCTTCCATTCCTGTTTGAGAAGGCCGGTTTCCCACCAGGCAGTCTCGCTGGCCTGGGTGGATTGTCCGTTCGCATCCCACACGCGAACCGACCAGTAATACCTGGTGCGCGGTTCGAGTTTCGTGCCCCCATAAGGGATTCCGACCGCTTCCGCGGAAGCCACTCGGCCGCTGTCCCAGACTCTGGCGGATGCGTCGAGCGCTGGTGATGGACTGGTGGAAACCACAATCTGATACGCGGTTTGCACCCAATTGCGCTCTACACTGTCGCTTTGCCACGACAGATGCGGATTCGCCACGTCGATCCCGAGTGGATTGTTCACCGATTCGCACCGGAGATGCACCGGGACCGCATGCGCTGCCATGGTCAGACCGAGGAGAATCAGAAGTGCTGGAACCCGTCTTGTGCTGCCCATCAGTTTGATTTCCTCCGCATAGATCATCTAGCCTTTCTCGCTTCCGCCAAAGTTATTCCGGCAAGATATGCTCTTGCCGGATCACAAATCGTGCATCCACACCGGGCGCGCCGGTCCCGGGCTGGCCGCCTCCCACACTTACCCGGTACTCCCCCGGCGCAGTGAGTCGAACCCCGGCTTCATTCACCATGCTCAGATCACGCGGGTTGAGGCTGATTTTCACGTGGCGAATCTCACCTTCGGCAAGGTGCACCCGGGTGAATCCGGCCAAAGCGCGGCTGGGCGCCCCGCTCAGTTTTGGGAAGGTCAGATAAACTTCGACGACCTCATCTCCCTCTCGATTGCTCGTGTTTGACACGTCCACCTCCACACCCAGAGGTTCATTCTCATGCAGCTCCGCGGTTGAAAGTTTCAAATTGCTGTACTGAAAACTGGAATAACTCAGACCGTAACCGAAAGGATAAAGGGGCTGCCCTTTAAAGTATCGGTAGGTACGATTCTCCATGGAATAATCGTCAAAGCTCGGGAGTTGCTCGACTCCCTTATAAAACGTCACCGGCAGCCGGCCGGCCGGATTGTTCGCTCCCGCCAATGTCCGGGCGATCGCAGTTCCGCCTTCTTCGCCGGAGTACCAACTTTCTAAGATCGCATCCGCGTTGTCGTTCGCCCAGTTCACAGATAACGGGCTGCCGTTCATGAGCACCACTACGAGCTTTTTGCCGGTCCTTTTGAGTGCCTTCAAAACATCCTCTTCGTCCTGGGGAAGGTCGAGACTGGTTCGGTCGCCTCCACTAAAGCCAGGCACCTTTACCTGCAGTTCCTCGCCTTCGAGCTGGGACGTAATGCCAACCACCGCGACGATCACGTCTGCCTGTGCAGCCTGTTCGAGCGCGATTGAAAGCGGATCGGAAATCAGAGAAAGCCAGGACAATTCGGAGCCGCCGTCATCCCGAACGATAGACTCGAGACGCAGCGCATACCTGTGCCCTTTCTCGAGTTCGACGACGGGTTCGGGTGCGGCGTCTTCGGGGCCCAGATCGTCAATCACCAGCTTTCCATCCAGCCAGAGGCGATTGCTGTGGCCGCTCGAGAAGATGCGATACATGGCGGACTGCGTCGGAGTCAGGAATCCCGTCCACCGGACCGAGAAATCCGTAAGTCCGGGCGGCTGGGTCAAAGAATTCTGACCGTGAGGCAGCGGCTCCAGATTGATGTAGGAATCCCTCCGAACTACCAGGGGCGGGCCACTCCATTCTTTGTTGGGAAAGTATTCTCCCATGACTCCTGGTTGTCCGTCGGCGGTGGAATATGCGGACGGCGGGATGAGGGACTCCTGACGCAGAAAATTTGTGCCCTCAGCGTAGGTAACTTGCGCCGCGCCAAACTGCTTTTGGATGCCATCCAGCACGGTCGTAGTTCTGGACGGAGTGCCGCTGTAGTTCCCTGCCAATACTTTTGCGGATGCGGCCAGCGATCCTACCACCGCAATGCGTTTGAGGTTCTGGCGAAGAGGCAGCACGCCGTTGTTCTTGAGCAAGACCAGGGACTCCTCCGCTATTTTCCGGGCAAGTTCCCGGTTCGTCTCGCTGGCAATCTCCGCGTCGGACATCTGGGAATATTTCACTATTTCCGGGGGATCGAACATGCCCAGTCGAAAGCGCGCTCGCAATAAGCGTTTGACTGCAGTTTCGATCTGCGCCTCGGTCAACAGTCCCTGGGATACGGCATCCAGATATTTCTTGTAGTCCGAGTTGTCCTTGACCTTCGAGTAGGAGTCGATGCACTCATTGTCGGTGCCCCGCTGCAAGGAGAGCGCGGCGGTTTCGGCAATCGTTTTCGTGAAGTGATGCTCACTGAAAATCTCGTCGACCGAGTCGCAGTCGCCGACAACATAGCCATCGAATTTCCACATACCTCGCAGGCTATGTTCGAGCAGAAAGCTATTCGCGCAGGCGGGCTCGCCGTTGACGCGGTTGTAGGCACACATGATGCTGCCGGCTTTGGCTTCGACGACCGCAGCCCTGAATGCCGGCAAGTAAGTGTCTTCCAGATCGTGACTCGAGACTTCCACATTGCGGTCGTGCCGGGACGGTTCCGGGCCGCTGTGAACGGCGAAGTGCTTCGGGGTAGAAATGACCCGCAGATACTTTGGGTCGTCGCCCTGCATGCCGCTGACGAACGCGACCGCCATCCTCGCCGCCAGGAACGGATCTTCGCCGTAAGTTTCCTGCCCCCGCCCCCAACGCGGATCGCGGAAGATGTTTACGTTGGGCGCCCAGAAATCGAGCCCCTCCAGTATGTCGCGCCGGCCAGCGCGCACCGCCTGGTTATGTTTTGCCCTGCCCTCCGTGGCAATGGCGGCGGCCATCGCGTGCGTCAGCGCAGTGTCGAATGTTGCCGCAATTCCAATCGGCTCGGGAAAGACGGTAGCCAAACCCGCGCCGGCAATGCCGTGCAGCGCTTCGCTCCTCCAGTCGTATTCCGGGATCTGCAAGCGCGGAATCGCTCTCGACTGGTTCACCAGTTGCGAAGTTTTCTCCTCCAACGTCATTCTCGACAGAAGATCATCCACTCGTGTATCAATGGGCTGTGCGGGATCGAGATACAGCGGGGAATCGTTCCCTTTGGACGCTTGCCCGAGGGACAGGCCGTTCAGAAAGAGTGTAAGCAGCGCTAGGATTCCCTTGACGCCAACCCTGGATCGGTATAGCATCCGCACATTCTAAGCGATTAGATGTTAGCCCGCCAAGCAGAATGCCGATCGCAAACGACAGCAACGACGAACAGCTACTCGAACGGTTTGGATACCATCAGCAACTGAGTCGCTCCCTCGGATACTTTTCGAGCTTCGCCCTTAGCTTCTCGGTCATCTGCATGACCTCTGGATTGTTTGCCGACTACGGCGATGGCCTGCGCGCCGGAGGACCGGTTTTTATCTGGAGCTGGCTGATCGTGGGGGCGGGGCAGTTCCTCGTCGCCATGGTTTTCGCGCAACTGGCGCGGCAGATTCCGCTTTCCGGCTATGCCTATCAATGGACCCGCGCGCTTGCCGGAGACCGCATGGCCTTCTGGGCGGGCTGGATCATGATCGTGCAGTTCATCACGGGAATGGCAGGCGTCGCATATGCGCTCGCCAGCTACCTGGTACCTTTCTTCGGCCTGCCGAATTCCAACCGCAACGTAGTGATCGCTACCATGGCAACCCTTGTCGCCGCAGCGTTGCTCAATCATTACGGCATCCGGCTCGCCAGTATGGTCAACGACGTGTCGGTCATTGCCGAAATCCTCGGGACGGTGCTGATTGGCTTTCTGCTGCTGGGCCTGGCCTTGGTTCGAAAGACGCACCCGGTTTCATTCTTGTTCACCTATCCCCACCAGTCGAGTGTTGGCGCCTACCTGATCGCTTTCCTGACTGCGTCGCTGATGAGCGTTTGGACGTTAGGTGGATTTGAGGCCGCCGCCAATGTCGCCGAGGAAACCCACCTTCCGGAAAAGCGAATCCCCACAGCGATTGTGCTGTCCGAAGTGCTTGCCGTGGTCTTTGGACTGCTCGTGCTCATCGGGTTCACTCTGGCCGTTCCATCGGTGGACGTGGCCAGCCATGACCCCACTCCGTTGCTTTACATCATCGGGAGCTATTTCCCCAAGTATGTCGTGGTGGGTGCGCTGCTCCTCGTATCCCTCGCCATCTTTGCCTGCGTTCTGGCCAATCTGACAACCATTACCCGCCTGATTTGGGCAATGGCGCGCGACGGAAAGGTGCCAGCCTCTCGCTTTCTTTCAAAAGTGAGCGAGCACAAGGTACCGGTCAATGCGATTTGGGTCGTCATTCCGATTACCGCCGTTTTCACGTTCTGGGCACAAGTCGAAGTCGTGATCATCGCGATCTGTACCTTCGCGATGTATGTTACCTATGGTTTGGTAGTGGCAGCGTGTCTGTGGGGGGGGCGAACCGCGCAGCTTGACGCGGCGGGGCAGCCTCGCAAACGGGTTTCGCGTCCGTTGTGCGCCGCGGCACTTGCCTGGATTGTCGCGATTCTCCTTCTGCTGCTGTACATGACCGCCGTTTCGATGTCTCATCATGCGCTGGTCGTCACCTTGCGAGTCATGATTATCACCGGCGGGTGCGCGGTAGCTTACTTTGTGGCTCGCCACCTTTCTCCTCGGGTGAAGTTCAGCCCGGACCAGGCCGAATGAGTCACACCGCGAGTAGCGCGCCTTAAGACTGAGGATCCGCTTTGGACGAGAGTGCGTCTTGCACTGGTTCGGCATCGCACTCTGCTGCGATAACCGTGACCGGCTCGTCGGGCGGTTTTTCCGGTAAAGGTCGGAAAATCAACTGGCTGCCCCTTTGTTCGAACTGGACAGGCCGCCCGCTGGCCAGAAACCGCGCCGATAGAACCTTGCAGCGGACACCCCCGACCGTCATGGTGTTTCCGGGCCAGAAATAGATGATCGTGTAAAGAGTGTTTCCCCGGCGCGTGAACACGCCGATGTTCCCGTGCGGGAAGCGGCATCTCTGGGTACCGTAGACTGCCTCGCCATTTCTGCGCAGCCATCCGCCGATCACCTGTAGCCGCGTGACGGCGGGCTCTGGAACCGAACCATCCGCGCGGGGTCCTATGTCGAGCAGGTAGTTGCCGCCATCGCGAGCGCATTCCACCAGGTTCTGCACCAGCTGCTGGGCAGACTTCCAGTTATTGTCACCGGCGAGACACGCCCAGCTGTCGTTGATCGTCATGCACGATTCCCAGTCAGACTTGGCCGCCGCGGTGGATTGCTCCGGGGTGAAAAAATCGCCGGACAACCGGTTGCGATTGTTCACCAGGATGTCAGGCTGAAGTCTGAAAACCATCTCGTTCATTTCCGCTGACCGCCAGCCCTGCGCATCGAGAGGAACCGGCATGTCGTACCACAAGATGTCAATCTTGCCGTAGTTCGTCATGAGCTCCCGGAGCTGGCCGTGCGTGTAGTCGACAAAACGCTTCCTGGCAGCAGGGTCGGATTTCGCCAACCTCCAATCGGGATGGTGCCAATCCATGAGCGAGTAATAGAAACCGACGTGCATATTTTCGGCGCGGGCCGCTTCCACGTACTCTTCGACCAAATCGCGTCCTGGCCCCAGCTGCGGGGCGCAATACGATGTGAGATTGGAGTTAAACAGGCAAAACCCTTCGTGATGCTTGGTGGTCATCACCATATAACGCATGCCGGACTCGCGAGCTAGCCGCGCCCAGTCGCGCGCCACCGCACGGGGCGGCTGAAATTGGCGCCCCAGTTTCTCGTATTCGTCGAGCGGGATATCTTCATCTCCCAGGGCCCAGGCTTCGCGGCCCAGAATGCTATATAGACCCCAATGAATGAACATCCCGAACTTAGCCTCTCGCCACCACTGGATCCGGCGCTCATGATCTTGGGGCGGAAAACTGGCAGACTGGACCAACGTTGTCAGGGGCTGCAGGCCAGCCACGGACGCGCCACCTGCGGCGGAGAGCAGCATCTTCAGATGGTCGCGCCTTGATGGGATCATAAAACAGCCCCTTTTTCCCTGATCGTGAGTGTAAGACGGGCATCAGCCGCTCGTTGACGCTAAGGTAGCGGCAGCTGCAAGTCTTTCCCGCTATTGTGTTTTTCGTTGCGTAGCGTCTTGGATACATCAAGTTGTTGATTCGCATCGTTCTCGCGGCCCAGTTCCCTGTAAGCAGTTGCCAACGAGTAATGAGCGTCGAGGTTTTGCGGGTCGAGCGCTACAGCACGTTCGAGGAATCCAGACGCCAATGCGGGGTCTTTTTTCTTGAGGGCAATCTCCCCCAGCAGGATAAAGGCGCCCGGGGACACCTCATTCAACCAGATGGCCTTCTTCAGAACCTTCTCCGCTTCATCGTAGTTGCCAAACCGCAGGTATGCTTCCCCCAGCCTCCAATAGACAAGCCATAGCGTTGGATTGACGGCTAACTCTTTCTGAAATTCGGCGATGGCGCCCTGGGGGTTTGACCGGTAGAGATCGATTTCTCCGAGCAGAAAGTGCGCCATAGTTAGGCGGGGCTCCAGTCGCAGCGCCGTTTCGATCTGGGTTTCGGCGCCTTCTACCATCTGTTGGCGCACCAGCAGCTTTCCCAGCGCCAGGTATGCCATCGCGCTGTCGGGTGGCACATAAAACATCTGCGCCAGAATCTTCCGGGCACTATCCCACTGCTGCGTCATGACATAGCAGATGCTGATCAGATACGGAGCATCGGGGCTGTTTTTCGGAAGACCGGGACCCAGCTTTTCGAGGAGCGGCAAGGCCTCGCGGTAGTTCCCCGCTGAATAAAAACTAAGCGCAAGCAGTTGCCTGGACTCCAGATCGCCGGCGTTTTGCTGTAGAGCATTCTGCAAGTGCGCCGCGGCCTGGGAAAACTGCCGCAACTGAAAGTATGCCTTGCCCAATTTCCCCTCAAGCCCCGGCGCTTTGGGATCTTTCCGCGCGGTTTCAGTCAGCAACGACACAGCATCATCAGGTTTGCCTTGGTTCAGAAGTGTTTCCGCCTGCTCAACCGGGGATTTCGGGATGGGAGGGGCAGCCGGTTGCTGGGCAACCCCGATTGCGGCGATTCCAAGCCCTGCACTGCCGGCGTACAAAATGAAGAAGGCAGCACGCAAAAATACCAGCGCGGATAGGTTGAACGCTCGCTGCACGCGGGGAAAAAGCATAATTCGCGCTCTTCGCACCCAGTCATTCACCAGACTGAACACCGCCGCAGACGCTGTGCCGGGGTATGGCAAGATGATTTGCTTCATGAACTAGTTCACGAACGGGGTTGTGTAACATCGTCCTGGAGGCAATTCCCGAGATAATAACACAGGCGATGGCCGACATTGGGCTTCCATCGAGGTCGGCTTCGTAGCTCGGAAACAGGGAGTGGGGCTCGGTTGACGGCGAACCACTGTTCTCGTAATGTGAATATTCATGAAATGCTTCATGCGGAGTGAGCCTTGGCCGCAGACGGGTGATCTATGGCAGTAACCATCCGGGACGTCGCCAGCACCGCCGGCGTGGCGGTAGGAACCGTTTCCCGGGTGCTAAACAACCAGCCCGATGTAAACCCCAAACTGCGAGCGCGCGTGCAGCGTGCCCTCAAGGAATTGAATTACCGGCCCAACGCGCGGGCGCAGAGTTTTGCCCGAAATTCCTCTCCGGTGGTGTCGTTCATTCTGAGCAACCGGGATTTTCTTCACCCGTTTCATTCCCGGGTTCTGCAAGGCGTGGAGGAATACTGCGAGGAAGCCGGATTCTTCGTGATCTATACCCGTTTCCGTTACTCCCCGACTGTGGACGCAGACGATTTGCAGTTGCCCAACGTTCTGCAGAGCCACGGGATTGCCGACTGCGTGATTCTGGCCGGAGCCAACTTCGAGAACTTCACCAAGAGCCTCGACAAAAAGAAACTGCCCTACGTGTTGCTGGCCAATAATCTGGTCCGCACCGAACTGGGCCCGCCTTACGACCGCGTGCGTTTCGACGATTTTGCAGGCGCAGCCGAGGCGACGCATTACCTGCTCGCCCTGGGACACAAAGATGTCTTTTTTGTCGGCGATACATCCTTACCCTGGTACCGCAATCGCTACGAAGGCTACTCGAAGGCCATGAAAGAGGCAGGCTTGAAACCCTCGGCACAAACCCTGGGGTTATCCGACAATACGTTTTTCAACGGCGTAAAGAGTATCCAGATGGCCTTAGAACGGAAGATTCCCATTACGGCGGTTCTGGCTGGCAATGATGAGATCGCCCACGGCGTTTGGGAGGGGCTTCTGAAAGCGGGGCTGGATGTGCCGCGGGATGTGAGTTTGATCGGATTTGACGATCAGCATGGCATGGGAAGACTGCAGTCGTTGACCAGCGTACGAGTGGACGCGCCCGAGGTGGGGCGCCAGCTGGCTAAGGTAGCGATCGAAAAGATTCGGTTAAAAGGCGGGCAAACGCCGGAAGTCTTGCTGACGACGACTCTGATAAAACGCGAGACCTGCCGTCCCCTCTTTCAAACGAGCCAGAAGGGACAGAAATGATCTGCCAAAGGATCGGGGAACCGCGCCCTACCGGGGTTTGCACAAAGGCCTAGATCTCCTGGCGTTTGGCTTCCTTGATCTCGGTATCGGGCACTGAGGGGCTGCGTTGTACGCTGAAGTTCTTAACGTCCGCCAACACAAACCGTGGCGTTTGTTGTCCTTCGGGAAATTTGATATTGGTGAATTCCACGCCGTCGGTGTCTTCGAGGATGAAGCAAGGGCGCTCTTCTTTGTCCAGGGTGAGAATCTTGAAATCACTGATCTCGATTCTCTTGGCGTGCCGGATGAAAAAGGCGTGCGCCGGAGTGGTGCCAAACATCGTCGGCTCGGGATACTCCTTTTCTTTTTCGGGAAGTTGGAGGGCGGCATCTTTCCGAGTTCCGCCCCCCGGATGCTGGATCAGGATGTTACTGATTTTGACGTCTTCGATCGGATGGCCAGCAATGCCTGCGATCATGGAACAGATCTCCGAGGATCCGCTCGAAGAAACGATGTTGGAAATGTTCACCCGTCTGATGCTTCCGACCGGCACTCCGGCGGGCCCTCGCATTCGAGCTCCCAGACGGAGAAAGATCGGAGATGCCACGGTTCCCCTCATGGTGACGTTCGAGATCGTGACATCTTCGATCTGTGCACCATCCACACTAAGAATCGCGACTCCGAAGCAACCGTCGAACACGCAGTTCGAGATGGTGATGTTCTTGAACCCCCCGTTCGATTCTGTCCCGAACTTGATGCGCCCGTTGCGATCGACATCGGAAGACGACGGGAATCGTTGGAACGAAGCATCCAGCACAGCTCCCTCCATGTAGCTCCCACTCACCATGCAGTTGCTGATGGTTACCATCTCGGTGTCGCACCTATACCCGAGGGCAAACGAACTCTTCAGACAAATCGCGTCATCCCAGGGGGAATTGATCGTGCAGTTTGAAACGCGCACGTTGCGGCAGCAATCCACGTCGATGCCATCGCGCTGGGTGTCTATCTTCAGGTTGTCGGCGGTGAGATTCGAAACGCCGGTCGCCAGGATCGCGAAATGTCCACCGTGCAGAATGGAAAAATCTCGCAGGAGGACATTGCGGCAGTTCTTCAGGGCAATGGCCTTGTTGGCGACGCCTGCACTTTCCGCCACCGGGCCGGCACCTTCTCCACGGCTTAAGCCCTTTCCCCAAATGAGCCCCGGTCCTTGAATCGCTAAATCTTCCAGATTCTCGCCCCAAATCAGACTGTTACGCCAATGGTTATGGCCAAAGTCCTGATAGGTCTCCCATGGCTGGTTGGACTCGGCCAAGTCATAGCCTCTTCCTTTGTTCTCTGAAGGCGAGTCCGCCGCCAATATTGTGCAGCCCATGCCGAGTGCGAGTGCAACTTTGCTCTTCAGGCGAATGGAATAGCACAGATAGATTCCAGCCGGGAAAACAACCGTACCTCCTCCCGCGTTAGCTGCCGCCTCTATGGCATGGTTAATTGCCGGGCTATCCA
>Ga0265762_1000004_pt1 | contig 25894 bp, 23 predicted proteins | sample NZIome_4_FD_200870 | JGI IMG/M metagenome (GOLD analysis project Ga0265762, IMG submission 200870) | Metatranscriptome of rhizosphere microbial communities from Maridalen valley, Oslo, Norway - NZI4 (Metagenome Metatranscriptome) | ecosystem: Host-associated > Plants > Roots > Rhizosphere > Soil...
GAGCCCTTGCGCGTCCGCACCGAGACCTCGATACTGTTTTTGTCGGCGCTGAACCGGGTGCGCCGGTAGATAAATCCTTGGAAGCGGTGGCAGCGGTTTAAGAATCGTGATCGGTTCCATGGCAGGGAAGCGAGCGGCGGCGAAAACTCCACCGTAGACCGCGCCACACCCAACTCGTCTTGGTAGTGGATCAGTTTGACTTGGTAATCCAGCCACGATGAGGCTAAGCTAACCGGAAAGAGGCGCCGAGCGTGGATAATGAGCGGGCTTTATTAAGGCATTTTCTGGCTGCTCTAGCCTACAGGACGCAGAAAGCACTTCGTGGCGCGCCACCGGACTTTCCAGAGTTCCGAGCCCCACTTCTCGTTCGTACACCGCATGAGTTGATTCGTCACATGGATGACCTTCTGGGGTACGCTCGAACTTTCTTTGTAGGTGGCAGATACCGCGCGCCTCTGCTGTCCGACTTTGCCGCGGCGGTCGCCCATTTTCACGAAACGCTGGCAGACTTAGCACGGCACCTCGAACTGGAAACGGAGTTTCAAGGCATTACTGCCGAAATCCTGTTGCAGGGTCCCTTTTCCGATGCTATGACCCATGTCGGCCAACTGGCCATGTTACGACGACTCGCGGGCAGCCCGGTTCCGCCTGAGAACTTCGTATTCGCTGCCATCACTCCCGCCAACCTGGGTCTTGATCAACCGCTTCCAGTTCGGCCCGACGAAGACTGGCCGGAGAGACTCTGATTTAAAGCAATCCCGCCCTTGACAAGCTGTGGAGCTTAGCCGGACAACAATCCCTCAGTGCGTGGCCCGCCGAACGAGTTCCGCAGCTGCCGATGGATCTGTAAGAATACGGTTTGCTCATGTGCACTCGGTCCTGCTCCATCGGTTCGGGATCGACCAACTCAATGGGCACAATCGGATTGGCCTTCCCCTTGACCATCTTTCATGAGACCGGATGGAGTAAACGCCCTGCCTATGTGGCACTGGTTTCCAGCAAAGGATCCGCCTCTACCGCCGCGGCAAGGTCGGCTAATTCGAGCTGAAGATTGCCGGGATTGGTGGCATAAGCCAGTCCAGTGTCGAGATCGAGGATACCTTCGCGAATCAGTCTCTCGATCTCGCCGTCGAAGTGCTGCATTCCCTCCTGGCCGCCGACGCGCATCGCGTCCAGCAAGGTCTTGCCATCGCCTTCGCCCTTTTCGACGTACTCGCGGGTGCGCAGAGTGGACTTCAATATTTCAATGGCAGCGACTCGTCCAGTCCCATCCTTACGAGGAATGAGCCTCTGGGAAACGATATAGCGAAAGCTCTTGGCCAGACGGTTGCGCAGAGTGTGCTGTTCGGCCATGGGGAAAGCCCCCACGATTCTCTCCATCGTCTTCGACGCGTCGATGGTATGGAGTGTGGAGAGGACGAGGTGGCCGGTTTCGGCCGCTTCCATTGCGATCTCGATGGTTTCACGGTCTCGCATCTCTCCGACAAGAATCACTTTCGGAGCCTGGCGCAGTGCCGCTCTTAAGGCGAGCGCGAAGCTGGGTGTATCGGCGTGCAATTCACGCTGATGGACAATACAGTTCTTGTGAGGATGCAGAAACTCGATGGGATCCTCGATGGTGAGCACGTGATAGCACTGCTCTTTATTGATTTTGTCGATGATTGCGGCCAGAGTAGAGGATTTGCCGGAGCCGGTGGGGCCGGTCACCAACACGATTCCATTGCGCAGATTAACAATTTTCCCCAATTCGGAAGGCAGGTTCAGAGATTCGAAGTCGGGGACCTTGCCCGGAATTACCCGCATCACGATCGCGCAGGTGCCGCGCTGCATAAAGATGTTGACCCGGAACCGATGTGCACCGGGCAAACTGTAGGAGACATCGCAGGAGCCAAGTTTCTTCAAGTTGTCGGTCGCATCTTCGTTTTTGCCAATGAGATCGGAGGCGATGCGCCGAGTATCCTCACTGGTGAGGGCGCGCGCCACTCCGGCGGGAGCCAGTTTTCCATTGATTTCGACGAGTGGCGGTTTCCCCGGCGAGAAAAAAAGGTCGCTGATCTTCGGCGAAGTTCTAAGCATCGCCGCCAGCAGGGCGGGAATGGAAATCGGCGCAGGGGCAGGGGCTGCGGCAGCCGCTGTCCCCGGCGAGGGAGAAGTAATGTTCGCGACCGGGTTCGTAAGAGAAGACATAGAGGCAGTGCAGCTCTCGCTATCTTGTGTGGACTTTGTGTTCGCCGCCGAAAAACCTGGTGAGCAGGTACGGAAACTGAGGGAGACTGCCCGCCTGAATATTACTGTGCCCACGGCTGTGTGACTGTTCAAAAGTGCTCGCTTCTGCTGCGCAACCGTTGCCCCAGTCACAGATCGCTGAGGACTGGGATTGACTGCCCGGAGGGGTGGGGGAATGGGCGAGGTCAGATGATCTGTTCGACTCCAAACACCCGAGACGAAATCGATTGTCGGTGGTTTAACGGGGCGAGCAGATCATGAGGATGATTGAGTGAGGCGGTGTGCGATAATTCGCATTCTCCCTCGTTCACATCGCTGGACAGTTGAAAGGCATGGCTCGCAAGAAATCTGAACTGTACTTCTCTCTCTGGTCCAGCTGCGACGAACTCCGCCGCGGCAGGCAGCCAATCAAGGACTACGTCCTTGTCCTGCTATTCGTCAAGCATGTCGTGGGCGCTTCGCGAACCACGGGTTAGTTACTGGCAGACAGAACGTCAGCGACAAGTACGCCAGAGTGCGGTACGCGCCGATCATAACCCCGCCGGTGCCAGCTTCAAACAGAGAAGGACATTCACGTCTTCGCGGGAGCATCTTCCGTTGTTTTTTGTAGGTGCCGGACTGCCGCAGATTGCCGCTCTTGTCGGTAGTGCAAAATCTTATGCCGAGCGCCTTTTCACCTGTCCCCAGGGGAACTGCTCGACGCTATCGCCGCCCGCGCTGCGCTCGTGCACCCGGCGGAGAACCAAAACGTTGAATTTCAGGATGATGCGGTCGAAGAAATCCTGCGCGTGACGGAGCGCTATCCTTAATTTCATTCAGGAACGGGGCTTCCACGTCTGAAACTCGCTTCCCGAGAGCCCGATCCAGTGCGCCCACGTTCAGGAAGCCCCTCCCGGCATCATCGCCCATTTGGATGCCAACTTCTTTCGCGTTCGCTTCAACCGTTTGACCCAGCTCCAGCAGAAATATCTACGGTCGGTGGCGGAACTCGGAGCGGGTCCGCACCCAACCGGCGACATTGCGGCCACGCTCGGGGTCGGGGCCGCAGCCGTCGCGACCTTGCGCCAGCAGTTGATCAACAAAGGCATGGTCTGGAGTCAGCGCCACGGCGAGACGGCCTTCACCGGCCGAGTTGCACACGTCCTGCGCCTTGCCATTCCGGACTCAACCAGACTCCTATCCAAGTCCTTTCCCTCCAACAATACCCGTCTTTCCTAGAATTTTTAGAGTTCTTTTATACCGCTCACAGGACAAACTCGACCAACCGGGCCGAGCATGAGTTCCGTCGACGCGACCAACGCCCGACGGGCCTCCGCTTTGCTGGCCGAACGCCGGTAAAGCGGGCTCACCCTAGCTCAAGAGGAGATTAAATCTCATGCCGTGTGTTCTAACAAAAGTAGGCTACAGTCGTTTGATAATGGCTGCCGTATTCGCTGTCGCCCTGGCCACCGCTTTTCAGCCGGCGACAGCCCAAGTTAAGAAGATCACCTTCAACCTCACGCCTCAACCTAAGTTTGTGAGCTGTCTCGGCGTCGAAGGCGGCCCGACGCCTACCGCAACCGTGACAGTCACCAGAGGCGAGTTGCATGACACGCTTACGCTAAAGGCTGCCAACATCAAGCCCAAGCTCGGTTTTGATCTGTTTACGATTGAGAACACGAACTTGTTGTCGGATGGCGAGGCCAACCCGAATTTCGTGAATTTCGGACTGGCCTGGTATCAGACCGACGTCCAGGCAAACGGCGAGGGTAACGCCGAAGTTACAATCAACACAATCCTGCTTGACCAGATCTTCGGCTTTGACCCAGCCTCGAACCTGCTCCCGACTCATACGTTCCATGTCGGCTTTTGGTTTAACAATCCCGAGGACGCCGTTGCGTGCGGTTTTGATGCTGCCCAGCCCACTCCGTTCAATGGGGAGCAAGATGCCGGGCCTAATGCCATGATCAGCCTGCCGAACGCCAAGACAAATCTCGGCCCGTTGTGTACTAACCCGGTCCGGCAGGACGGCACCTACGTCTGCAAGGAATAGATTCAGGCGGTTGCACTGAGGAAACAGGGCGCTTCGCCAACTCAGCGACCAAGCGCAAATCGAGTAGCCGGCGAGGAATACGGGTTCGTCGCCGGCTGCGGCGGTCGAACTGATCTTGCGCCAGTAACAGAGAAGTACAGAAGGGGGAACACTCTTGAATTGTCGTGTGATGGGGCATGAGACGGAAAAAACTCAATCAAGCTACCGAACTTGCTTGGCAGTGCTGCTGACAAGCGTGATGGTTTAGTCGAGCAGCTAAGGTCGTTGAGATTCCCTGGACTATTGCGGTCGGCAACGACACTGCGCATTCCCGAGACGGTGGGCCGACGTACGGTGTACGTTAAGCCGGTCAACTGGTACCTCTCCCGGTTGCACAAAGCAGCACATACCGATCCGGTGGCAGCGCTGGCCTTCCACCGAGTCGGCAACCCGCTTGCTCCTCCGCCGAGCCTCATGCATCCGCCCATCGTGGTCCGGGTGTTGTGTGGAAACCTGCGGCCGTCGCGAACCCCATCCCCGAATCGGCCTTGTTCATTTTGGTGGCAGCCCCGATTAACTGTAGAACCGCAGAAGTGCGGAAAACGCGGAAAACAAGGAGCACAAATGTCAGCTGCAACGCCGTCAACTCATGGTGTGATGGAGGAGGACGGCTCCTGGCTTCTCGAAGAGTCCTCCAGCATTATGACTCGGCTAACCCTTCACTAGGATGACGCTGGCGTCATCGCGCAGACCCGAGCCGACGGCGAATGAGCGTACCTCATCGAGCAGGCTCTCGGCGGAGGCGTCTGCTCGCAAAAAATGTTCTTCGAGACGCACCAACCCGTACTCTTCGTCCGCTGGGGCTCCCGCCTCGGTGATGCCATCGCTATAAAACACCAAGCGAGCACCTATGGGAAGCTTCACTTCGACCTCCGAGAAATCGCTTGGTCCCAGGCCCAGGGGAATTCCTCGCTCTACGTCGATGAATTGAGCTGACATGCCGGTCACCAGGAGGGGCCGCGGGTGACCCGCGTTGGCGAAGATCAGCGTTCGCTTAATAGGATCAAGCACGGCATACACCATGGTCACAAAACGGCCGGCGGGAAAGTCCTCGACCAGAAGGCGATTCAGCTTCGTCAGCACTTCACCAGGACTGCAGGCGGCCTCAACCAGGGATCGCAAGATGCCACGAGTGGCGGACATGAGCAGCGCTGCAGCGGTTCCCTTGCCGGAAACGTCGGCCAGAACCAGTCCCCAACGGCCCTCGTCCATGGGAATGAAGTCGTACCAATCACCGCCCACGGCGCCCACGGGAATGGAAAGTCCGGAGACGGTAAAACCAGGAATCGAGGGAGAGTTCTTGGGGAGAAGTGCTTGCTGAATGACGCGGGCTTCCCGAGCCTCACCAGTCATTTGCTCCCTTTGCCGCTGTTCCTGTTGAAATCGGCGCGCGTTGTGGACTGCCACTGCCACGTCGCTGCACAGGGCCTGCAGCAGACGCAGCTGGCATGGGTTGAATGCGTCGAGTTCGGTGTGGGAGGCGGTGAATACTCCCACCAATTGCCCTTCCACATGGAGGGGAATAGCGACTTCCGAGAGCGTGGATTCTTCACAGCCAATGTAATAGGGGTCCCGGCGCACATCGGGCGCGTAGTGCATCTGGCCAGTGGACGCGACGTATCCGACCATGCCTTTCCCGATCTTTAGGCTGTGGCCTGGGCCGTGGATTTCGCAACCGGCGCAGCCATGGGCGCACACCAATGTCAGTTCGCCCCGCTCTTCGATGTGCAGGTAGATGTCAGAATCCAGACATCCGAAGGAACGAGCGATCTCGTTCACAACCTTATCCACCAACTGGTCGAGGTCAAGTATGGAGCTGATTTTCTGAGCGGCCTTTTGCAGCTTGAGGAGATCCTCGACCTGATCCAGATCAAGCAGGCGAGGGTTGGAGGGAAGTGGTACTGTGAAGTGTGGAGTGGCTGCCATGGGTCTGCTCGAAACACAGAACTTATAACCAGAGATGATTTAGTCGATGGTTAGGACTCTTTTTAGTAAATGCAGGGGCAGGTTCGAGCAAAAGCCCATTTGAGTTGAAGCGACAATGCCGCATAGACTCGGTCGTTTCCGAAGACGCTGCCGGAACATCGCTTTCGCAGATCTGAGCCCCGTCCTTCACTGGGGAGAAAACCACCGCCTTGGGGAGGTCAGCTCGAATACCGTCAGCTCGACTACCCTTCCGGATCCTGCTCCCCCAGAAAATGTTGTGCTGTAAAGGACTCCATCAGAATCGATTGGAGTGTTGGTCGGCGTTCCGCCGTCGTTTCCGTCGAAACTGTGCAACAACGACTCCAGGCCAGCCGTGCTGTATTCAAATACCGTTCCGTACCCTGTGTACGCACCTCCCCCGGAAAATGCGGCGCAAAGACCGCAAAGACCCGGGGAACTCCATCCTCCCCGGATAGTTCGGTGTAGCCTTTTCTCGGAGAACTTCATCGAACTGAAGGGTAAGTTTGTGCCCAAGGAGGTTCGTGATGGCGGCAACTAATGCGGCATTGGTTGGGCGGCACGGTTCAACCTTGTCGATTCTCTGGGGTGTGCTGCTGGTGGTATTTGGCTTCATCGCGATTGGTGCGCCCTTTCTCGCCGCGGTTGCGGTGAGTGCGGTAGTCGCATGGCTGATCGTGCTTGCTGGCATCGTGCATGTTGCGGTTGCATTTCACTCGCACGGCGCGGGCAGCGTGATCTGGAAGCTGCTGGTCGGCCTTGCGTATTTGGTTTTCGGCGGATACATGCTCGTCCATCCGGTACTGGGCGTGGCAGCGCTCACGCTGGTGCTGGCGGCTCTGTTCGTCATCGAAGGCGTTTTGAATATAGTTCTCTATTTCAAAATGCGGCCGCTGCACGGTTCGATCTGGGTGCTGGTGGATGGCCTGATCACCTTGCTGCTCGGCACGATGATTTATCTGCAATGGCCTTTCAGTGCGATCTGGGCCATCGGAATACTCGTAGGCGTCAGCCTGATGATCAGCGGATTTACCCGCATCGCGCTCTCAGCGGCGGTACGCCGAGCGACCATTCCGCCGGCAGGAGTTTCGAAGCTGGCGGCTTAAGCTGGCAGGAGAGATGCGGCCTGCAGAAGCGGTGAGCTGATATCCAGTTGTCAAAAAGGACATCATTATTTGGGACCACTGCGGTCCGGCTAACGCGCTATGTGAGGCTGGCAAGTGATGGACTGGTAACGAGTTGAGGCTGTATCCGGCTTGGCGCGCACAGGCTGGCGAGGCATGTCTGGACAGCCTGGAGGGCGCCACAACGGCTCCTGAATCAAGGGCGCGCCGTCTTCTCGCAATCAATCAGCTTCCTTCCCAATTGAGAGTTTCGCCGTTGGGTTGAGGGCAGCCATAGGCGACGTGTCCGTAGCTCCTGTCCACGATCACTTTGCCCTCGTACAGATTTCCTACCGCCCCGGTCGGTCTCAAATCTTGCAGCTCGTCGACCACCACTTGCAGAGCCGTTTCGCCCATATTCCATCCCTTTGCAGTCAAGGATTCTGCAAAGTGCACCAACGCTCGATACAGTTCAATTTCAAATTGCCGCTGACCTACCTTCCGAACTATTTGCGCACGCGGGAGTTCCGATTCGAGCCATCAATGCTATGCCACGATCAATGCATACACAGCACCCGGGGAAACGTGAGAACCTGACTCTAGCAAGGATATTTCTCTGGCAGCTACTGTGAGTCACAAAAACTACAGTTTGTCCTCTTGTCCGCGAGCGTATTTTTGGCCGAAATCCACCACTGCCTGGCCGAAATCAACCGGTGTAACTCAATCAAAAGAACGGAACTCTTTCCCATTCCCAGTGTTCGATCTAGTAACAGGAATTCTGGGGGACACTATGCAAACCAAATTATCTAAAACGCTTCTTACCGCGGTGTTGACGAGCGCAATGGCGCTCGGGACTGGCACTTTCTTGGGGGCGCAGGACCAGTCGATGGACAAGCCCTCAGCGGCTGTGAGCCCCCAGGTGGATCAGGGACCGCCGCCCGAGCAGACCGCGCCGCAGTATAACGCGCCGCAATACAATGCGCCGGACCAGAGCGCGCCTCAGGACGTCGCGCCTCCGCCTCCGCAAGATCAAGATACACACCAGGATCTGGCGCCTCCGCCTCCGCCTCCAACCGGGCCGGATCAACGGCAGTACACAGCATTGCCTCCGCAGCAGTTGGATAAGCTGGTAGCCCCGATTGCGTTGTATCCCGATGCGCTCGTGGCGCAGATACTGGCCGCGTCAGCGTATCCAACGCAGATTGTAGAGGCGGACCGGATGGCGCGGGAGAACCCGGGGCTGAAGGGACGGGATCTGGCCGAGGAAGTGGACCGGCAGGATTGGGATCCGAGCGTGAAGTCTCTAGTGGAGTTTCCCACAGTGCTGGCCAACTTGGACAGGGATTTGTCGTGGACCTCTGAGCTGGGCGAAGCCTACCGGAACCAGCCGGATGACGTGATGCAGGCGATCCAGTCCATGCGCCACAAGGCTTACAACGCGGGCAATCTGCGGAGTACGCCTCAAGAGCGCGTGTACGAGCAGGGCCCGAATGTAGACATCCAGCCGGCTGATCCGAATGTGGTGTATGTGCCCGCTTACAACCCTGCGTATGTGTACGGATATCCCGTAGGCCTGTGGCCTGGGTTCTATCCGTGGTGGGGATTTGGCGGCCCGTACCTTTCGTTCGGCGTTGGTTTCCCGATCTCGCCTTTCTTCGGCTTCGGCTGGGGATGGCGTGGATGGGGTATCGGCTGGGGCTTCCACGGTGGAATCTTCTTCGGCGGCCATCCTTATGCCTTCCGTAGCGGAGCGTTTTATAGCCACGCCGCGTTTGTGCACGGAAATTATCGGGGATTCTCTTCCGCGCATTCCGCCTTCGGAGCGCACTCGTTTGCGGGTCGCGATGCGCACGGGTTTGGCTCAGCCGCAGGTCACGGATTTGCGGGCGCATCTCGCGGCTACGCGGGGACGTCTCACGGCTTCGCCGGCAGCAATCGCGGGGCAGCCGTTAACCGTGGTGCTGCAGGTAACCGAGCCTACGCAGGCAACCGGGGATTCTCCGGCGGCGAACGAGCTTTCGCTGGACGCTCATCGAGCGCCCCGCGCGCTGGTGGTTTCAGCGGCAGCCGCGGGGGTGCGTCGCGCGGATTCTCTTCGCATGGAGGCTCCGGCGGTTCGCGCGGTGGCGGACACTTTAGTGGCGGATATGCCAGCGGTGGACACAGCAGTGGTGGAGGTCACGGTGGCGGCGGACATGGCGGCAGGCGCTAAGTGTTCCGTAGAGTCGTCACCGTTCCAGCTCAGACCGAAGGCCCCGCCTCACGAGCGGGGCCTTCGTGCTCGGACAATCCGGATGGCGGCCGCTCCTATTTGTTCTGTCATTACTGGCCGTTTGCGGCCGCAACAGGGCGAGTACGTATCGAGGAACCAGATCTGCGACCCGGGACGGAGAGGTTCAATCGCAACAGCGGCCGTGACCTGTTTCCCGCTGGGAGTACTACAAGAAAGCGAAATCCCGTTGGAGGGGGAAAAAAGCAATGCTCTGCGCTGACGGGCGATCGCGACGACGAGGTTAGTTAGCCGTATACGGCCAGAGGCCACAGGACGACTCACCTCTTTGATCTTCAAAGGATGGCACCTTACTTTGAAGGCGAGCAATCCCTCAACACGCTATCTCCGGCTGAGATAGCATTGCGAGTTCGCCGCGCCATTTGGGGAGGGAAGCTGTTTCGAGAAGAACTTCCGACGAGTCTGTTGGCAGTGCAGTTTATGGAAGAGTCTCCGCCGGTTCACTCTTGGTCCCATGGCGCCCCTCTTGCCAATCCGGCGCAGGCGTATGGAAGCAGGATTTTCGGCAAAGCGTCCTCTGACTGATTTAGAGCCCTCGCTACGCTGGCGCGGGAAATCTTGGAAGCCTTCGCCAGTTGCGCCCGCGAGCCCGGTCGCGGAGTAAAGCTGGTCGGTCAATCTCAATCGACCTCCGACCCAGCACTCGATCTTTCAGTTGTGCGCGCCTCAGTCCGGCGCGGACGCTTTCAATTAGATTTCTCTCCCGCCTTGACAGGAGTCGGGCAGCAGGAAGAAATTCTTCGGCACCGCCCCCGTCGTATTCATTTGCCAGTTCGTAAACCGGGGATTGGTTCACGGATGGTGATGGACTTTGAACACATCCACTGATCGCGCTCGGCCGAAAATGACGTGGAAGCGTGAATTTGTTCAGACCAACGCCTTGAGGATAGATAATCCAGTCAGCGTCGGCCAGCAGCTTGTCGATGTTCTCCAGCAGCCCCGATCCTCGGGAGGCGACTGTTAGAAACTCTGGGTCTCGGTATTCACGTGCCCGCCGTGCAATGTCATTCGTACACCGCGCTGGCTATTGACCCGGGTAGTCGTCGTCCAGTCCACATCGTCCATGTTCACCACACCGCCCCCTCCATGGGCCAGCGTGTAAGTGATACGTCCCTCCTGGTATTGATAGTTTCCGACTGCCAGAACTGTACCCGTCTTCAGTATGAACAGGGGTCCACCGGACACCGGCACCGCTGTTGGGGGCTGCACATCGGGAGTTACGAAGCGAGCATAGGATGCCCGCGGAATTTCCAGCCCCGCCGAAACGTCTGCCCGCGCCGTCATCACACTGCCCTGGATGGAGAGCGTGGACCTGATGTCTCTATTTTGAGATTCGTCGAACGACTGGTTCTGCGGCCTGGAGAAATAGTGCCATCCCGGCCCGACCGCCTTGGCCATCTGCGGCACCTCGATATCATCCATTAGCCGCAAGCTGAGCACGGTTTCCCCCTTGAGCTTGGGACGCGGACCCCGTGCCGGCAAGGTGATCACTTTCCAAGGCCAGAGCGGCGGAAGCATCCATTCGACCACGTCCCGTTTCGCATGTCCGTTACCGTCGATTTTGCCCTCGCGATCCACGCGATAACCACGGGTCGCGATTACCTTCGCCTCCAGGGGCAGATCGCCGCTGGGCAATCCGATGCGATCGAATTGCAGCTTCAGATAGCCCTTGCCGACAAAATGGCCAGGATCCTTCGCGGCTTCCAGATGTCCTACAAGATAGCTGCCACGTGGAAATGCCTCCTGGCCGAATTCGGTCACTCCGCGCAGGTGGCAAACCACCGGATCCCCCACCTCTGCAGTTGCCGAGGAGAAGTTGGGTTCGTTCAAGGTGCATTGCAAGAGGGTACCGGCGGGGAGAACAATCTCCCGTGCGCTGGCGTCCGCGGTCAAACCTAGTACGGTTGCGACAAGCGTTGCATAAACCAAATTGAACTTCATACATCCTCCTCGGTTCGCGCACCCTTTTCGTTGGCAGGCTCTGAAGCCCGCGCGTGTTGCGCATCTAATCACAGTTTCCTCTTCGCGTCAATCGGGCAGCTAGTGGGGCCTAGTGGGGCTACTCAAACGTAATAAACCTGAAGATGCGGGGACGATATTCTCGCTTTTTGATACAGCGCGACAGCCCACGTCCAAGCAAGGATCATCGGGAGGCCCTTTCTTCCTCTACGGTCTGTCCCTGAAAATGGCGCTCGTAATCGAGAAACCAAATGAGAAAAGCAAAGGCAAGCATCGGCAGAATAAGCCAAACCTTTATCGTGTCGAAATCAGCTAAAATCGTCGCCCCTCCGACTACTGCCAACACATTGCGAAGGGAATCAAGAGCGGCGTCCCGGTGAAGGCTCTTTGCCCAAGCCACACTAGCTTTCCAGATGTTAATTATTTTTTTCACTTTAGCTCCTTTGAAAGCTGATCCGTGGACGACTAATTCATTCGCGCTGGCGATCAATCACCTTTAGGCCAATTGCAGTTACGGTCCTCGCTCAGCATTTGGCACCACCACTCCACCTTCGAGTTTGGGGATACCAAAATGTCCGCCGAGATGGGAGAGGTCGAGCGGGCTGATAGACCCGGAAACCACGATAAAGTTCACTTCGTTCGAGCTGGCAAGCAGAATCGCGACGTCGCTAATCGCGTTGTTCTTCAAGCGGACCCAGAGATCGGTCGCACCTGGGCCTCCTCCCTTCTCATGGCTGTTCATCAGCTGTTTCCACCCCGCCGAACGATATTGCTCGATCACGGAGCTCACAGCCCCCTGATCGTACCGCCAGGATCCCGGAAAATGGTACCTGCGGACCGAGATCCCATTCACCCCTGCGATCACGCGGCGGAGGTCCTCGTCGTCCGGTTCCAGCTTGGACGCCAATACCAGCATAGAGTGGTCAAAGGTGAACTTGGTTTTCGAGGACGCGCTTTGCTCTAAGGTCTCAATACTCTGAGGAATCCACTCGTTCTGCTCCTGCGCTTCGGTAAATTTCGTTGTCGAAATGGCGATCAAGATGATCAGAACAGTGGGGGGCAGCCTCATAGAGCGCCTCAGTGGTTAAGCCAGATCCTGTCCCAACAGCCATGAGTCAGAACCTTAGGGCATAAGAACCCGGCGCGTCAGAATTAGTTGTGTGACCGGCCCAGCTCTGACCCCCTGAAAAGTGTCGGGATTCGGGCCGTGGTATGAAAGGGTCAAGACCGCATCGCCCTGTGCGATCGCAGCGATGAAGCTTTCGGGGCCAGATTCGGCTGCCTGCAGATCTTTTTGTGGAGCTGTCGAGGGAGTTTGCGCGGGCAACGTGCTCACGGGGGCATCCACTTTCTCTTTTGGCGTCGGAAAATAGTGACTGACAATGGGTACAGAGATAGCTGAGAGCACCGATATTGGCGACAACGACCACTAAATATTTCCCCTTGTCGCCGCTCTCCATGCCCACCTCGTCCCCAAGACTGAGCGGGTGTCTAAAGACAATCCGACCCCCCGGCGCGACGCAATCGCTTTGATTTGCTCCCGGGCACGGCTATTTCCCTGGACTCACAACGGTCCTCGGATATGGGCGGGTGGCCCAGGTTTATAACCTCGCCGGCGCGACCAGGAAGCGGTGCCCCGTTCCTTCGCGTTCTGGGCGAAGGGGCGGGTACCACGAACGCGTGCGCAACAGGGTTTGCGCAGAACGGACAAAAGTTGCGCCGGCAGCATCGCCAGCCACCCTTGTAAAAACGCAAGGATGGGCACCCTCGGAGGGAATGGCGCACGCAAAGATCGTTAAGCTGGACCACTCGCCCATGGTAATTTCCGCAAGGGGCGTTACCGAGGATGGGCATACGGAGGCGGGCAGTGATTTCGACTACTGTTTGGGAATCGCTCCGCGAAGGATCGTGACGACCTGCTCGACGGTCCGGTTGGCGGTATCAATCACAATATGCTCGCGGTTCCATGGGCGGTAGTCTCGTGAGACTACGTCCTGCCAGGTAAGGGACCGCGATCTGGGAATGTCGGATATGCGTGTTTCCACCCGATGCTGATGTTCTTTGGCATCTGAACAGGTGACCTCGATTTCAACGGCAGATACCTGGGAACGGTTCGCGACTTCGAGCCAGGCATCGCGGGAGAGCGGAATTGGATTCACTGAGTCTGCAATCACTGTCCTGCCGATACGGAGATTGTCCGCCGCGACTGCGTTGCCCACACGATAGCCAGCATCGTTGATTGGTGAGCTGAGTAACCCTGAATCCAAAATCGCCTCCTCGATAGAATCGATACGTACATGAACTGCACCCAGCTGCCGGGCAAGTTCTCGCGCAATGGTCGTCTTTCCAGTACCTGGCAGGCCGCCAAAGATGATGAGCATCGTGAGTTCCCATTATATTCTTGGCTCCATCGGCGGTTGGCCCAGGCTTGTGATCTCGCTGGCATCACCAACACAGGGGGAATGGTGCACGCCAAGATCGTTAAACGTGGGCCACCCGCCCATGTGACAACCCGATTATGGATTACGCTTTCTGCGGTAAAGTCTCAGCAGCATACTGGCGGGAGTAGAGTGTTTCATAACTGAAGAATATGACAGACACGAAGTCCAACCAGCCGAAGTTCTTCGCTGGGGGCAATCCGGATACCGAATCACGTTCCGGTAGCTGGCAAATGCAGTAGTTCGGCTGCGGTCGGCAAGGCTTGTGGGTGATGTGTCGTTTCTTGACTTCGTGCAAGACCTTCAGTCGGTCCCGCAGTGGCGGATCGCGTGGGCGTGATCTCTTGGAAAAATGCAATTCAGATCGTGGCGCGTGGAAGGGCGTTGCCTCTGTTTTGGGGAAGAGTAACCCTTTATTAGTCGGGGGCATTCGCTCCACGCAAAGAAATTGCAACTGAGCGAGGAGATCAAATCGTTTTCCAACCGGTGATATAGTTTTGCGACGAAAACCTGTCAATCGTAGCCTCAACGCGCTCTTGTCGGTTCGGAGACTGTTATGAGACGAATCCGCCTTCTACTGTTCCTCTTCATGTCCAGTTCCGTCTACGCGCAACAACCGCAAGTGCCGGAGATCCGATTCCAATCGGTCCCGGATGCCCTGAAACTTCCAGCCGATTTGTATCTCGGTGAAACAGCAGGAGTGGCGGTCAATTCCAAGGGACACATTTTCGTGTTGTCGCGCGGCAATACCACCGGCCCGGCGTACGGAGCGGCTGCGGCACAACTGCTGGAGTTCGACGCTGAAGGCAAATTCCTGCGGGAGATCGGCCACAACCTCTACGCCTGGTCTTATGCGCACTACGTCAGGGTCGATAAGGAGGACAACATCTGGGTGGCCGACAAGGGCTCAGACATGGTCATCAAATTTAATCCCGAAGGCCGCGTAGCCATGGTCTTCGGGCGCAAGCAAGAAGCGTCGGACGAGAAAACCGGGCCTCTCCCGCACCCGAACCCGCCCCTGCCTCCGATAGACGGAATGTTCCGCCAGGTAACCGACATGGCGTGGGACCGGGCCGGTAACACCTACATCAGCGACGGCTATGTCAATTCGCGCATCGCCAAGGTCGACAAAAACGGCACCTGGATTAAGTCGTGGGGAGAACCTGGAGACCAGCCGGGGCAGTTCAGCACTCCTCACAGCATTGCTGTCGATGCGGAGGACCAGGTCTACGTGGCCGACCGCGGCAATCGCCGCATCCAGGTATTTGACAGCGAAGGAAAGTTCCTGCGGCAAATCACCATTGATGTGCCATTCGATCCGAACGCCCGCCCCGCCATCGGAAACAAGCCGGTCTTACCGATCAAAGGATCGCAGACGATGGCGCCGGGCTCGCCCTGGGCACTCTGCATCACGCCAGCTCCGAACCAAGTTTTGTTTAGTTCTGACGCTTACCCTGGCCGCATTTACAAGCTAAGTCTTGACGGAAAGGTGCTTGGAGTGTTGGGAGAATCCGGCAAACAACTCAAGCAGTTTGGGTGGATTCACGAAATTGCATGTCCGTCGGAAACGGAGCTCTATGTGAGCGAGTTGCTGAACTGGCGGGTACAAAAACTAATTCTCAAAGCAGGTCACTGAGCGCTACTTAGAAGAGAGCCCCCGTGTGCAGGCGTCTACCTGGGAAGGCAAAAACTGCGCCAGCAGGCAGCCGACGAGGCGGCGGCCCTGCCCTTGCCCAAGATGAAGGAACGACTGAATTGCCGAGGCGTGGGTGGACAGAGGCCGAACGGGTCGTACATCAGCAGTGGATTATTAAATGTGTAGGTAGATGCATTGGATCCGCTCCCGGGAAGAATGGGATCCTCGCTGATAAATCTCCCAAACGCCGGGTTGTAATATCGGGTGCGATAGAAGTAGAGGCCGGCCGCGTCGAACTCGCCACAAGTATACGCAATCGCGTTCGCTCCCGTTGAGCGGGACGCGGTCGTCTTGCCGAACGGGTCATACGTGTCAGACGTATACGCTGTCAGACTGTGAGACTGGTGAGACCTGTGAGTCTGTGAGTCTGTGAGTCGTGTCCGCTTGACTTAGGTACTGTTGGGCAGTAGTATTCGCGACGCTGCATTGCCTCTCGAATTGCAGCATCCAGCCCAAGGAGGTAAATCTCCCCGCCGAACCGCCCGTTGTCCCGCGAAGCAACCATTTGAAACTTGAATCAAGCACAAGAATATTCAACGGGCAACAACAACTAACCAGGATGAACTTCCGGCGATTCCCCTGATGAAAACGCATCCCCGAAGCAATAACCCTTGAGGAGGAAAAATGGAATGCAGAGTTTGCAAGCGCACCTACGTGGCGATCATCTCAGTGATGGCGCTCCTCGCAGTGTTGGGTTCATCAGCCTATGCACAACTGGTGAAAAACAATGTGCCCGCAGCTATTCGATTTTCCAAAGACCTCGGTCGTTCTGATTTGTCGAAAGAGATTAACATTACAGTGCATCTCGAGCTCAGTGACAGGGCCGCATTTGACAAAGCGGTGGCTGCTCTCTACGATCCTGCTTCGCCAACCTACCACCACTGGATGACCAACACCGATCTCGCAAAGTATGCGCCCACAGAAGCGCAACGGGAGATGGTGCGTGAGGAACTTCGGGGCCACAGCCTGACCATCCTTTCCACCGATGCGATCGGCTTTAGCGTCCGGGCCCGCGGCACCATCGGAAATATTGAGAGTGCCTTCAATACAGAGCTTCACGAGTTCGAGTACAACGGGCGATCCTTCCGTGCCAACGTGCGCAACGCGCGACTGACAGGTGAGGCGGGAAATCACGTCTCGACCGTTGCCGGGCTGGAAGGCCACCAAGTGCGGCCGCTCGCCGTTCGGGCGGTTGATCCGAAAACGAAGGAAGCATTTCCTTCCGTACCGCTAGGCAAGATGGCGAAGGGCAACACGTTCCCACCGCTAAGTACAACCAGCTGTCTCTCGGCCCCGGCAACCTATGACCTGGTTGGCGCGACATCCCTTCCGGTCGGGGTTTACACAGGCACGGTATATTCCGTCGACAGCAAGCTCATCTGCGACTATCTCCCTAACCAGTTGCAGACCGCATTGGGCCTCGATCAGGTTTATGCCGCGGGATACGATGGCACAGGCGAGACGATCGTTTTGGTCGAAGCCTATGGCTATCCGACCCTGGAGAAGGATGCCAATGCGTTCTTTGCGCTGGCGGGCTTGCCCAAACTCACCTCGTCCAACTTCAGGATCGTCTACCCCCAAGGCAAGCCTAATCCTACGCTGGGGATCATCGAAGGCTGGAACATTGAGATGGCACTCGACCTGGATTGGGCCCACTCCATAGCTCCCGGGGCCAAGATCGTCGATGTTATCACCGTCGGCCAGGACAACGAGGACTTTCAAAACTCCATTTCGTACGTGGCCGAAAACAATCTGGGCAACCAGATCTCTAATAGCTATGAAGAAGACCTCGACCTGCTCTCCGGGCCGTCGGAGCAGACTTCCTGGGATGAAGTACTGCAGGTTGCGACGGCAAAAGGTATCACGGTTAATTTCTCCAGTGGAGATAGTGGCGACAACGGGGTAGGCAAACCGCTGGGAGCGCCCCTTATTCCTTCCATTGCTCCGCACGCAACAGCTGTCGGGGGAACCTCGATCCTTAACGATGTCAGTCATCCGGGATCCACGATCACGACCGCCTGGGGAGATACCTGGGTCTTTCTGCAAAGCGGGGAGGTCTTCGATCCGCCACTGGGGATCGGATTAATCGGAGGTGGCGGCGGGGGCGAAAGCACCTTCTGGCCCAAGCCGTCGTGGCAGAGTGCCCTTCCCGGCACCAGGAGGGTATCGCCCGATATCTCGGCACTGTCGGATCCGTTTACCGGCGTTCCGATTGTGATTAGCCAGGGCTCGACGCAATTCATCCAGTACGGCTGGGGTGGTACTAGTTTAGGGTGCCCTATCTTCACGGCCTTCTGGGCACTTGCTAACCAGAAGGCGGGACATGCTCTAGGTCAAGCGGCGCCGTTGATCGCTGCTCTGCCCTACGGTGGAGTTCAGGATATCCTGCCGATCACCGACAGCACAGCACATAACGTGACCGGAGTGATCGTAGATCAGAACGGCGCCACCACCTACTCGGCTTCGGAAATCTTTGTCGGGTTGCTTGAGGGCAACAAAAGCTTTACCAGCGCCATCTGGCCCGAGGATTCGGAGGATGTGCTGGACTTCGGGTTCGGGCTGGATAGTTCACTCACGGTCCGGCATGGCTGGGACAACGCAACTGGATTCGGGACGCCCTACGGCCTAGCCTTCATCAACGCGGTAACCGCCGGGAATTAGCACGCTGCGTTGGTAATGACGGCAGATCTAAAGTGCTAGCAAGAAGTAAATCTTTCAAGGGCGGTGACGACGGTGTCACCGCCCCAAATTTTTCCTGCGCGATCCGAGAAGCACTACCCTCGAAATCCCTCTGAAATCTTTCGGATCGAGTGAGCCATCGTGAAACGAAGAAAGGGCTGCTAAGAATCGAAAGGTGAGACTGTGGGTGATTTGTCGGCGAGGTCGAGCTCGACCTCTTAAATCTGGATCTAACCCCCTTCCCAATCTGACTTCCTTCCATACATTTAAAGGAGTCACGTTATGTGGCGTATGGCCGAGGGTGAAGGCGCTTCTCTGCGCGCATCCCAAGGCGAGCGCTGCATAAATCTTTACGCCCCCATAGCAGCCAATAGAAAGAGCATCATGTAGCATCTGACGGTGTAGGAACGAGCATACAAATTGTCGGGTCCCGGTGATTCGGAGCTCGTTGACGCTGTCATCGTTAGCGCGGTATTGCTGGCATCAGAGTGGCTTTGTTCATTGCGCGGGCGGGAAGCATGGGCGCGCACGAGCGGGCCAGGCGTGTTTGTGCTTGGAAACGCGAGCGATCCCATAGCATCGTGAAAATGGAATGGGGAGGATCAAACCATGGAAATCAAAGATCATGTATTCATTGTGACCGGCGCTTCGTCGGGGATCGGACTATCGACGGCGGTCGCTCTGTCTGATCGCGGCGCGAAAGTCGCCCTTCTCGCTCGCAGCACCGATACGCTGAAAGAATTGGCGCAGAAGCTTCCAGGCAGCTTGCCGTTCACGGTAGACATGACGCAGTTTGATCGCGTGCGGGAAGCCGTACGCGCCGTACACCAGCATTACGGCCGCGTCGACGGGCTCGTAAATAATGCAGGGCGCAGCTATGCAGCCGCGATCGAGGAGATCGATCCCGCCCTGTTTGACGAAATCTTCCATCTCAATGTGTTGGGACCGATTGTCGCGATGCAGGCCGTGATTCCGGTGATGCGAGCCCAGGGAGGCGGAAGCATCGTAAACATCAATTCGGGAACTGCTTTCATGACTGTTCCTCAATACAGTGTTTACTCGTCGTCGAAGCGTGCGCTTCTTGGCTTTAGTCTTACGGCACGCGCCGAGTTGGAAAAGGACCATATAGTCGTCAGCGAAATCTACCCATTCATCACGGCGACGAACTTCGGCAAGAACAGGATGGGCAATCCAGCAGGTGGCGGACCCTCGGCTCATTACGCCGAGGGAGACAAGCCCGCATTCGTCGCCGGCCTCGTTCTGCAGGCTGTTGAAGAAGGCCAGGTCCAGTATTTCGCGAACGATCGTCTTCGCAAAATGGCCGGCGTCGCAGCCTAGGCCACGCTGAACTACTCCTCACGGAATTTCGGCGAATTGACCGTTCTTGAGAATCAGAAACGAATCGTCTCGCCTACAAGCCATAAGCTGTTTCTGTGGAGTATCGATCGCCTCATCTGCCAGCTGGAAGGTCCCGTGGTGGATTGCGATGCTGGTCTTGGCACCGAGAATTTCGTGGGCTCGAACGGCTTCTTCGGGAGTCATGTGCACGGGCGACATAAACCAGCGCGGTTCATAGGCTCCAATGGGCAATAATGCCACCCGTGGAGCGCCGAGCTTTTCCCGAATCTGCGCAAAATGACCTCCGAAACCAGTGTCGCCCGCGAAATACACGAGTCGTTCCGGGAATTCGATTGCGTAACCGCACCAAAGGGTCTGGTTGCGATCCAAGATCCCACGAGCTGAGAAGTGCAGAGCCGGGACGCAGTGGACGTTAAAACCCAAAAGGGTCAGTGATTCTCCCCAATCCAGCTCGTGAACGGGTTCTATTTTTTCGGAACGAAGCAGGCGAGCACCGCTAGCAGCAACGATGAATGTAGAACGTCCACGCGCAGCAATCTGACGCAAGCTCGGTAAATCCAGGTGGTCATAATGATTGTGGCTGATGAGCACGGCGTCAATATCTGGCAAATCATCGATCCGCACCCCGGGTTTTCGTCGGCGCCTCGGACCTAACCAGGACACCGGAGTGGCTCGTTCCGACCAAATTGGATCCGTCAAAATGTTGGATTTGAGTTGCTGAATGAGGACGGTCGAATGGTTCACCAGTGTGATTCGTAATTCGCCACCCTCTGTGCACCGCGGCGGAGTGGACTGCTGAACGTCCGAGATGAATGCTGGCGATGGCTCTGGACGACTATGCAACTTCCAACGAAGAACATCCAGAAACCCACGGGCTTGAGGCGCACCCGGGTTGTAGAAGTGCCGTCCATCAAAATGTTTTGGGAATCCTCGATCGCTCATATGTTCTTCGATTGCCTAGGTCAGGTGTACATCAAATAGCGCCAGCCAATACTGAAGGGACTGCAATGCGAAACCGCAGAAGATGAGCCCGACGCCGAACGCGCCGAGGCGTCGCTCGGGAAGATTGTCAGCATAATATTCGATGTAAGGATTGACCGTTGCACCAATACCGGTGACGATGCCTGTCACCAAGCCGACCCGAATCGCAAATGACCAGGCGCGATCCACGTGATGGATGAAGGCGCTACAGATAAGGGCACTGGCGATGTAGCCAAAGGTGCGGACAACCGTTCCCCAGAACTGACGAAGTGTAAGGCGAGGACGGCGAGCTGATACATAATCCAGGGCAGGACGCATCCCGCGAGAGTAAGCCAAGATTTGGCCGACGGTGATGAGAATGGCAAATGCGATTGCGAACCGCAAGCCGAGAATCCTATATAATCCAGCTCCGAAACCAAGTCCCCGGATCGCAGAAAACACTCCTTCCCAAGGCGACGAATAGTGATCGAGCCCACGAGCTGCCCGATTGAATTCGACTGACAATGTGATACCCGTCGCAATTCCGGCGGCCAGACCAAAGAAGAGACCAAGGCCGAGACCGTAGCCGATTCCAAAAACAATAGAATACGTGACGGTGCGGGTAAGCAGTCTCAACGGACCGTGCTGTCCGCCCAACAAATCGTAGGCGAGGTAGAGGCTGCCTAACACATCGAGGCTTGTACCCATAATGCTGATGGCTGCGACACTATGGTGGTCCATCCACAAGGCTAACACTTTGATGGGTCCGAATACTGTTCTCAGAGATCGGGACTTCCCTGATACAAGCCGATGACATCGGTCATCTTCGCTAGAAACTTGGGATCGCGCGACAGTTTGAAGCTTTTGACTCGATGGGACTTGAGATTGTGTCTGCGCCAGAGGTTACGAACGGTGGACTTGCTGACCCCTTGCGCCTCCGCCACAAGACGGCAACGCCACGCCTCATGCCTTCGGGTTTGCTCTGGAGCGTGGCCGCCGCTGTTCATCGAGGTACAAGCCGAACACATCCTCGGCTTTATGCAAAGCCGTTGCCAACATTTCTGTATGGGTGGAACAAGATCCATGGTTGTGCCCTCTCTCTGTGACTACCTTGGACTTGCCCGACGACCGGTGCTAAGTTTTTAGCAGTTATGGGTAAAAACTTAGCATCTGCGGATTTGAGCCGGAGAGAACGACAGAACGATAGATGCTGGACGCCTTCCATCGGACTGGACGGGCGACGTGTGCCACGAGGATGTTCAGAAGGCGATTCAGTCGGCGATCTAGTACGACAGGCACGAGCGAGATGACGCGACGCGCGGGCGCTACGTCAAGCAGATCGGCAACGCTCTGCGAAGTGACGATCAGCTTCAGGACGTCTCGTCGTTCGTGCAGACCATCGAGCAACTTAACCAGCGCGACGTGACCGTGCTGAAGGTACTCAAGAAGATCATGAACAAGAACCGGCTGGCTGAACGTCACACGATCGGTGTGGCGTAGCACAGTCGGTGATCCCAAACCTGCAAAATCCAAAGCCCCGGTGCCGGTCATTCCATAACTCGCGTCGGACGACAGCCCGGCTGCGGAAAAAAGGCCGATGTTTCACTTCGGCTTTTGCGCGGGCGGGTTTTCACTGGTCGGCGGCACAATTCCCTTGAGCCGCAAATACGTAACCATGTTCCCATAGTGCTCATCCGTGTGCGCCGTATTGATCGAAAACAAGGTGAGCTTCGCCAGGTCGAAGTTCATGAATTTAACCATCTGGCTGCCCTTTGCATCGGTCATGCCGTCGAACGCGTTATTGCAGTAGGCAACCGCGTCTTTGAGCGCGGCTACGAGATCAGCTTTCGAGGTTTTCGTTTTCTCGATATCATTACTTGGATTTGCCTCGCCTCCGGCTTGCGAGCAAAACGCGTAGGACGCGTCAGCCACATGGCCAACGAGTTGGCCAAAACTGCGAACATCCGGTGTCGGTTTGAAGGAGTAGTTTTCTTCCGGCATTTTTTGCGCCGCACCAAGTGCCGCGTTACTGACAAACGAGTAGAACCCTCTTTCGCTCGCCGTAATCGGATTCGTTGGCGGCGCTGCCGGCGCTGCCGACTTCTCCTGCCCGAGGAGAGCAACGGGAATCGCCGTCAACGTAGCAACCACAAAACAGAGTCTTTTGTTCACGAAACACCTCCGTGACATCATGCCACATTCTGGAATCGGCTGGTTACGGAAAACGTGCTCCGCCGATCTTGGCAAACTCTCTACGCAATCCCCTATCGCTCGGCACCGTCGTCAATCCGTCAATCGCGTGCTCCCGCCGGCACTGAATCGGTGTCAGGTATGCGGGAAGGCGCAGTCAGACCATCACGGCGCAGGGCATCCCTGCGAACGTGACAACAGAATCCCTCAGTGGCACGGCTGGCACGTGGCACGGCAGGACTGGAAGGAACCTGTATCGACTCGGTGTGCCAGAGATGGTGATTCAGCGAATCCCGAGACGAGCGAACGTTAGCACCACGGCGGCATACTACATCAAGACCTCCGAGGTTCACAAAGCGATGACGACGCTGGAAAATCGCGTAGCAGAGGCAAGACCGATTCAATCGGACACTAACAGGACACCAGAAAACGATTCGCCCGCGAAGCCTTCCACGGTTCAGTAGCGTTCAGTGATTGGGACTGTAAGGACTGGCGGAGAGGGAGGGATTCTATTCAGTTACAGAATCCAAAGCGAGTTACGCTGATTTCACGAGACTTACATCCCAGCGGTGCAGAATCCTACATCATTGCTGATGTTTTCGCTATGCCCAATGCTGTAGCTTTCTTGTAGCTTTCTGTAGCTTTTGCAAGATTCGAAGCTATGCTGGGGCACGCCAGGAGCATGGGTCGTGGGTCTGGGGCGACCTAATGGGCGGGAATCGCCACTGGATTGCTGCTGCGATCTTGTCAGCGAGAGCGGGCAGTTTCAACGCCCGACAGACTTCGTCCTCTCTGCGCCCTCTAGTTTGCGCGCCCTGCACAGAGCGGCTGCAGGTGCGCTCAAAGTGAGCGCGGCGGATGCAGGGAGACAGCAGGGAATACAGCGGGGAAACGAGCGCCACAGACTAATCCTGTGGGCGGGGTTTTCTATTTTCCCATCGCAAGGAATTTCTTCCGAATTTTGTTGTTCAAAAGTGAACAGTAAACCATGAGGATGACAGCGGTAGCCTAACCGTCGGCGAGTGTGGCGTGATTTCTCCCTCCGACGAGCGGCTTGAACGTCTGTGGTCAAAGGCCATGGCTGCAACCGATTCTGCCGAGGTCGAATCCCTCCTAATGGAATTCAGAGATGCCCTGCATGAACATATTGAGCGGATAAGAGCCAAGAAGGTCCTGACCGGAACTTGAGTAGTACCCGCAATGTACGATGCCGTACCACTTGTGGCAGAATATCCCGATTATGGCGAGAGCATTGGTGTGGCTGGAAGACAGCACCTTCGCTGCTTGGGGATGCAACGAATGCGGGTGGATCACACCTAGCGGCAGGCAATCAGGCGAAACTCCCCCTGCCGTGAAGGAAGCTTTCAACAAACACGAATGCGCCAAGTTTCCCCGCTTCACGCCAATCTCGAGCGAAGTCAGCAAAAGATAACAGATGCCGGGATGCCGTGACGCTGAGCGCAACAGACTAGCCTTTGGGCGGGGTCAAAGCGAACTAGATAGTTTCCCTCGGTAATCGCTTATCACTTGATCATTGCCAGCAGCAGAGCCGCAACGATAGGCAAAGCCGACACCGATAATCTACATGGTTGTGACGATGCGCCTGGCGATGTATCGGGCGTCCGCTGACACTTCGTTGCGGGCATCGAATAACAAGGTGCGTGACTGCTGACGTTTGCGCAGGACGTTTTCATACGCGACCTTATAGGCCGGGTACGTTGTTTCTTTCATTCGGCTTTCTACGTCAACGTCAATCACACTGCCAAGGTCTTCCATGTGTTTTATCTCCTTTTTATTTGTCGCTGGCTGGTTCGATCACTTTCGCTGGACCCTTATCCTTTGGGCGGGGTCAGAGCGAACTTTTCTAGCCCTTCGCGCTTGAGCCAGAGATTGATTTTGTTACGCAGCGCAAGCCAGGCGAACTCCTCGTAAACTAGATTCTTTTCTGTCCCTTCGAGTACTCTTGCACGAGCAAGAGCGGACGCCAGTTCCTTCGTCTTCTCAGTCTTCCACGGAACGCTGAGCATTCCATTAAACGCTGGTTTCGGTTGCGTCACGATCCGCACTTGCGTGAGCCTCAGGGCAAACCTTTCTTTTATCGTCGGGTCATCCGTCCACTGCTTGCAATCTTGCACCACGGCATCAGCTACCGGACTCTGTAGCGGGAACAGTGCTTGCAAAGTCGCATTTGGATTGCGGCTGCAGTTGCGGAAGTGCGTCCACACAAATTCCCGCAATGCTGGCGTGTGCCACTTCTTAGACGAATGAATGACGACCGGACCCCGATAGTGGCTAAATTTGGAGCGGAATTCATCGTGCTTAAACCCCAAATACTTGATGGTGATGCTGACCCCGAGGATGGGCGGACCCGCACGCCGTCCTTCTTTGTTGCGCAGGAAGGTCGTGACGTGCTCCCCCCGGTTCGCGCGAGTGCGGTCCTCGTCCCCGCGCTTGAGCAAGAAGGAATCGAACGCCTGCAAATCCTGCTTGGTGATTTGGTGCACGTAGATTTTCTTGCAGCTTTGCGGGAACAAATCAACCAAGGTCAGGCGGTGCGCCTTGTGGGATCGTGGAGCCAGCTTCTCGCAGTTGGTCAAATAGGTTTTGATTTCTTCATCGAGCCGAAATTTGCCCGGAGTCGGGATCGATGTCGAATCCGGCACCTCTGCGGCTGTGCCAGCGGCAGGGACCGGGGCTTCCTCTGCGGCGGCGGCTTTGACCCCTTGTGTATATGAACGGGACGACCGGAGCGTCATGGCGGTGCTGGGATCATCGCCCACGGATTCCCACATCCACTTTCCGTCCTGCTTATAGCGCAGATGGTAGGTGCATTCGCTGTGCTGCTCAGCCACGCCAGCGACGAGGCACCAGCCGGTGCGAATTCGTTTCTTGGCGTCCCAAGCCACGGGAGGCAGGGCGACTGTTTTCCTGCGGGAGTTCTGTACCTGAGATAGAGCGCGACCAACTTCTGTTTTGACA
>Ga0265762_1000005_pt1 | contig 25858 bp, 20 predicted proteins | sample NZIome_4_FD_200870 | JGI IMG/M metagenome (GOLD analysis project Ga0265762, IMG submission 200870) | Metatranscriptome of rhizosphere microbial communities from Maridalen valley, Oslo, Norway - NZI4 (Metagenome Metatranscriptome) | ecosystem: Host-associated > Plants > Roots > Rhizosphere > Soil...
CCGGCGCGCAACGGGCCTTATGGAGCCAGCGGGGTTGTGCTGCGCCATCCGGAGAGCCTCACCTCGCATACGCGGCGGGCCGCGGCGGAGGAGGGATTGCTGGCGATCGGGAGTGAGGCTGTGGTTAGGGCGGCGAAGCAGCTGCTGAGCGAATGATGGATCGGATTTCCGAATAACTCATGGCGGGGTGGTCACAAATCGCGCGGCGGATTCGGGTGCCGCTGGGATTCTTGTTTGCGGTGCTTTATTTCTGGCTGGCGCGGCCTTCCTGGCGTTCCATGATGCTGGGTACGATTTTGATTGTGCCTGGGCTTCTGATTCGCGCCCTGGCTTCGGGGCATGTGCGCAAGAACGAAGCGCTGGCAACCTCCGGTCCTTATGCTTATACGCGCAATCCGTTGTACCTGGGATCACTCTTGATCGGGTGGGGATTCGCGGTGGCGGCGCGCAGTTGGTGGGTGGGGGTGGCGCTCGTCGTGATGTTTTTCGCCATCTACGTTCCCGTGATCGGTGACGAAGAGGCGTTTCTGCGGCAGAAGTTTCCTGAGTTCGAGGAATATGCGCGGCGGGTGCCGAGGATGTTTCCGAGGTTGAAGCGCGCATCCGGCGAGGACTCGGCGGGATTCTCTGTCGACCTGTATCGAAAGCATCGCGAGTACAACGCGCTCGTGGGAGCGGTGGGGATGATGGGAGCCCTTATTGTGAGGATGACCCTGTTCCCCAGTTAGCCCGCCAAAGCTATTTCTGTGCGACCAATTCCCTCGCCCGGTTCAACTCCGGCCTCGTAGAGTTTGATCCCTCACAGATTTTCAGCAACAGCGCGTAGTATTCCGTCGCGTCGCTCTGCTTGCCGGCGGCTTCGGCAGCGCGGGCAGCGCCGTAGAGGCCGTTGAAGCGGTTGGGATTCAATTTCAGGTCGGTTTGATATTCCACCAGGGATTGCTGAGGACGCTTGGCCTCGAGCAACATGTCAGCCAACTGTTCGCGCGCGGGAATACCTTCCGGTTCGTTGCCCAGTTTGTCGGTCTTATCGGCCAGAGCGCGGAGGTTGGCGACGGCTTCATCCTCTTTTCCTTCAGCATGCGCAACCCAGGCAGCGGCTTCCTGATAATCCTCGCCAACAGCCTCGGCATATTCGGATTTCCGGTCGGCGACGAACTGCTTGCGAATCACCTCAATCTGCTCCAGGTCTTGGTGGGCCTGCGCGAGATTGCCGCTGCGAGCCGCGCCAATGGCGCGCGCCCAATAGGTGATGGACTGATCTCCGCGAAGCGAGCCGGGCACAACCCGCAACGCCGCGGCGTCGGACCAGTGGCGAAGTTCGAGATCGTAAATCGCTGGGAACTTGGTGAGGGCGTTGGTCTCCGGATCGAAATCGGAGCCATACATCGACTTCATTTTCGGCATGGCCTTGACTTCGTCGATCACTTTGGCGGCATCGGCCTCACGCCCACTTTGCAGATACGCGTAGATCAGAAAATCCATGGCGTGGAACTGGTGGCCTTCGCCACCCATATGCATGGCCGCCGTCTTGCGGGTGGCGGAGATGGAGGCGAGATTCGAGTTAATGTCGTCCTGCCACAGGCCTACGCGGGCGAAGATATGCGAAGGCATGTGCAGTGCGTGCGGGGCCGCGGGCGCGACCTCCGCATAACGACGGGCAGCGGGCAATCCCAGCTGCGCCAGTTGCGGCTTGTCGTAGGCGTGAATCAGGTAGTGGGCCACGCCGGGATGGTCGGGCTCGGTGGCAAACAATTTTTCGAGAACGGCAGCGGCCTGCTTGCGATTGGTGAAGGTTTCATCGTCGTGCGGCTCAGAGGCGAGTAGCGAGAGTGCGTAGAAGACCGCCGCCTCATGATCATCCGGATAGGACTCGTACGCCTTCTTCATCGCATCCGAATAGGCTTTGGCGCGAGCTTCGTGGTTCAATTTTTTGGAGTTGCTGTAGAAAACCGTGATGGCCGAGAGATATGCCTGCTCACGCGGAGTGGTCGGGCCATCGGTGGTTTTTGCTTCGTGGACCTCGTCGACGCCGCGCTGGATCACCTTGTCGTCAGGGTTGTTCCAGAGCTGGTGCCATAGGCTCATGGCCACACCCCAATGCGCCATAACGCAATGAGGGTCATCGACGGCAATCTGGGTGAACTCTTTTTCCGCCTCTTCGTACCAGAAGGAGTGCAGCAGGGCTACGCCACGCTCGAAGGATTTTTGCACATCGGGCTGGCAGGAAACTGGGAAGCGTACCGTGCCCAATTGAGCGGTGGTCAGGTCTTCATGGTGAGGGTGATTTTGATCATCGTCGGCTGCGGCAGTACTGGCCAAAACAGCAAACAAGGACAAAGACAAAGACAAAACGAACAGACGCCACCGGACGCGTTTCATAGCGAACCCCACTGAGAAGCGAGTTTAGCCGCGCGACAGGAAAGGGTCAAACGGTCAGAAAAGGACGTTTGTCTGCCTATCGAGCGACATTAGTAGTGTTTCGGCCGTTCCTGCTGCACTTCGTCGCCATCGGACTTGGGTAACGTCGCGAGCCCTGGGCGGGCTTTTCTCACTCCGGCGAATCATGGCGGGAAACGGAACTCACGCAATTCCGCTATTTAGCCGACCCGCGGGGAGTAGCCATCAATTTGCGCCCTGGGCAAGAGCAGCGCCACGTTTCCTCGAGGCAAGCGAAGCGAGTCGGATCCCATCCACGGCTCCCGACAGGTTAGAGATCGTTGCCTGGATACGCGCGCAGCGCTTAGCGCGCCGCAACTTCGTCCAGGCGGGCATTGGTCCTTTGATGGATCAGCTCGGGCAGCGAACCGCACGGCGGCGAGCTCTGCACACCACGGAGCTGATTGCGGAACTTAATCCGCTCTTACCGGGCTGGGGCGAGTCTACAAATGCGCCCACGTCCGCAAGCTCTTCCAAAGGTGGAGGGTTTGGCCGCTGATCCAAATTACCGCTTAAGTGTGACAGTGAAGGGACGGTCCCTCACGATCCAGCCCCGAACCCACTTGCCAGGTTTGGGTAGCAATTTGGTAGCTAATTGCGCCGAGTATTGACGGGCCGACGCTGGCACGAGAGGAGGACGCGGCGTATTCTTTCCAGATGACGCCCCGATTTAAGCGAATTGTGGAAGCAGCTGCATGGTTTGTCGCAGGTTTCGTGGTCCACATGTTGCTGCTTCACTTCCACCATCACCCCGGATAGACCAAGACAAGAAAGGATTTGTTCGATGCACGAAAGCCCTTCGCTTGCGCGAAGGGCTTTCGTTGGGGGGAGGGACTTGAGCAGAGGCGCTCGCGGTCCCACAACTTGGAGCAAAATTACTTTGGCTGCTGTTGCTGGTCAGGGGTGGCGCCGGGAGCCGAAGAATTGCTGGAGAGTTGCTCCAGATCGTTCTTCAGCAGGCTAATTTCCACGCGCCCGCCGCTCATGTGCTTCGTCTTGCCGTTGTCGTCGGCGCTGGCCACGGGGGCGTTACCCATGCCCACAAGATAAATCCGGTAAACCGGAATCTCGTTGTTCAGGACCATATAGCGCACGACCGACTCGGCCATCTTCTGCGAATTGGTGATCGCAGTCTGGCCCTTGCCGGAAGAGAAGCCTTGCACCTCGATAATGTAACCGCGCTGGCCCTTGACGCCGCCGGCCATCTCGTCGAGAGCATCCTTGGCGTTCTTGCTGAGCACCGTCTGGCCGGGACGGAAGCGAATCTCGGTCTGGTTGGAAGCCTTGTACTGGTCGATGTTACCCACCACGGTTTCGACCGTCTGAATGCGAGTGGTAGCCTGCTGCGCGCTCTGCTGCGCCATGGTCGCCTTGTTCCCGGCGTCGATGGCGTGCTGGTCGGCGTCATTGGCTTTGTCGGAAGCCATCTTGATGCCAGCCTGTGCCCGTGAGTCGACGTCTTTGATCGCCTTGCCGTTGGCCGCGGTCAGATCATCAAGCTCGTTAACGCGGTCGCGGATGGGATCGGTCTGGCGCTTTACATAGCTCTTGCGGGCGAACGGATTCACCCGTCCCCAGAAACCTTCCCGGGCTGGAGCTTGCAGCGGCTGCTTGCCCGTACCCGTCATGCTGTCGTTGGACTGGGTGGTCTGCGACGCGGCGGGCGCGCTGGATTGATCTTGCGTAGACGAAGGTGAAGTTTGCGCGAAGGCCGGAAAAGCCAACACCGCGGCCAACGGCAAGCTAACTAATATACGGCTGTTCATAACAACTTCCTCCATTTTGGGGGAGCGTTTGGGGGCTCCACTCCAGCACGCCAAAGGGCGTGTTGCGTGATTTTTAGTTGCGTCCCCTGAAACTAACGGCATACGCTGACGCAACGCATACCGAAACCGCAAAACTTAGGCATCGCAAACATTCGGCGCCTGCCCTTGCTATTACAGTTCAGATGCCAAAACGCGCTTTCCGGTTTGGGTCCTAAATGCTTGATATCTAAAGAGATTGTACCCTCTTTCTACGGCAAGGGTAGTCTGCAGAGGTTTGCGCAGGGTAATTTTGGCAAACCTGATATAAAAACTGCGTGGAACGGCGAACTTCAGGAGGGAGACCAATCTTGGGATCTACGACTGCGAGAGATGTAAGGAAACCCGCTACATTAGGGGCACTCACGGTGAAGCGAGTCCTGATCTTGGTGTTGGCCGGCACGATTTTGAGCGGCGATCGGTCACGGGCGGAATCCGCTGCCATCCCAGAACAACCGGCTCGCGCGATGGCTTCTTCCGGAATTCCTGCCGACCACATGCAGCAGTATTCCGATTTGGCTCTGACCTGGATGCAGGAATACCTGCGCATCAACACCACGAATCCTCCCGGCCATGAGATGCGCGCGGTCTCATTTTACAAAAAGATTCTCGACCAGGAAGGCATAGAAAATCGCGCCTTCGAATACACGCCGGATCGCGGTGATCTGTGGGCGCGCCTGAGACATACGTCAGCCCAATCCAAGCGGCCGATGGTTCTACTGAATCACATGGATGTAGTCACCAGCGATCCGACGCACTGGAGGGTTTCACCGTTTAGCGGCGAGATCAAAGACGGCTGGCTTTGGGGCCGCGGCGCACAAGACATGAAAGACGAGGGCCTGGCGCAACTGGTGGTGATGGTGATGTTGAAGCGGGAGAGGGTTGAACTTGATCGAGACGTGATTTTCCTGGCTGTAGCCGACGAAGAGGCCGACGGAACCGGTACCGACTGGTTCATTGCGCACCAGCGGGACTTGCTGGGAAACGCGGAATTCTTGATCAATGAAGGTGGTGAGAACCTACTCGATCAGGGGAAGGTGAGATACGTGGGCGTGGACGTGGGCGAGAAGACTACCTTCTGGTTGCACGTGGTGGCGCATGGTCGCCCGGGGCACGCCTCGCGGCCCATCGCCGATTCCGCGCCGAATCGTCTGGTTCACGCGCTCGACCGCATTCTCGCCTATCGCACGCCTTTGAAGGTTCTGCCCGTGGTAGAAGAATTTCTGTGCGAGATGGCGCCGTACGAGCCGCCCGAGGAGGCACACGAGTACCGCAACATTCGCAAAGCCATCGCAGACAAGAAATTTCAGCAGGAGGTAGAGAAAGACGAATCGCTGAACTTTCTGCTGCGCGACACCATTTCACTGACCATGATGGGCGCCTCGGAACAAACCAACGTGATCCCGCCGGAGGCCTGGGCGAACCTGGATGTTCGAATTCTGCCTGGCGGAGATCCGAAGGCGCTGCTCGAACAAATTCGGCGGGTCGTGGAGGATCCGAATGTTACGGTCGAACCGCTGAACGCAGAGTTTCGCGAGGCCAACTACTCGCCGACGAATACGGCGCTCTACCAGGCGATTCGCAAAGTTTCGGCCAAGTATTTCCCGGGGACGCCCGTGGTGCCGCATATCACCAGCGGCTACACGGAGAACCAGCGCTATCGTCCTCTGGGCATCAATGCCTACGGGTTCAATCCCTACACCGCTACGGAAGAAGAGGGCAATACCGAACATGGGAACGACGAGCGCATTCGCGTGGAAGAGGTGCAGCGCGGGCCGAGAATTTTGTTTGATGTAGTGACGGCGGTGGCGGAGAGGTGAGAATCGGCGGAAGCGGATTACGTCCCACCGCAATGCCTTTCGTACTGTTCGATGATGAAATGATCCGTCATGCCGGCGATGTAGTCGCAGACCACGCGGGGCAGGGACTCCTGCTCGGCCTTCTCCTGATAGAAGTGCGGCAGGGCTGAGGGAGTTTTCATCCAGAAGGCAAATAGATCGGAAACAATGCGTTCGGCATCGTCTTTCTCTCCGGCCAGCGACGGGCTGTAATAGAGATTCTCGTGAAGAAAATCTTTGATCTGATTGCGCTCGGCTTCCACTTCATGGCTGAAAGCGGCCAGGCGGTCCTTGTGCGCGCGCACGTCGTCCAGAGTTTTAATTCCCGCTCGTTTCAGACGCGCCTGCGCGTTGGTGATGAGATCGCCGGCTAAGCGGTTGAACACCCGCTTCAGAGCTTCATTGAATTGCAGCTTATCGGGCGCGTTGGGGTAAATCCGCTCGACCTCAAGAAAGAAGCGTTCGAAGACGGGAACGCCTTCGCGGATTTGATCGAGAGTCAGCAGGTGGGCTTCGTAGCCGTCGTCGAGATCGGCAGTGTTATAGCCGATCTCATCGGTCAGGTCGACGAGTTGGGCTTCGAGCGGAGGGCGCTGGTCGAGCAGATATTCGGCCAGGTCCGGATGCTCTGCCGGATCATAATCGCGCGAGTGCTTGATGATGCCCTCGCGCACTTCGAAGGTGAGGTTCAGGCCGCGAAACGCAGCATAGCGCTGCTCGAAATCTTCCACGATCCGCAAGGCGTGAAGATTGTGATCGAAGAAGAGGCCCTGGTCGTGCATGGCGGCGTCGAGGGCCTTTTCGCCGGCGTGACCGAAGGGAGGATGGCCGAGATCGTGCACCAGCGCGAGGGCCTCCGCCAAATCAACGTTGAGAGCGAGCGCGCCCGCGACGGTGCGCGTGATCTGGGCTACTTCAATCGTGTGAGTGAGGCGGTTGCGGAAGTGGTCGGAATAGCGACGAGTAAAAACCTGCGTCTTCGCCTCCAGACGTCGAAAGGCGCGCGCGTGAATGACCCGGTCGCGGTCCCGCTGGTAGTCATTGCGATAGGGATGAGGCGGTTCAGGAAAGCGGCGTCCGCGGGAACCCTCCACCTGCACCGCGTAGCCGGCCAGCATGCTGGGAGTTTAACAGACTTGCGAGATCGAGTATCCAGTTGCGAGTACCGAGTACAAACATTCAGCGTCTTTGCTCGGCACCCGGCGCCCGGCCTATTTACTGCTTTCCCGACTCTTCCTTCGCCAGCCGGACTTTGGCGGCGTCGAGCTTCGTTTGCGTAGCCACGAGCAGGTCGCTGTCGACTTCTGCCGGCACGGTTTTATTCCATTCTTCGACGGCACGCTCCCAGTGAGCCGCGGCCAGCCTTAAACGGCCTGTCTTCTGAAACAGATCCCCGAGATGATCCTGCACGGTTGGGTCCGAGCCCATGCGCAAGGATGCTTTGTTCAGATTCTCTTCGGCGAGATCGTACTTGCCCAGTTTGAAGTAGACCCAACCCAAGGAATCCAGATAGGCGCCGTTGGTGGGATCCAGACTCACGGCCAGCTTGATGTAAGTGAGCGACTCCTCGAGCTGCACGCCGCGATCGGCATTCATGTAACCCAGATAATTCAGGGTCACGGCGCTCTGCGGGTTGGCAGTGAGCACTTTCTTGAATTCCGCCTCCGCCTCCTCGTACTTCTTTTCGTGCTCGTAGGTGTCGCCACGCAGGAAGTAGACGTACTCCTTATCTTCGGCCTTGGTGGAAAGGGTCTCGGCCTTGCTGAGAACCTCCTCGGCTTCGCTGTAACGCTTCAGGCGCGTGTACATGATTGCCAACCGGACGTAGACTTCGCGATCTTCGGGCTTGCCTTTCAACAGCGACCGCACGTCGGCGAGAGGCTTCTCCGCGTCGCCGGTGTCGGCAAGTTGCGCGTCGAGCACCATACGCAGGTCGTGGTCGTCAGGCATTTTTTGTACCGCCTCTTTGGCGGCTGCGGTAGCCTGCGGCCACTGTTTGGCCTCGCGCAAGGTGTCGATGATGTCCTGGTAGCCAGTCTTGGCGTTGTCGTCGCCGCCGACGGTCAACATCTTGCGGAAGGTTTCAACCGCGGCTGGATAGTTTTCCTGGTCGCGGTAAACCATCCCAAGGCGTTCGATGAAAATTCCACGATTGTTGCGATCACCCTGGGAGTAGCTTCCGTCAGGCTTCTCGGTTTTCTTGAGCAGGTCCTGCAGAATTTTTATGGCTTCGTCGTAACGCGCCTGGGCCTCATAAACTACGGCGATGTTGTAAGGAACTTCGAGCGCGTCGGGAACCATGGCTTGGGCTTTTTTCAGATCATCCAGCGCCTGATCGTATTTCCCCTGGCGGCGATAGATCTCTGACATCCGAAGGTAGGTTTGAGCGTCCTCCGGATTGGCATCTGCAATCACTTTGTACTGCTCGAGGGCGGCATCGATCTGGCCGTCGTTCAAATAATTTTCCGCCAAGCCGCGGATGGCATCGAGATTATCGCGATCCAACTGGATGGCGTGTTTGTAGGCATCAATGGCGCTCTTGTAGTCCTTGCGCTGCTCGTAGGTGGCGCCGAGAGCGGCATACAGCTTGGCCGATCGCCCGGTGTCGGGTACGGCGCTGAGCACCTGCAGGGCGTGAGAGGTGTCGCCTTCGTCGCTGTAGAGCAGGGCGAGGGTGGTAACCGCCTCTTCCGAATCAGGATCAAGCTGGACTGCGGTCTTGAGCTCGCTCTCCGCTTTCTGCGAGTCGTTATCGAGACGGTAGAGGCGACCGAGCAGAAGATGGTCGTCCACGTTGTTTGGCTCAATTTTGACGATCTGTTCGTACTGCTCGATGGCCAATTTCAGCACGTTCTCAGAGCCGCTGCCGTTCCCCGGCATATCGCCCAGCGAGCGCAGATAAATCCGCCCCAGCAACTTGTGAGCTTCGAGATTATTGGGATCGCGCTTGATGATGTCCTGGGCTTCGAGCACGGCATCGCGGATGCGCCCCGTCTTTACGTATAGTTCGGCGAGACCTGAGGTGAGAAATTCAGACGAGGGGTCGGCCTCGATGGCGAGGCGGTACTCTTCCATGGCCTTGTTGGCCAGTTCGCTACGGCCGTAGGCGGTGACCTGCTCTTCGTATAAATGCGCCAGCGCGTAATGATAGTAGGCGGCAGCGTGGTCCACTTTGCGCGGCGCGGTCTGCGTGGACTTGGAGTCGGCTGGTTTGGCGTCAGTCGGCGCCGACGGGCTGGTTTGCGCGGAGGCGCCCGCTGCGAAGAAAAACAATATGAAAGCTGCGCGAAAAATTCGATTCATGCTCGACCTGACGACGCTGGAGTTGATTTCGAGAGAACGGTTCGTATTAGAGCTGAGAGCACCGCCCCAGCCATAGCGATTGGATGCAAGACCGCCGTGGCTGGGTGCCCTAATTCTAACCCGTTCTGCGTCCGATGGGGAAAAACTCTGCGAGGGATGCGATGCGTGGCAAAGCCGGAAGTACAGGGGCTTCGGGGCTTCCCCGCGCTCCATTGTCAAGTTTGGTAAAGGACTTGGAGCTCTGAAGTGCCTGGCCCATACTCCACCTTCCGACATTCGGCAAGTTTGTCCGGATTGCCAACTCCTCGAGCCGGTTGTCAAGGCCGCCGGGAGCTTGTGAGGTAGCCGCTCGACGGCTCATATTTTTTCGATTGGAAGCCCAAGGAAAAGAAACCGGACGCCGGCGCACCCACAGCAGCTACCGCTAGTGGCGGAAGTGGCGTACTCCCGTGAAGAGCATCGCGAGGCCCAGACGGTCGGCGACTGCGATCACCTCAGGATCGCGCTGCGAGCCGCCGGGTTGAATGATGGCGGTGGCGCCAGCCTTGGCAATTTCCTCGATACCATCGGGAAACGGGAAAAATGCGTCGGAGGCGGCGACTGTTCCCTCGAGCGGCAATTGCGCTTTCATGGCGCCAATCTTAGCGGAATCAACCCGGCTCATCTGACCGGCGCCGACGCCGACGGTCTGTCCATCGCGGGCATAGACAATCGCGTTCGACTTGACATGCTTGCAGACCTTCCAGGCGAATAGCATGGCACGAGTTTCTTCAGGCGTCGGAGCGCGCCGGGTAACGACTTTCAAATCGCTATCTTGCAACCGCCGGTCATCGGCGTCTTGCACCAGAATCCCGCCGGAGACATTTTTCAACGTCCAGGTCTGCGGGGCGGCCGCGACTTGTACCAGGCGGAGATTTTTCTTGGTGGCGAATCGGGCTTTGGCCTCATCATCAAATCCGGGCGCGGCGATCACCTCGAGGAAAAGCTTGTGCATCTGTTCCGCGGCTTCGGCGTCAATCGGACGGTTCACTCCAATCACGCCGCCGAACGCAGAGACAGGATCGCAGGCGAGGGCTCGCTGGTAAGCTTCGGCGACAGTCTTGCCGGTGGCCGTGCCGCTTGGGTTAGTGTGCTTGATGATGGCACAAACGGGTTCGACGAATTCCTGGGCAAGGTCCCAGGCAGCTTGTAGGTCGACGATGTTGTTGTAAGAAAGCTCCTTGCCCTGTAGCTGGTGGGCGTTGGCCACGCCAAGGGCGGAGCCATCCGAGTACATCGCGGCCTTCTGGTGCGGATTCTCCCCGTACCGCAAGTCGAGGGTTTTCTGAAATGACAGGCGCAAAGTCTGGGGGAAAGATTCGTCTACTGGCGGGAGGTGGAAATCTGGCGGGATGCGTTCGAGAGTGGAAGCAATGGCGGAGTCGTATGCGGCGGTGGTGGCGAAAGCTTTCTGTGCCAGCCGCCATTTTGTTGCGAGCGAGAGCGCGCCATGGGAACGCCCCAGTTCCTCGGCGATGGCGGGATAGTCGGAAGGCGAGGTGAGGACGGCGACATCGTGAAAATTCTTGGCGGCGGAGCGGATCATGGAGGGGCCGCCGATATCGATGTTCTCGATCAATTCATCGAAGGCCACGCCGGGTTTGGCCGCGGTTTTCTCGAAGGCGTAGAGATTTACCACCACCATATCAATCGGTTGAATGTCGTGCTCAGCGACAGCGGCCCTATGCGCGGGATTTTCGCGACGATGCAGGATTCCGCCATGCACTTTGGGATGCAGCGTCTTCACCCGTCCATCCAGCATTTCAGGGAATCCAGTGAGTTCGGAGATGTCTTTGACGGCGATGCCAGAGTCGCGCAGTAGCTTGGCCGTGCCTCCGGTGGAGATGAGTTCGATGCCGAGGTTCAACAGTTTAGGTGCGAAGTCTGCGAGACCGGTTTTGTCGGTGACGCTAAGAAGGGCGCGCTCGATGCGGGAAGACATGCTCGGCCTCGGACAGGAACGTGTGATGATCGTGACCGGAAATCTTATCAGCAACTGGTGGTTGGTTGGCGAGTCGGGTCGAGCGGGTACCGTCCCGACTCTCTGTCAGAATGGCCGGAGTGAGTGTAACGTGAGCGGCTTCGGGCAGTCGTGCGCTGTCGTCCTGTCCAGGGATTGTACGATGCGGTTGATTGCGGGCTGGGTAACCGCGGTGGGCTCATCGTATCCTCCCAGCAATATTTTCACTTTGCCGTCGTCGGAATAGACGCTGAGTTGGACTACGTCTGGGCGGCTTCGGGGATCACCCTACTGGCAACCGTTGAACCCCTCTCCCCGGAGGTTTGAAGATTCCAATTTCCGCAGGAGTCGATCCGCCTCCGGGCTCGTCAATATCTCGCAGCAGTGCTGACTCAAAACGAAGGAGATGAGCTTCGCGGTAACCCCAGCCCTCTCCCTGTTCACTTTCAGCAGCTCTTACGCTTTCGCCTTGGCCTTCAGCTTGACCTGCCCATCGGTGAGTTCGACGGAGAATTCGACGCCTTCGCAGTGGTACTGCTTGCGGATCTGTTCGGTCTTTCTCTGCACGAACGAGGAAAAGGAATCGAGGTTGCCGGAGACGCTCTCTCCCGCTTTTTTCTTGGCGGCGACCAGAGTGTTATATAAGCGTTCTATCTGTTCGCTCTCAGTTTGATCTACGCTGTGTAAGGTGAAAGGCTGGGACGCTGCGGGCGCAGCGGCGGCAGCGACGGTCGCATGACTCAATCCATAAACCTGATGCTGGGGCTTGCGCTCCTCTTCGGAAACACGCACTCCCTGAACGCCAAGGAGGGCGTCCTGTGGGCGGCGATAGCCTTCTTCGCGGACGCGTGATTTCTTGCGCCAAAGGTCGCTATACACCGCATAGCGTTGCGCCATCGCGTTGTAGCGATAGCGCTGGGAAAAGTTCATGCGTCCGCCGTCGGAAAATTTGCGCAGCAGGGAGAGCACTTTCCACTCGATGTCATTGGGCGGACGCTTGGTCGGATTGCTGAAGTAGACCTCGTACTCGATTTTCAGCCGGCGCAGCTGGGTCTCGAGTACGCCTAATTCTTCATCGGTGGTCAACGGGGAATCTCCAAGTCAACAGTGTAGTTAAGAAGGCACCGTGGCGGCGAGGTACCCGTTGGTCACCGAAGGTCATGGTCCGAAAGTAACTCAGCTCTTAGCTTGAATCAACGCGACCCGCGAAAGGCTATTGCCCCCACGTGCGAAAGGGGAAGGCGAAGCGCTTCGGTCGGATGAATCGGGCTGATCGCTGAGCCTTACTTGGAATTCGACGCCATCTTCTTGACCATGGCCAGAACCAGCTTGCGGTCGCTCTCGTTAAGATTCGCGGAGTAGCGACGGACCTGGCTGAGGAAGCGGACTTCGTCATCGGAAAGTTGCGGCAGTCCCTTAGCCCCATTACTGTGACCCGACTCGGAAAAGAATTGAGAGAGCGCAATCTCCATGGCTCCGGCAATCTTCGATAAAGTGTCGAGCGACGGGATGGTGTGGCCGTTTTCTACGCGCGAAAGATAGCAGCGCAGCAGGCCGGTGCGCTTCTCGATGTCTCCCTGAGACATGCCTTTTTGCAGTCGGTAGTTTCGAATGGTTTCGCCGATGTTGATGGTTGGAAGCATTGCAGGATGCGACATAGTAACCAGATCAGCATCTTCTGGCAAGTGGAAATTAGTGCCCGGGCGGAAGCGGCTGAGAATTATGCCTTGACACGGCTGGATCGGGCTATGCTTATACAACGTAAAAGAAATTAAATATCGCCAAACGGCGTAGCCGGAACGCGGGGGCGCAGGGCACCGAAGTTAATTTTTCAAGTTCTCCGCCCGAAAGCGGAGCCTGCGTTTCCCGGCGTCGTCGGCAGGTCGGCAACCGTCCTGATGGTTTGGATTTACGCAGGCATGGCCGACGTCGTCGTAGATTATCTTGCTGCTGGTTGCTTCACGGCCGCCTCGAATTTGTCGACGTCATCGGGCGTGATGCCGTGATCCTGGCCGCCGAACCGTCCAAGAATAGGAGCGCTGATTTTTGAGCGTTTCGGGATCGGTGGCGAGATGCCCGTAGATGCACCAGCCCATCGCCGCGATACGCTTTTTATTGACGCTGGGCTGCGACCGCAGAAATTCGAAGGCTGCCTGCAGGTCAGGCTTGGCGCGGGCTTCGGGAACTCCGCCGATGAGTTCGCGCGCCACGGCTGGCGTGGTTGCCACTCTGCCGCGATAAAGAGGAATCGCGGGCGCCTCCTGGCCCCGGTCGGCCAGCTTTTCGCTGCTTCTTCTTTGACCCATTCGTTTTTGACCCCGTCGTTCAAGCCCTGTTCTCATGGATGACGATCGGCGCAGGAAATCGTCCCTTGCCCGGCGGCGCGTAGCGCACCGCTTGCCCGCTTTCGTCGCCGCGCCCGTAAGCAAAGGGGGGACCCTCGGCGGCGAAGATCGTGCACGCAAGCACGGCCACAAATATCAGAAGCTCGATTGTCTTCGTTACGCTCAATATCTCCAGGTTCACGAGTCACAAATTCAACTCCATGTAAGTTGCACCAGCAATCGGGTTTTCGCAGTAGGGAGGAATTTCTGTGAATCCCAACTTGTGGTAGGTGGCAACCGCATCCTTCATGGCCGGCTCGACCGTATCCAGACGCATGCGCCCATATCCGATCTGACGCGCTTCGCTGATGATGCGCTCGGCCAAGGCGCGTCCCAGGCCCTTGCCCCGAAACTGCGGACGCAGGTAGAGCCGCTTCATCTCGCAGATGTCGGATTCCAATTTACGCATGGCTACGCAGCCCGCGAGTTGGCCTTGATAATCGGCCAGCAGCAGACGGCCCTCCGGCGGAGCATATTTCCCCGGAAGTCCCGCGAGTTCTTTGTCGAAACTCTGGAAGCAGAGGCTGAAACCGAGCGACTGCGCATACTCAAGGAACAATTCGCGGGCTTCGAGAAGCTGCGTGGGCGACACGGCTTGGGAAAATCTAAGACCGTTCACCGCCGAGGATCGAGAGGGCGCCGAGGGAGTCGCGGATCCAAAGGCTCGGTTGGATTCCATCTTTTAGTTTTCCTCCATGATCTCGGCAGGCTCGGCGGTAAGCGGCTTAACCCATCAGCATGCCGCCGTTAACGCTCAGGACGTGGCCGGTGATATAGGAAGCTTCGTCAGATGCCAGAAACGCAACCGCGCTGGCAACGTCGGCGGGTGATCCGACACGGCCCAGGGGAATCTGTTTGACGGCGTTCTGCTTGAACTCTTCGTCGAGCACCTCGGTCATGGCGGTTTCGATGAAGCCCGGGGCCACGGCGTTGCAAGTAATGTGGCGCGATCCCAGTTCGCGGGCGATGGCCATGGTCAATCCGATCAGGCCGGCTTTCGATGCTGCGTAGTTCGCCTGCCCCGCCTGCCCCATCTGACCGAAGACGCTGGTGATATTGATGATCCGTCCCCAGCGCTGCTTCAGCATGGAACTGGTGACCTGCTGGATGCAGAGATACGCGGAAGTGAGATTGGTTTCAAGCACGGCATCCCAATCGGCGCGCTTCATGCGCATGACGAGCTGGTCGCGAGTGATGCCGGCGTTGTTGATTAGGATGTCGACCTTGCCGAACTGAGTAACAGCACCCTTCATCGCAGACTTGACCTGCACTTCGTCGGTAACGTCGAGGGCAAAGGCGGCAGCCTTTCCGCCCCCGGCGGCGATTTCGTTTACCAGTTCGTTCAGCTTGTCGTGATTGCGCGCGGCGACAGCAACCACCGCACCGGCTGTGGCGAGCTTCAGTGCGCAGGCGCGTCCTATGCCTTGCGACGCACCAGTAACCAAGGCCACCCGCCCTGAAAGAGACATGAGATTCTCCTGAGTTCGCTATGAGGTGCTATTCGCGGTCTTTACGCTGGAACGTGAGATTATACCTGCCGCAGCTCGATTCGGCGCGCGCCAGGGGCCATATCAGTACATCCAACCTTCGCGCGAACCGCAAGTGCGGCGTGGAGTCCGAGAGCAGCGATATACCGGCCGCGGCGGCGACGGTATTCGTTTCTAACTCCGCTTCGGCAGTTTGCAACGGCCACGGTGCGTGGTGGATTTCTCCGCGATAGAGCTGGCCACGATGGGTCGTGTAAAGGCAATAGCGCTCGGTCAACCAGTGCTCGATTGAGCCGGGGGTGGCCAGCCTGGTTTCGCCGGTGGGATGATACCTTCCGCGAAATTCGGCCGGCACGTGATAACGGCGGGAAACATAGTCGATGATGCCTTCGCGCTCGTGGCTGGTCATGTCGGCATGAAAATAAGGCAGGTGATAGAAAGCACGCGCCGCCAGTACCGCAGGCAAGTTCGCCGCGTCGAGACTGAAGAAATAAACTCCCGCTTTGCGGGCGTAGGTGACATAGGTGCGAACGTTCAGTTCCGGAAAGCGCGATAGGCCGGGCAGGAACGGAAGTCCGCGGCGGCGGATCCCGCTCATGTGAAAGGGCACGACTCCAACCCAGCATTGCCCGTCAAAAGTATCAAGCGTCAATTGCGCAGGAATGAGAGCCCGCATCTGTTCTGCTGGAATCGGCCAGTGGGCAAACAGCAAATCATGCCACGTCTGACGCATGATCCACGGACCTGGCGGCAACGGCCATGGCCGATGCGCGACCGTCTGGAGTAAAGGATGCACTGAATAGTTTAAGGCGAGCGGATGGACAAACGCACCGTTGCGTTACTGGTTGAAATGATTCACCCCATAGTTATCCACAGCACAGCATCAATATTGTTCCGCAAATGGATTGCGCATTGTGGATTCGCCGATTAACATTCGAACACTCCCATGACCCCGATCGTGACGAATGAAGCGATTGCCATGCCCGAGCCACCCAACCAGAAGGCTTTCAGCCCCGATCCGAGTTCCCCGAGTTCCGGCCACCGCTCCCCGCAACGGGCCTCGACCACAGAAAACCCTGCGGTTCCGCGGCCCCTGCCGGACCAGGGGCAGGACAAGCTGCGGGAAGCGGCGCGAGACCAGGCGCCTTCCGCCGAGGTCTTTGCGGTGTATGGCGTGGAGCCGGAGATTCAGGCCTACGCCATGGCCAAATATTCGCGTTCATCACTGTCGATGAAGGAGTCTTTGCGGGAGATGAACACCCAGAAGGCGGAGAAATTTCTCAACACTTTCTACTTCCAGTATGGTCACCGTTCGATCGCCGACTTGGCCCACATCGCGTTGGCCGTCGAGAGACTTTCCATACTTGCCGCCATTGAAGTAGCCGACGAACAACGCTGGGACGGCCAGGAACGCTCCACTCGCTATCAGGACTTCAAAAAGAGCGGCTATTACATCCCCGACTTCGGCGCCGACGACCAAGCCCGCAGGCTTTATTGCGAAACGCTGGACTTTCTCTTTGCGGAGTACGAAGCGCTCTCCGCGCACATGACGCAGCATCTGATCAGCCTCACGCCCAAACCCGCCGACATGAAGCAAGAAGCGTACGAGCGCACGCTGAAGGCGAGGGCCTTCGATATCACGCGTTATCTTCTGCCGCTGGCGACGAACACTTCCCTCGGAGAGATTGTCAACGCGCGCACGCTGGAGACCCAGGTAGCGCATTTGCTCTCGCACACGCATACGGAAGTACGGCAGTTGGGCAAGTCGCTGAAGAACGCGGCAGCCTCGGCAGCCTACAACGTGAACGCAGAATCTTCGCGCGACTTGGTGGAGCAGATTCGGAAGCTGAGTCCGGAACTGGGCGCGCGGGCCGAGCGGGAATTGCTGCATGAGGTTCGGGTCGCGCCTACGCTGGTCAAGTATGCCGACCCGAATCCCTATGAGATGGAATCCCGCCGCGAGCTGCGACAGGCGGCGCGCGAATTGCTGAAGAGCGAACAGCTTGCGCCCTCCAAGGCGATCGTCGATCTCCTCGACGAGGAGCCGCTGGAAGTGGAGATCGCGACCACGCTGCTTTACGAGCACTGCCATTTTTCCTATCGACAGGTGCGGCAAGCGTTGCAGGTTTCCGGAGAGAGATTCCGCCGGGAGATCATCGACCTCGGCCTGCGACATCGGGGCAAATACGACGAAATGCTGCGCGGCTTCCGCGCCGGACAGCAGTTCCGCTTCGACATCCTGATGGATATCGGCGGCTTCCGCGACATGCACCGTCACCGCCGCTGCATCCAGGTCATGCAAGGATTCACCACCCAGCACGGCTACGAGATGCTGCTCGATGTGCAAGATGCGGGCATGAGGTTCCGCTTCGAAACCGCCATGCGGCGCGGGCAAGCGGCCGTAGAGAAGCTGGCCGCGGGCAACGCCTCCGAGGCGGAGGAGAATTCGCAGTACGTAATCCCGCTGGCCTATCGCAAGCGGGCGCTGTTCAAGATGGATTTTGCCGAGGCTGTCTACATCTCGGAATTGCGCACCACGCCGGCGGGGCATGTGTCGTACCGCAATGTGGCTTATGCGATGTATGAGGCCGTGGCGCGAAAATATCCGGCGCTGGCTAAGTATTTTCGCGTGCACGACGTGACGGCGCCGGTGGATTTGCTCCAGAGGTGAGGAGCCGAGCTTGCGGGTTGCACTCGTGTAAGCTGGAGTAAGTTCGAGTGCCAGCAAAAACTGACATGTCGGCGATGCCACGAGCCCGTCGCCGTTCGCGCTCCTGAATACAAAACGTGGGAACCCATGCATCGGCTTGCTTTCCCCTTGAATTTGAGCCCCCGGCCTTTGATCTCGATGAGCCCGGTGACGGCGCGGGCGGTTTTGGCTAGGGTGGGGTGGGAAAGCAGTCCAGTTCGTAGCCCCGCTGCCGATCATCCCCCCGTTGCGCAACGATTTCCACTGTTTATCATCAAGATTCGCCTTTTATTCGCTTCTATCTGTATGTATAATCCGGCCAGATTGGTTTTGATCTAGGTTTGCACTCTTATAAGGAGCCACAATCCCATGGCGGATGAACGGGGCAAGGCAATTGAATTAGCGTTTGCGCAGATCGAAAAACAGTTCGGCAAAGGTTCGATCATGCGGTTGGGCTCGAAAGAAGCCATTGTTCCTATCTCGGTGATCCCGACTGGCTCGATTTCGTTCGACGCGGCGCTCGGCGTGGGCGGATTTCCGCGCGGACGCGTGGTGGAAGTTTTCGGCCCGGAGTCTTCCGGCAAGACCACCATCACCCTGCAGGTGATTGCCGAGGCGCAGAAGACCGGCGGTATGGCCGCGTTCGTGGATGCCGAACATGCGCTCGATCCCGCCTACGCCAAAAAGCTGGGCGTGGACGTTGACAATCTGCTGGTCTCGCAACCGGACTACGGTGAGCAGGCGCTCGAGATCACAGAGGCGCTGGTGCGCTCGAACGCAATCGACGTACTGGTAGTCGATTCCGTCGCGGCCCTGGTGCCTAAGGCCGAACTTGACGGCGAAATGGGAGACAGCCACATGGGTCTGCAGGCGCGGCTGATGTCGCAGGCGCTGCGCAAGCTGACGGGAACCGTTTCCAAGTCGCACACTTGCCTGATCTTCATCAACCAGATTCGCGAGAAAATTGGCGTGATGTTTGGCAACCCCGAGACCACGACGGGCGGCCGCGCGCTGAAGTTTTATTCCTCGGTGCGCGTGGATATTCGCCGCATCGCGGCCATCAAGGACGGCGACGTGGTAACGGGCTCACGCACCCGCGTGAAAGTCGTCAAGAATAAAGTCGCCGCGCCGTTCCGCGAAGCCGAGTTCGATATTCTCTACGGCGAAGGGATTTCGCGTGAGGGTGATCTGCTCGACATCGCGGTGAACAACAACATCCTCGAAAAATCCGGATCGTGGTTCAGCTACAAGGGCGAACGCATCGGCCAGGGCCGGGAGAACGCCCGCCAGTTTCTGAAGGACAACCGAGACACCATGGCTAAGCTCGACACAGAAGTGCGTAAGGCGCTGGGATTGATTGCGGCGCCGGCGCCTCCGGCAGCGACTCCGACGCAGACGCCGGCCTCAACCGGCGCACGTGTCACGACCATGCCAAGCGCACCTCCGGAACCTGCCAAGCTGCCGATCGCGGCGAAACGCTAGAACAACCACATGGGAGCGGAGTGCTCAGAAGCGCTGCGCCCCCTATCCGGCTCACCCAATTGCCATCCCTGCGCCTGCCGAATAGAATCCCTTATTATCTGGCACGGCGGCTTGTCGCGAGGACCATTGAGCAAAGTCAGCGCCCTTTATCCCGGTTCGTTTGATCCGCCCACCAACGGGCACCTCGACCTGATTGAGCGAGGCGCGAAGATTTTCGAAGAACTGGTGGTGGGCATTCTGAGGAACTCGGAAAAGAGCCCGATGTTCAGTCTGGCGGAGCGACTGGAGATGCTGAAGACCCTGACCGCACATTTGAAGAATGTGCGCATCGAAGCTTTTCACGGATTGATGGTTGAGTACGCGAAGTCGATCGACGCTACCTGCGTGTTGCGCGGCATTCGAGCGGTGAGCGACTATGAATATGAGTTGCAGATGGCGCTGATGAACCGCAAGCTCGAGCCCACACTGGAGACGGTGTTCATGATGCCCGCCGACAAATATTCTTATGTGAGCTCGCGTCTGGTGCGCGAAGTAGCGCAGATCGGCGGCCCAGTGAAGGGTCTCGTCCCGGAAGTGGTGGAGCAGAAGCTGCGCGAAAAACTTGAGCCCGCGTACAAGTTCCACGACGAGATGCAGGAAGCGACTGCCCGATCGGCGAGTGGAAAAGAAAAAAAGAAGAAGAGGAAAAAGAAAGTATGACGACCGCGATCAGCGAAGCCCTGAAACTCACCGAGCGAATCAACCGCATTGAACCCTCAGCCACGATGGCGGTGGTGGCCGAGGCGGACAAACTACGCGCGCAGGGCATCGACGTTGTCGATTTCGGCGCCGGCGAGCCGCATTTCGCCACGCCGCAACACATCAAAGAGGCAGCCATCGCGGCGATTCAAGGTAATTTCACGAAATACACGGCCGTCCCGGGCACGCCCGAGTTGCGCGACGCCATTGTGCATCGTCACGCGGCGGATTTCGATTCCGATTATCGCCGGGAAGAGGTCATCGCCTCGACCGGGGGCAAGAATGCGCTGTTCAACGCCATTCAAGTGCTCGTCGATCATGGCGACGAAGTGATTTTGCCGGTGCCCTACTGGGTCTCATTCAAAGACATCGTGCGCTATGCTGGCGGGGAGTGCGTATTCCTGCAGTCGGATGAGGCCCAAGGTTTCCGGGTGACCGCGGAGATGGTCGCGCGGCTGATCACGCCGCGGACCAAGGTCATCATTCTGAATTCGCCATCGAATCCGTCGGGGGCGATAATGAGCCCGGCGGATCTGACGGCGGTGGTTCGCCTGGCGCACGAGCGCGGAATCTGGGTGCTCTCCGATGAATGTTACGTTTATCTGAATTACACGGGGAAGAATTTTTCCGTAGGTTCATTGCGGGACTATAAAGAGCGCATCGTGGTGCTGGGTTCGCTTTCCAAGACCTATGCCATGACCGGTTGGCGGCTGGGATATGCGCTCGCTCCGGCAGCGGTCGTGAGCGCGATGTCAAAGTTGCAGAGCCAGTCCACTTCAAATCCTACGTCGATTGTGCAGAAAGCGGCGGTGGCCGCCCTCAATGGACCGCAAGAGTGCGTCGAGCAAATGCGGCGCGAATATATCCAGCTGCGTGACCACGTGGTGAAAGGCTTACGCTCGATTCCGGGCGTGACCTGCACCTTGCCGGAAGGCGCATTTTATGCCTATCCCAACATTTCAGGATTCTGGGGACGCGGCGGGGTGAAATCGGCATCGGATGTGGCGGGAAGGCTGCTGCGGGAAGCGCACGTGGCTACCGTACCGGGAGAAGGATTCGGAACTGGCGACCACATCCGCGTTTCGTATGCAACCTCGAAGGCGGAACTCGATCGTGGACTTGAACGCATGCGGAAGTTCTTTGCCGCGCTGTAATCGATTTCAGACGGATCGATCGAGGATTGAAGTTTAAGTTCGGCCCAGGCCGTCCGTTCGCGAACGGCCTTTTTATCGGAATATAGTCGATATGGGGAATCTGTATCCATTGCTGATGCTGCCGGCCTTCGACCCGCGACCCTGGGGCACGCAGGATTTGTCGCCGGTCTATCCCCATCGCCGGTTCGAGGAGAAAATTGGCGAAGCGTGGCTTACGGGAGACGATTGCAAAGTGGCCAACGGTCCCTTCACCGGGCAGAGCTTGGCACAAGTCAGCGAGAAGTATCAGCGTGAACTGGTGGGTGACGCCGCCCGCGATGCGCGGCGCTTTCCTTTGCTGCTGAAGTTCCTCTTTCCTCACGAGAAGCTTTCGGTGCAGGTTCATCCTGACGACGCACAAGCGCTGCGCGTCAACCAGCCCTGGGGCAAAACTGAGTGCTGGTACGTGGCACAGGCCAAGCCCGGCGCGCAGATTGGATTGGGACTCAAAGCCGGCGTCACCGTAGCCCAATTGGAAGCCGCGATCCAGGAGCGGCGCGCGGAAGATTTGCTGAACTGGCTCAACGTCTACACCGGGGACATGATTTATGTTGCGGGGGGAACCGTGCACACGCTGGGGCCTGGATCGGTGATCGTGGAGACGCAGCAACAGTCAGACACGACCTACCGTTTGTATGATTACGGCAGACCGCGCGAGTTGCACCTGAAAGACGGTTTGGCCGCGGTGAAGCTGAATGTTGCTTCCGGAAAAGCGGTGAGAGCGGCTCCCGCCCAAATTCGTGGCAGCAAGAACCGGCAAGCTCGGTTGATAGCTGCGCCATACTTTGTGGTGGATATGTTTGAGACGAAAGATTTACAGGAATTGAACACGCGCGACGAATCGGGCAAGAGTTCTGCGCAGATTCTGGTGGCGGTGGAAGGCTGCGGCGTGGTGGAGGCGGCCGGAGCGGACCCGGTGACACTGGCCAAGGGCGATGCGGTAGTGGTTCCGGCGTCAGTGGACAAATTTACGGTGCGGCCGCAATGGACGCTGGAATTTCTGAAGGCGCGTGTACCGGGAGCAGTCCTGCCCGAACCCGAAACGCGAATGTAGCGATCGACAATCTGAGAACGTGGCTAAGAACTCAAATTTCTACCCTGTGATTCTCGCCGGCGGTCGGGGTACGCGCTTCTGGCCTCTCAGCCGGAAAAAGCGTGCCAAGCAGTTGTTGTCGCTCGACGGCAAGCAGAGCATGATCCAGCAGACGGTGGCGCGACTGCTGCCGCTCGCCTCATCCCAACAATTCTGGGTTATCACCAACGAAGATCTTCGTCCCGCGATCCTGCAGCAGCTTCCAAAGCTGCCCAAGTCGCAAGTCCTGGCCGAACCTCGCGGACGCAATACCGCTCCGGCAATTGGTCTCGCCGCTTTTCTGTTGTTGCGCGAAGATTCTCGTGCCGTGCTTGGCATGTTTCCTTCTGATCACGTGATCGCAGATGAAAACAGCTATCGCGCAACCATCGAGCGTGGGGTGGAGATTGCAGCCGCGGGGAGAAACATTGTAGTCCTCGGGATCCGGCCCCACCGGGCGGAAACCGGCTACGGATATATCGAAGCGGGTAGCGCCTTCGAGGGCGACGTTTTGCGCGTGCGCCGGTTCACTGAGAAGCCCGACGCCGAGAGGGCGGCTGCGTTTGTGGCTGCGGGAAATTATTTCTGGAACAGCGGCATGTTCCTGTGGAGCGCTCAAACCCTGGCCGATGCACTCCACGAACATCTTCCCCAAACCGCACCCCTGCTGGAGGAGATTGCCGCGGCCTTCGGCACGCGCAAGTTTCGATCGACCTTCCGCAAGCTGTACCCGAAATGCGAAGATATCAGCGTGGATTACGCCGTGCTCGAACCGCGCTCGACCAAGGGCGAGAAGGCAGCAGGCATTTTCTGCCTCCCGGCAGATTTCGGCTGGAACGATCTGGGCTCCTGGTCTGCGCTGCATGAGCATCACACCGCGAAGTCTGGTCCGGTCGAGGGAAACATCATCCATGCTGCGGGCTTGTTCGTGCTGAACGCGAAGGGCAATTACGTGCATGCCCCCAACAAATTTGTTGCCGCCGTAGGAGTAGACGATCTGGTGGTGGTGGATACGCCGGACGCTTTGCTGATCACCACGCGGAAGCACGCGCAGGACGTGGGCAAGGTGGTAAAGCATCTGGATCAGCACAAGCTGCACAAACTGACGTAAGAGAAGTGTTCCGTGGAGCTTGATCAGTGGACCCTAAGATGGGCTTTCTGACCGCTCGCCACCGAGCACTAGGCACACAACTCCGATGGCTCAAGAAATCAAGTTCGGAACTGACGGTTGGCGCGGCATCATTGCCGATGATTTCACCTTCGACAACGTGCGCCGAGTGGCGGGTGCGATTGCCTCCTACGTTTTGAAGTACGAGGACGGCGCGCGGGGAGTATTTGTCGGCTACGACACACGGTTTGCGTCGCAAAGCGCGGCGCAAGTAGCTGCGGAGACGATCGCCGCTGCTGGCATTCCGGTGAAACTGGCCAACGATTACACGCCTACCCCGGCCGTGTCCTATGCGGTGAAAAACCAAGCCGCCGCCGGCGGGGTGATGATCACGTCCAGCCACAATCCGTGGAACTGGAACGGCGTGAAATTCAAAGGGAAGTTCGGCGGCTCCGCAACTCCCGCCATCATGAAAAGGGTGGAAGAAGAGTTGCGGGCCGGAGCGCAGCCCAAGGCTGCCAAGGCGGCGATCGAAGAGGTTGATCTCAAGACCCCCTACGTCGCGGCGGTGTGCCGCTTTGCTGATATGGATCTAATTGGCAAAGCCAAATTCAAAGTCGCGATCGATTCGATGTATGGCTCCGGCCGCGGAATTCTGTCCGACATCTTCCGCGCTCGCGGAGTGCACTACATCGCGATCCGCCAAGAACTGAATCCCCTTTTCCCAGGCATCAATCCTGAGCCGATCGAGCCGCACATCGCTCTGCTGCAGCAAACCGTCGTGCAAGAGAACTGCGACGCCGGGCTGGCCACGGATGGCGATGCCGACCGCATCGGAGCGGTCGCGGAAGATGGCAGCTTCGTGGACGCGCACAAAATCTTCTGCGTCCTTCTGCGCTGGCTGCTGGAGCGGAAGCGCTGGTCCGGCGACGTAACCCGCGCATTCAATACCACGCGCATGCTCGACCGCATTGCCGCCAAACACGGCCGCAAAATTTACGAAACCCAGATCGGATTCAAATATGCCGCCGATCTCATGATGGAACACGACATTCTGATCGGCGGGGAAGAATCGGGCGGCATCGGCTACTCGCGCTTTCTCCCCGAACGGGATGGGATCTTGAACTGCCTGCTGCTGGCCAATGTGATGGCGGAAGAAAACAAGCCGCTCGGCCAACTGGTGGAGGACCTGCAACGCGAGTTCGGGCCACACTACTACGGACGGCGCGATCTGCATATTCCGGAAGAGATCAAGCAGAGCGCGATTCAGAGGGCGCGATCGGAGAGTACCCAGAGCCTGGGGCGCTATGGCGTGCTGAAAAAAGAGAATCTTGATGGCATCAAGCTTTTTCTCGACGCGCCCAGGAACGACAACGGAGCGGAGGCGTGGATTCTGTTCCGCGCCTCGGGAACGGAACCACTGCTTCGTGCCTACGCGGAGGCCGCTTCGCCCGAGTTGGTGACGGAAATCCTGACTGCCGCAGAGAGTTTTGTCAGGAACGGCGCTTAGCCCGCCGGCCCATTCATGAGCCCACTATTTCACATTTAACGCGGGAGTAATGCGATACTTCCAAGTGAGCATGAATTTCGCTGGGAGCACACCCCCGATTCCAGAGGACTCGCCCGAGGCCCGGCGTTATAACCGGCTCCACCGCCGGCTCGGCGTCGCCGACTTCATAATCGGTTCCGCTTTTCTGGTTCTTCTGCTGGTCACGGGCTGGTCCGGTTGGCTACGCGATCTCGCATGGCGCCGTGGATTTCAGAACTATACCCTCGCGGTTTTCCTCTATTTATTCTTCTTGCTTCTGATCAGCAAAGTGCTCGGCTTGGGCCTTGATTACTATGGCTTCCGTCTGGAGAGGAAGTTCCAACTCTCCACGCAAAAGGCGGGCTCGTGGCTGTGGGATGAAGTCAAAGGGTTTCTGGTGGGATTGGTGCTGGCAGGGATCGTGGTGGAGTTGTTATATTTCATGATCCGGCAATCTCCCCAGCATTGGTGGCTGATTACTTGGGCGCTGTTCATGGGGTTATTCATCCTTTTGGCCCAGCTGGCGCCGGTGGTGCTGTTCCCGATCTTCTACAAGTTCGAGCCGCTGGACAATGAAGACTTGCGACGTCGGCTGGTTCAATTGGGGGAGCGCGCCGGTACACGAGTGCGCGGAGTCTATCGCTGGAAACTTTCGGAGAAAAGCAAGAAAGCGAATGCGGCTCTGACCGGACTCGGCAGCACGCGGCGGATCATCCTGGCCGATACGCTATTGGACAACTATGCTCCGGAAGAGATTGAAGCGGTGCTCGCACATGAACTCGGCCATCACGTCCAC
>Ga0265762_1000006_pt1 | contig 24059 bp, 21 predicted proteins | sample NZIome_4_FD_200870 | JGI IMG/M metagenome (GOLD analysis project Ga0265762, IMG submission 200870) | Metatranscriptome of rhizosphere microbial communities from Maridalen valley, Oslo, Norway - NZI4 (Metagenome Metatranscriptome) | ecosystem: Host-associated > Plants > Roots > Rhizosphere > Soil...
ATTGGATTGGCTACCTATCCGCACGATGCGCGCGACGCGCATGACATCATCCGGCAGGCCGACGAGATGATGTATCTGGTAAAAAACACGACCCGGGACAATATTGGAATTGCGCAGCGGGGAGTGATGAAGTAGGAAGCGAGCCTCTAGCTCCTGGCCTCTGGCTCCTAGCCCCTGGCTTGCGGCCCAAGGCCTCCGGCAGTCTGCTTGTTCCCCGCTTTACGTTGGCGTCTACTTGGGCGGTGCGCCCGCATTGTTTGCCGGATTCGGTGTGTTCTTATTCTGCACTTCCTTCTTATCCTTTTCATTTACATCCGGGGTCCACGGGTTGGTGTTGGCGGGGGCGTTGGGATTCACACTGAAGGGCCAGAGGTAGAGGTTCATGCCCTGCGATCCCTTCATTTCGACGACGGCGTATTCGCCGGGGGCAAGGTCGTCGGTGGGAGTCAGCTTGAACCAGCCACCGGTGACGCGGTCGATGGTGGTCTTGACGGAGGTTTGTTCCGGAGTGGTTTTGCCGCTGGGGGAGCGTTTGAGATCGCCGACGATGCGCTTGCCGTTCTTCACTTTCAGGTGAACGATGACGAAACGATCGAAGGGAACGACGGCTTGCTCGGGCTGCTGCGGCTGGGCGGGCTGGGCGCGAGGAGCGTCAAGACTGGGTTGGGAAGGCTGAGCAGAAGCGGTTTGGCCGGGCGGCGGCTCGGGGGCCGAGGCGTCGTCTTCGGGGTTGATGTAAATGGAAGGCACGGCGACGTGAGCATAGATGGTGGCGTGTTCGCCATCAAGCACAATGGATTGCTTGCCGCCGGTGGAGGGAATGATCGCTCCGCGGAGAATGCCGGATTTGGAACCGCGATCGATGTCGCCTTCGTCCTGCTGGACCTCGACGAGCTGGGGCTGGCCTTTGAAATTGTCGAGTAGAAACATGCCGGAAAGTTCGGGCAGGTGCAGCCCGGGAGCGACTCGAGGAAGATGAGACGCTCCGGCTCCGCGGTCGGCATCGGTTTCCTTGTCGATGAGGGCGGCTTCGGGAACGACGGGAGCAGCGGCGCGGTCTTTCTCGAATTTTTCGGTGGCCGGCCAATCCACCAGCGAGGACGGGAGCTCCTCCCATTCTTCGCGCTCGGCGCTGTAGTAGCGCACGCGGTCGCCTTTGACTTCGTACTTGGTGATGGATTGGTAGGAGCCGTCTTTGAGGACGAGGCGGCGAGCGAGCTCCTGGGCGGGGGAGGGCGTGGGGAAGGCGAGCAGGACGGCCACCAGGGCGAGAGCGGCGATTAGGGCGCGGCGGGGAGCGATTCGGGAAGTCATACGTATTCTTGATTATCGTCTTTTTGGTTATTTCGTGTCTCGAGATCGATCTCTCGATGGCCGTTCGGGAGGAGGTTTGCCGTCGACCATTTTCCCCTTGTGGCTTTCTTCTGATTGGGGCGGTGGGATAGAGTGAGAGCGATGAAACGCAGCTTGCAGGAGATCGCTGAGGCTCTCGAAGTCCGACTGTTGGGGGAGGGGAGCATCGAGGTGAGCGCGGTGGCCAGCCTGGCGTCGGCTTCGCCGCACGATCTGGTGTTCGTGGAAGAGCAAAAATATCTTGCGCGCGCGCTGCAGTCGGCGGCTGGGGCAGTGATAACGGGAGAGTTTGCGGCGGGAGAGGCGGGGAAACCATTGCTCATTTGTCGCCATCCCAAGCTGGCGTTCGCGCGGGCGGCGAAGTTGCTGAAGGATACGGAGTGGGGCAGGCGGGAAGCTGGCGTACATGCGAGTGCGGCGGTGTCTCGTTCGGTTCGCCTGGGGGCGGGCACGGTGGTGGGAGAGCGTGCCGTGATTCGCGAGGGTGCCGAGCTCGGGGAAGGGACACGGATCGGCGCGGGGTGCGTGATTGGGCGTGGAGTGAAGCTGGGAAGCGAATGCGAGATTTATCCGAATGTGACAATTTATGCCGGGACCACGCTGGGCGATCGGGTGATGGTGCATGCGGGTGCGGTCCTCGGAAGTGATGGCTTTGGATATGTGCGCGATGCGAAGGGTGGAAGGTATGAGAAATTTCCCCAGGTGGGCAAGTTGGTGATTGAAGATGATGTGGAAATAGGGGCGAATACGACGATTGACCGCGGGGCGCTGGATGAGACGCGAATCGGGCGCGGGACCAAGATCGATAATCTGGTGCACATCGGCCACAATTGCCGGCTGGGAGAGAATGTGGTGATTGCGGCGCAGACCGGGCTTTCGGGCAGCATTGTGATTGAGAACGATGTCGTGCTGGGCGGGCAGGTGGGGATTGGCGAGCATGCGCGCATTGAAGAGGGAGTGATGCTGGGTGGGCAAGGGGGCGTGCTGCCGAATAAAGTTTTGCGCGGGAAGGGTGTAGCCTTCTGGGGAACTCCGGCGCAGCCGGTGCGGCAGTATTTGAAGCAGCTGGCGGCGCTGGCGCGGTTATCCGCCAGAGAGAAGAAATAGAATCGGCTTTCGAGGATTGCATCGCCCGCGGAAAAGCGGACGCCGTGAGACGGCAGATATGGCGATCGTGGTGATTGGCGGGCATTCGCGGAGTGTAGGGAAGACCAGCGTGGTTGCGGGGCTGATCGCGGCATTGCGCGAGTATGAGTGGACAGGGGTGAAGATTACGCAGTATGGGCATGGGGTTTGCTCGGCCAATGGCGAGGCCTGCGACTGCGCCACGGCGGATCATAGGTGGGCAATTTCGGAGGAGCAGGATCGCACAGGCGAATCGGACACCTCGCGATTTCTGGTGGCGGGAGCGGCGCGGGCGCTGTGGGTGCGGACCGAGCAGGGAAGGCTGGCCGAGGCCATGCCGGCGCTGCGGCGAAGGATCGAATCGGTGGGGAATGTGATTGTGGAATCGAACAGCGTGTTGAAGTTTATGCGGCCGGATTTGTATGTCACGGTGCTCGATGCGGGGAGGGAAGATTTTAAGCAGTCGGCGCAGGAATTTCTGGATCGAGCCGGGGCGGTGATTCTTCATGACCGCGCGAACGGCGGGACGGCGTGGCAAGCAGTTTCGCTGAAGCCGGTGGTGGGGCGGCCGGTGTTTCGCATCGCGCCTCCCCCCTATGTGACGGAAGAGATCGTCGGGTTTGTGCGTGGGGTGGTGGCGGGGGAGAAGCGGGTTCCTCGCCGAGGGTTCAGCTCGCTGCCGAATGACCTGGGTTAGTTCGCTCGGAACGGTTTTTCTTCCCCCGCAAAACCTTTGTTATTCTTTCCGGTGCGACAAATTCACTATAGTGCCTGGTTGTTGGTAGGTCTGTCGTCGCTCCTGCAGGTCCTCATCTTTCCCCTTCCCGGACTTTACGTTTTGTCGTGGGTGGCATTTGCACCTCTGATTGGGGCTTTGCTGCGGGCGCGACCAGCCGGGGCACTCGAGGTTGATGGAGCCGTCAATCTGCAGGCGGCCACGCCGGGGCAGGCATTTCTGCTGGCTTACTCGTCGGGAGTTCTATGGTACCTGGGCACCTGTTACTGGATTTATGACACCATGCACGAGCACGGCGGGCTGAGCCCGGCCGCGGCGGGGCTGGCGCTGTTTCTTTTCTGTCTATATCTCGGACTCTATCACGGATTCTTTGGGTTGCTGATGGGTTGGGCGGCGGGACCGGGACGGGATAACCGGCGGGCGCTGATCGCGGTGCCATTTCTGTGGGTCGCGGTGGAGTTGGCAAGGACGCGGGTGACGGGATTTCCCTGGGACCTGCTGGGAACGGCACAGGTGGATAACATTTCGCTGAGCCGGATCACCATGTGGACGGGGGTTTACGGGATCTCATTCGAGATCATGCTGGTGAATGTTGCGGTGGCCGCGGCGTTCCTGGTTCCGAGAAAAAAACGCAATACATTATTGCTGGCGGCGGTGGTGGCGGCGGTGGTGTTGCAGGCCGGAAGGCTGGTGGATGCGCCGGCGCTGGCGGGGGATCGAGCCGCGCTGCTGGTGCAGCAAAATATTGCGGTGGATGAGAACTGGACACGCCAGACTTTCGAACGCACCTTGCGCGAACTGACCGATCTCAGCCGCAAGGCGGTGGCTTCGAGTTCGTCCGCCTCGCAGGCGACTGAATCGGCGCATGGCAAGGTGGATTTGATTGTCTGGCCGGAATCGCCGGCGCCCTTTTTTACCAGCGATCCCCTGTTTCGGCAGCCGCTGAGCGAGATGGCGCGGGAGACTCGCAGCTGGGTGGTGACGGGCGCGATTGGGAGTACGCCGGCGGCCGAGAGTGGCGGGTCGGGCTCCGATGTTTTCAATTCGGCGGCGCTGATAAGTCCGACGGGGGACTGGACGGCGCGCTATGACAAGGTGCACCTGGTGCCGTTCGGAGAATATCTACCTTTCCCGAAGCTGTTTCGATTTGCGGGGGGGCTGACCAAAGAAGTTGGAGAGTTCAAGCGGGGAGCGTCGAGGTCCCCGCTCGATGCGGGAAGTATGCCGCTGGGAATTTTTATTTGCTACGAGTCGGTGTTTCCCGGCGAGGTTCGACAATTTGCGAACCACGGGGCACAAGTTTTCGTAAACATTTCGAATGACGCATGGTATGGCGATAGCGGAGCGTACGCGCAGCATTTGAATCAGACGCGGATGCGCGCGATTGAAAACGACCGCTGGATTTTGAGCGCGACGGACACGGGGGTGACGGCGTCGATCGATCCTTATGGGCGGACCGTGGCCCGGCTGCCACGCAAGGAGCGCGGGGCCCTGGTTGCGCCCTACGCACTCATCTCCGTAACCACGTTCTACACCCGCTATGGGGATTGGTTCGCGTGGCTGTGTGCGATAATTTCTGCAGGGGCGCTGCTCACGCGCTTCGGGCTCCCCCTGAGATCAGGCAAGAAAGTAGAAGCATCCTCATGAATCAAGAGTTCGAGCAGGAATACGGGTCACTGAGCAAGAAGGTGCGCGAGCTCCGGGAGTATCTTTGACGCGGACAAACTCCGTCCGCAACTGAGCGAAATTGAGAAGCAGTCCGCCGACCCGAATTTGTGGTCGAATCCGCAGCGCTCGCAGCAAGTGATGCGGGAGAAAAAGCGACTGGAACATTTGCTGGCCACCGACGCTGACCTGGCTCGCCGAGGCGATGACATTGCCGCTTACTTCGATTTGGCCAAGGAAGGCGAGAAGGTGGATGCCGAGCTGGGCCGCGAGATCGGGTCGCTGCGCGAACTGATCGACAAGCTCGAGACCGAGACGTTGCTTTCCGGGCCCAACGACGCGCTCAACGCGATCGTGACGATTCATCCGGGCGCGGGCGGGACGGAGTCGCAGGATTGGGCTGACATGCTGCTGCGCATGTATCTGCGCTGGGCGGAGCGGCAGGGATTTGAGACGGTTCTCTACGATTACCAGCCGGGGGAAGAGGCGGGGCTGAAATCGGCGACGTTTGTGGTGAATGGCGAATATGCGTTTGGACTGCTGAGCAGCGAAATCGGCGTCCACCGGCTGGTGCGGATTTCGCCTTTCGATCAGGCGAAGCGGCGGCATACGTCGTTCGCCAGCGTGTTTGTGTCGCCGGAGATTGATGACAGTATAGAAGTAGTGATCAAGCCGGAGGATATTCGCACCGATACGTACCGCTCCAGCGGCAAGGGCGGGCAGCACGTCAACACCACGGATTCGGCGGTGCGGATTACACACCTTGCGACGGGGCTGGTGTCCAGTTGCCAGAATGAACGGTCGCAGCATAAGAACCGTGAGCGCGCGATGAGCATGTTGCGGTCGAAGCTGTATGAATTTGAGATGGAGAAGAAGAGAGCGGCGACGAAGAAGATTGAGGATTCGAAAATGGACAACGATTTCGGATCGCAGATTCGTTCTTATGTGCTGCAGCCTTACCGCATGATCAAGGATCATCGGACGAAAACCGAAGTGGGCGACGTGGATCGCGTGCTGGATGGGGATTTGCAGCCGTTTATCCGGGCGTATTTGATGGCGCGGCGCGGGGAGAAACAGGAGAAATAGTGGGCGGAAGGCGGGGAAATGCGATCAAACTCGGTTCCCGGTTCGAGCGCGCATTTCTTTTTGCGAAGGAAAAACATGCGGGGCAGACGCGAAAGGCCTCAGGCGTTCCATACCTGGCACACTTGATGGGAGTGGCGTCGTTGGCGCTGGAGTATGGCGGGGACGAGGATGTCGCGATTGCGGCGCTGCTGCACGACGTGGTGGAAGATTGCGGTGGTCGGGCGATGCTGAAAGCAGTGAAGCGGCGTTTTGGCAGCAGAGTGGCGAAGATGGTGGAGGGGTGCACGGACTCGGATACGGTTCCGAAGCGGCCGTGGCGGGAGCGGAAGGATACCTACCTTCAGCATTTGAAGAGTGCAGACGAGGAAACCAGATTGGTTTCGGCGGCGGACAAATTGAACAACCTGCGCTCCATTCTGTCCGATTACCGCGAAGTGGGAGAAGTCGTCTGGGAACGTTTTAAGGGTGGGCGCGAAGGAACGCTTTGGTACTATCGGGCGTTGCTCGAGGAGTTTCAACGGGGCAAGCCGAACCGCTTGATTCGCGATTTTGAGCTCCTGGTGCTGGAACTCGAAGCCAAGGCAAAGAAGAAGCGCGCCGGCGCGTCCGCGAGATAAATGATGGCACGCATGATCGATCAAATTCGGGCGTCGAAGTTGCCGTCGAACATGATGCAGTTTGCGGCGCGGGGTGCGCTGTCGGTGACGCCGGACGAGAATCTGGAAATTCTGGTGTATCTGGCGAAGCACAACAAGTTGTTTGGCGAACTGGCGCGGATGACGCTGGCGGGGTGGGACGAAAAGGCTTCGGCGGCTGCGGCGTCCGATCCTAAGACGGCGCGGGAAGTGCTCGATTATCTGATTTCGCCGGAGAATCTGCGTCCGAAGTTGCTGCCAGCGCTGCTGGAGAATCCTTCGATCCCGGATAGCGAGTGGGCGAAGTTCGCGATCTCCGCATCTGCAAAGAGCATCGCAACCATGCTCGAGAGCGCGCGGATGCGGGCCGCGGTGGGAGTGTTGGAAGGGCTGAGATCGAATCCTTACCTGAAGGCGAAGGATGCGAGTACGGTGGCGGAACTGTTAGCCGGAAGCGCAGGCGCCGAGCCTGCGGTTCGAGCGGAGGCGGCCATAGAAGGAGCGGCTTTAGCGGCCGAACCGGCCCCTTCCGTCGATCCCGCCACGCCGGCGGCAACTTCGGACGAAGCCGAGGTTCCCGAAGAGCATGTTTCCGCTTATTTGGCCGAGCACGCCCCGGAAATTAGCGCCGAGGAGGGAAAGCCTTTTCAGCCGGTCGGCGGGATCATGGAGTTGCTCGGAAGCAACTATTTTCCGGTGTCGGTGTCGCAGGAGATCGCGGGGAGTGGGCCGAGCGCGGCGGCGGCTCGAGACCCTGCGGCCCAGCCAGGGGTTGCCGGAGAGGCGAAAGCGGCGGGGCGCGCAACTGCCCCTGCTGCGGTCGAGGGCAAGCGGGAGAACTCGCTGCAGAAGATCAGCCATCTGGACGTGAAGGGGCGTATTCAACTGGCGTTGAAGGGCAACAAGGAGGAGCGGTCGCTTCTGATTCGGGATGGGACCAAAGTGGTGGCGCTGGCGGTGCTCGAGGCACCGAAGCTTTCCGATGGAGAAGTGGAGAGGTTTGCGCTGCAGAAAAACGTGTTGGAAGCGGTGCTGCGGCAGATTCCGCTGAAGCGGCGGTTCATGAAGAATTACGTTGTGGTGCGGAATCTGGTGGCAAATCCGCGAACCCCGCTCGATCTGGGCTTGGGTCTGATGAAACATTTGCTGGCGGTGGATTTGAAAAATATTTCCACCAACAAGGAAATTTCGGAAACGGTGCGGAGTCTGGCGCTCAAGATGTACAAGCAGAAGCTGGACGCAGCCAATAAGAAATAGTATGACGAATCTGCCTGCGACCGATCCGGTCACGGAATTATTGCAGCGTGCCAAGACGATTGCCGTAGTCGGACTTTCCAACAACCCCTTGCGTCCGAGCCACGGGGTATCCGCTTACATGCAGGGCGAAGGATACCGCATCATTCCGGTCAATCCGCACATTGAGTCTGGTCTGGGCGAGAAAGCCTATGCTTCGTTGCTTGACGTGCCGGAGAAGATCGATATCGTAAACATTTTCCGCAGGCCGGAGTTTGTTGAGGAAATTGTGGACGACGCGATCCGGTTGAAGGCCTCTGCCATCTGGATGCAGGAGGATGTGGTTCACGAGAAGGCCGCCGAGAAGGCGCGGAAGGCGGGGATTTTTGTGGTGATGGACCGATGTATTCTCAAGGACCACCGGGCAAGATTCCGCTGAGTGAGAAAGCTCGGCTGGAAGTCTTCGGAACCAAAGCAACTCTGGCAGCGTAGAAGGAAAAGGATCCAGTCGATTCCTGCCTGAGAAGGAGCCCCTTGCATCTTGACACAGAGTTCATACCCTCCGGACCTGTTCCGCCGCCGCCGCCCTCGACTCTTCGCAAGGTGTTCATCGGCAAAGACGGCATCCGCGCGGGCTGGAGCCTGCTGATTTTCATTGCCCTGTTCGCGGCGATGGCCTTCTGCGCGAACCGCATCGGCCACAAGCTGCACCCCGCGAAAGGGCCAAAGCCGGGCGAGGAATTTTCTCCGGCCTTCCTCTATATTGGCGAGTCGGTTGCCTTCTTCGTAACGCTCGTCGTCACCTGGATCATGTCGAGGATCGAGCGACGCCCGAGCTCTGTCTATGGTTTTGCCGGCCAGCGCAAGCTGCCAAACTTCCTGGCTGGTCTGGGCTGGGGAGTCACGTGTTTGTCGATTCTCGTACTGGCACTGTGGAAGACCGGACTGCTCGCGATCGACGGCCGTCTGATCTTCGGGAGGGGCATTGTTCGCTATGGAGCGATCTGGTTGCTCGGCTTCTTACTGGTCGGCTTGCTCGAGGAGTATCTGACGCGCGGATACCTGCAATACACGCTGAGCCGCGGCCTCGCCGGGCTCTACCAGTGGGCTTTCAAGGCGCGCCACAGTGAAGCCTTCGGTTTCTGGAGCGCGGCCATGCTCTTGTCGTTCCTCTTCGGCCTCGGCCACGGTAAGAACCCGGGCGAATCTCCCATCGGCTTGCTCTCCGCCGGGCTGGCCGCGATGGTCTTTTGTTTCAGCCTGTGGCGCAGCGGTTCGCTGTGGTGGGCGATCGGCTTCCACACCGCGTGGGACTGGAGCCAATCGTTCCTCTATGGCGTGGCCGACAGCGGAGCCAGGGTGCAGCACCATCTGCTGGCCACGCATCCCGTGGGCAAACCCATTCTCAGTGGCGGAGCTACGGGGCCGGAGGGGAGCATTTTTATCCTGGCTGTGCTGGCCCTCGCCAGTCTGATCATTCTGGTAACTCTGCGGCCGGTTCAGCACGGCCTCAGGGGCTAACGCCCGAGAAGCTTTAGGCGGCTTTTACGCGGCCCATTCGACTTTGCTCAGAGCGGGCGCTGAAAATGCCGCCCTTCCACGGTGCAGCGGGTGGTATCGGAACGGGCGCCCGCAACGAGGGCTCGAGCAACCGCTAAGCGGCGACTTGAACAAATACGACGCTGGCGTCATCGCGCAGGGGCACGCCGGCGGCGAAGGCGCGGACATCATCGAGAACGGTGACTGCGGATGCACCGGAGCTTGAAACGTGGCGCGCCAGGCGGTCCAGTCCGTACTCTTCATCTTCTTGGTTTGAAGCCTCGCTGATGCCATCGCTGTAGAAAACCAGGCGCGAGCCAGGGGAGAGAGCGACCGTGCTCTGCGAGTAATCGCCGCAACTCAAGCCCAACGGCAGTCCGCGTTCGGTATCGAGGAAGCGGGGCCCGCTGTCGTCGACCAGGAGTGGACGGAGATGGCCGGCGCTGGCGAATGTGATGCTGCGAGTTGCGGGATCCAAGACGCCATAGACGAGCGTGACGAATTTCCCGGCGGGGAAATCTTCCCGCAACAGGCCGTTCAATCGGTTCAGCACCTCGGCCGGAGTGGAGCAGGCTTCGGCCAAAGAGCGGAGCATTCCGCGCGTGGCCGACATGAGCAGGGCGGCCGCGGTGCCTTTTCCGGAAACGTCGGCGAGCACTAATCCCCAGCGGCCATCGGGAAAAGGAATGAAGTCGTACCAATCCCCGCCAATGGCGCGGGCGGGAATGCTGAGGCCGGAAACGGCAAAGCCGGGCAGATAAGGGGAGGCCTTGGGCAGAAGAGCCTGCTGAATGGCGCGAGCTTCCTCAGCTTCGCGGCTCATGGCTACGCGCTCGGCACGCTCGGACTGGAAGCGGTGCGCGTTATGGATGGCTATCGCGATGTGATCGCACAGCGCTTGCAGAAGCCTGATTTGCTGGCGGGGAAAAGCGTCGCGATCGGGGTGGGATGCCGTAAACACTCCCACCAGGCGCTCGCCCACAAGCAGTGGGATAGCCACTTCCGAGTGAGTGTAGGGCTCGCAGGCAAGGTAATATTCGTCTTTGTGCACGTCCGGGGCATAGCGCATCTGTCCGGTCGAAGCGACGTAGCCGACCATGCCTTCTTTGCCGATCTTGAGACGAAACCCCTTGCTGTGAACCGAGCAGCCGTGGACGCCGCCCATCACCATTTCTCCGCGCGCTTCGTCATGCAGGTAAACGCTGGTCTCCAACAGGCCGAAGGAGTCGGCTACTTCATTCACGATGTTATCGATCAGTTGATCGAGGTCGAGAATCGAGCTGATGGTTTGGGCAGCCTTCTGCAGTTTTTGCAGGCTTTCTACCTGGGTATCGACCGGAGGGCGGGCCGAGGGGTATTCGTCGAAGATATTAACCGGAGCCGTGGCCATGGTGTCACCTTAAAGAATGACTACAAGATGTTTCAACCCTAAGACTTTCAGATTAGTAAGCCCGACCCTCAAGGGCTAAAGCCCCCATTTCCAAGGGTTCTCATCGGCACGGCTAAAAAACCTGCCCGCACCCAGGAACAATTTATGCAACCAACTGTCTCTAAATTCGATGCTCGAGGGCGGGGCTAGGACTCTGTGTTTTGGCCAGTTGACGTGGCCGCGGGCGATTGGCGGCGCAGGCGCTTGATCTCCTCCATGCGGTCGCGAATGCGTTTCTCGATGCCTTCCTGGGTGGGGTGGTAGTAGGTTCGATCGCGCAGATTTTCCGGCAGGCAGGGCATGTTGGCGACTTTGCCTTCGACGTCGTGGGCGTATTGATAGTCCTTGCCGTAGCCGAGACCTTTCAGGAGGCGGGTGGGCGCGTTGCGCAAGTGCAGCGGGACAGGTTCGGCAGCGGTTTGTTCGATATCGTCCCGCACGCGACCGTAGGCGGTGTAAAGGGCGTTCGACTTGGGCGCGACGGAAAGATAGACGACGGCTTCGGCGAGGGCCAGATTGCCTTCGGGCAGGCCGATGAAATCAACCGCATCGCGCGCCGCCATGCACAGGGAAAGAGCGTTGGGATCGGCGAGGCCGATGTCTTCGACCGACATACGGACGACGCGGCGGGCGATGTAGAGCGGATCTTCTCCGGCCTCGAGCATGCGGCCGAGCCAGTAGAGCGCGGCGTCGGGATCGCTGTTGCGCACGGATTTATGCAGGGCGGAAATCAGGTTGTAATGCTCTTCGCCAGCTTTGTCGTAGAGCAGAGTCCGTTTCTGCAGGGCGTCGCGGACGATGTCGGCGGTGATTTTGGCGGGCTGAGTGCCGGATTGCTGGGCCAGGCCGGCGGCGACTTCAAGGACGTTGAAGGCGCTGCGGGCGTCGCCGCTGGTGTAGCTGGCGATCGTGCCGAGGACGTCGTCGGAGGCCAGCAAATTCATCGTACCGAGGCCGCGCTCATCGTCGGTGAGGGCGCGCTTCAGGAGTTGGACGATCTGGTCTTCCGTGAGCGGTTCTAAGACGTAAACTCGGGTGCGCGAAAGCAGAGCGCCGTTGATCTCGAAGGAAGGATTCTCGGTGGTGGCGCCGATCAGACGGATGTTGCCTTTTTCCACGTGGGGCAGAAAGGCGTCCTGCTGAGCTTTGTTGAAGCGGTGAATTTCGTCGATGAAGACGATGGTGCGGGTGCCGTATTGGCGGGCGCGTTCGGCCTCAGCCATGACCTGCTTGATTTCCTTGATTCCGGCGAGGACGGCGGAGAATTCGATGAACTCGGCTTTGGTCATGCTGGCGATAATTTTCGCGAGCGTGGTTTTTCCGGTGCCGGGAGGACCCCAGAAGATAAGCGAGCCGGTGTCGTCGCGCTCGATCTGGGTGCGGAGAGGTTTGCCGGGACCGATCAGGTGTTCCTGGCCGGCATATTCGTCGAGCGTACGCGGGCGCATGCGGTCGGCTAGGGGACGAGTGCGATCGGCGGCGGGGTTCGGGATGGACTCGAAAAGTCCCATGGAAAATCATTTCACCACAGAGCCACTAGAGACACCGAGAAAACCTCAAAAAACGCCAAAGAGCTTTGCCTCCGCTCGGAGGCGATTCCGATCCAAGACCTTATCTGGTTGCATTGCGATTGTTCGTGACGCCCTGCCTCGGTGGGTAAGTTTACCTTCTTTGCCTTTCGGCTTCGTACAGTACGATGCTGGCGGCGATGCCGGCGTTGAGGGATTCGACCTGTGGCGTGTGCGGGATGACGATGGATTCGTCCATTCTGGCCATGAGCTCGCGCGCCAGGCCGGAGCCTTCATTGCCGAAAAAGATGGCTGCGGGACGCTTCAAGTCTGTCTGATCGATCGGCGTTCCTTTGTGGGAAGAGGTGGCGATCAGGCGGACGCCTTGGGCACGCAACTTCTCGGAAACTTCTTCCAGTTTGGTGGTTGCTGACTTTCCCTGGCGATGAACGATGGGAAGGCGGAAGACAGAGCCGGCGGAAGCGCGTACGACTTTCGAATTAAAAGGGCTGACGGTACCTTCGCCGAGCACGATACCGGCGCTGCCGAAGGCTTCCGAGGAGCGGAGGATGGTACCCAGATTGCCGGGATCCTGCAGACCGGCCAGGACGACGATCGGGCCTACCTGAAGGCGTTCGGTGACGTCGTCGAGCGAAAATTCTTTGAGGCGTACCAGCGCGGCTACGCCTTGCGGGGATTCGCTCGGAACCAGGGTGTCGAATAATTTGTCGGGGAGCAGAAGGGTTTCGACCTGCGCCCCGATCTGCGGCAGCAGGCGCTCGGCGCGGTCCTGGGCAGACTCGCGGAAGAAGACGGCCCGGAAACGGAGGCCGCTGCGGATGGCTTCTTCGAGGATGCGCAGCCCTTCGATGGCGCAGTCTCCGGCGGCGGTGAGTTCGGAGCGGGAAAAGGCCTGGCGCAATTGCTTGACCAGCGGGTTGTGGCGGCCTTCGATGCGGCGGAGGCGCTCTTGCGCGCTGAGAGCGGGTGCGGGAGGGTTTTTCATGGGTGAGATGGTGAGTGCATGATACGCCAGTCCCTAGGTCGCCCTGTCTTGCCGTATTATGATAAATTTCACAGGGCAAAGACCCCAACCAGAAGCAGGGCAGGAAGGGAAGGCCGTGCGCGCCGAAATCATAAAGATCAATTGTGAGTCCCCGGAGAGTTCACTGGTAAAGTACGCCGCCGACCAGATTCGAGCGGGCGAGGTGCTGGGCATGCCAACGGACACGTTCTACGGGCTGGCGGCCGATCCCTTCAACCTGCGAGCGGTCGATCGCGTCTATGACATCAAGACGCGCTCGCGTCATAAACCGCTTTCGCTATTGATCGAGAGCGTGGATCAGGCGGAAGAACTGGCCAAGGCGCTGCCCGAGGAGTTTTATGCCCTGGCGCGGAAATACTGGCCGGGGCCGCTGACCATCATTGTGAAGGCGGGATCGCGGCTGCCGCTGAAGGTCACGGCCAACACGGGCAACGTGGCGTTGCGCGTGCCGAACGCGAAGATTCCGCTGGCGGTGGTGACAGCGGCAGCGATTCCGATTACGGCAACTTCCGCGAATCTGAGCGGGGCGGCGGAATGTACCAGCGCCGAGCAAGTTCACGGGCAATTGCATGGAAGGATCAGCATTATTGTGGACGGAGGAACTTCACCGCGAGATATTCCATCGACCATTATCGATCTGACCGACGAGGGAGCGCGCTGGCGGATTATGCGCGAAGGCGCGATTCCGGCCGACGAAATTTCCACATTTTTTGCTAAGGGATGAGCGACGATCAGGCTACGCGACGTGCAACTGGCCGCTGGCTGTTGTGGCTGGAAGCGTTGGTGGCGCTCGCGTTGGTGGCGTTTCTGGCGCTGACCGCGGCGGGCGTGGTCGAGGAAGGCGCGCTCGAAGAGTTGCATCGGGCGGACGCGATCGTGGTGTTTGGCGCGGCGGAGTACTCAGGGCATCCCTCGCCGGTGCTGCGGGCGAGGCTGGATCATGCCTTCGATCTTTTCCAAAAAGGAATTGCCCCGGTGGTCATCACCACTGGCGGTGCGGCGGCGGATCCCAGCTTCAGCGAAGGCGGCGTGGGACGCGACTATCTCGAACATCGTGGAATTCCGGAACGGGACTTGATCGCCGAGACGCAGGGTTCCGATACCGCGCAATCGGCGGTGCGCGTGGCTGTGATCATGCGGGCCAACGGGCTGCACAGTTGCGTGGCGGTGAGCGATGCTTATCACGTGTTCCGGATCAAACGGCTGTTGGAGCATGAGGGCGTGGGTCCGGTGTATGTGGCGCCCAGGCCGGATTCGCGGCCGCATGGGGTGGGGCAGCGGCTTTATGCCGTGCTCCGGGAGGCCAGCAGCTATCTGCTGTGGAAGTTGGGAGCCAGTTGAGGGATTCGGTTGCTTCGGATTCGCTACCAAACTCCTGAAGCTAAAAGACGTCGATGCCATTCGTGGTGCGAATCTTGAACCAGTCGTAGTGAAGGTTGTAGCGCATGAGTCCGTTGCGGACTTTCATGAAGACATGCTGAGTGCGTACCTCTAGAGCCACGTTGCGACTAATGGTGTACTGATCATGTCGTTGGCCGATGTATTCGGCGCGGCGACGATTCTCACAGCTTTGGTAGTCCCCGCCCTGACGGCAAAGTTCATAGCCGTTGCTCGCGTTTTCTTCGCGCAGGCTTTGCACGGTCTGATTGTCCTGAATCGCGGCGGCTAAGTCTTGGTCGTATCGCCCGTACCAGGCCGCGACCGCCTCTTCGGTTTCGGCGGGGGTGTGACTCTCCTTGTACTTGCCGATGGCCGCGATGATTTCGTCGCTGTTTTCGGCCCCCTCCATCCGGAGGCGGGGAAGCGCGTTTGCCGCGCTATCCATGTCGTCTTCGGTGATGACTTTCTGGGCGTGTGCGGGAGCTTGCTTCTTGGAGGTCCGGGCGACAGCGCCGAGAGACTGCTCCGTACCGGTGGCGGTGGGCTCCGGAGACGGAGGAGCTACCGGAGACTGCTGGGCAACACAGACCGAAAGCAAAAACCAAAAAGCGAAGGCTCGAAGCCGGTTCCGGCCAAAGCCAGCGAAAGTGGATAGAAGATTGGTCACACGGAATGGTATCGGCCGGCCTAAACCGGGAAAAGATGACCAAAGTTTCAGGTATCGTTGCTTACCTTTACCAGCCGTTTCTATGCCGCAGGCTGGTGATGTGGGCGATGTGATGCCGGCCGTGCCAGGCGTAGAGCGCCAGATTCTTCTCTAAGGGCATCAAGCCCAGTTCGGGATGGCGGAAGGTGCGTTTCCAGTCTGGCGGCTCGAGGGAACGCAGAAGGCGGATCCAGCGGGCGTGCAGGGAGTCCATCATGGTCAACGAAATTTCAATCGGGGTGGTCTCGCTGTCGGCGAGTTGAGCCCAGCGGTCTTCGGCGTAGGGCTTGATCGTCGGCTCATCTTCGGTGAGGGCGAGTTTGAAACGCACATAGGCGTTGAGATGGCTGTCCGGGACGTGGTGCGTGAGCTGGCGGACGGTCCAGCCCGCGGGACGGTAGGGCGTGTCGAGCTGCTGGTCGGAGAGACCTTGGACGGCGGCGCGGAGATGGGCGGGGGTTTGTTCGATGTCGGCCAGATATTTCTGCTTCGTGTCTTCGGTGAGTGGTCCGTCAAAATGAAACTTGCCGATGGGATAGCGCAGGTCGGTCATTGGGTCCCCATTGTTTCGTCGTATTGGTCGGAGGATCTTGTCGAAAGATGAGCCTGGGGCGGTGAAGGTTTCACAAAAGAACGTCGCGAGACTTCAATCCCCCAAGCGCGGAAAGGCGACTTCAATCACAGTATCGATTTCCTCCGCTTCTGCAGTAACTCGGTATTGCCACCAGACCGCCGCCTCGATCGCGGCCTCAGACAGCGGTTGAGGCCCGGAGACGTATTGGAGTTCGCGGGGCCGGTGAGCAGGTTCAGCGCTGAGCCATGCGCTCTCCTGACCGTTCGGGACGAACCAGCCCTCTAACTACAACCCCTGGTGTCGGGCTCTGGCTAACCCCATCCCCTCCGGCTTTTAATTTCGGTTCCTCCTGCCCGAAGATTTGTGCATCCAAGATTTGTTTCTGGGCTAAACTGCCTAATCTGGGCCGGTTAGCGGCGATTCCGGTACGCCGATGTCGGGCTCGAAAGACAGCAGGTTCCTCCACACGCCAACGATTGGCGGCGCCCAAGGCGATCGGCTTGGGCGGAATGACTGTGGAGGCTCATAAGCGAGAGGAACGAGGAACTATGGCAGCGTCGGTCTGGTCTGGACACTTAACCTTTGGCCTTATCTCGATGCCGGTGCGCTTATTTTCGGGCGCGCGCAGCAGCGGAATTTCCTTCAACATGCTGCACCGTCCGGATAAGCAGCGGGTGAAGCAGCAATATATTTGTCCGCTGGAAAATGTTGTGGTAGACCGCAGCGAAATTGTGAAGGGATACGAATTTCGCAAAGACGAATACATCATCATCGAGCCGGAAGAGATCAAAAAGATCGAGCCGCAGACCGCAAAGACCATGGAGATTCTGGAGTTCGTGAAAGCGGGCGACGTCGATCCGGTTTACTTCGAGTCGTCCTACTACATGCTGCCGGAAGAGGCGGGACGGCGGCCGTATGCGCTGCTGACCAAGGCGCTCGAAGAGAGCGAGTACGTGGCCATCGCGAAGATCACGATGCACAACCGGGAGTACACGGTATTTCTGCGGCCGCATGCCGGCGGGCTGATGCTGCACACGATGTATTACGCGGAAGAAGTGCGCCAGGTGGAAGGATTTGGCGCGCCCGATGTGGAGTTGAAAGAAGCTGAGATCAAAGTGGCGCATCAACTGATTGAGGCGCTGGCGGACGAGTGGGATCCGGAAAAGTATAAAGATTCGTTCCAGGAAAATCTGAAGAAGTTGATTGAGACCAAGCTCGAGGGGGGAGAAGTCGCGGCCGTCGAAAAGCCGAAGAAACTGGCTCCGGTGGTGGATTTGATGGCAGCCCTCAAGCAAAGCCTGGCGCAGATGGAAGGCAAGAAAAAACCTGCGGCGACCGAGAAGACCGAGACCCCAGTGGCTGCCGCTGCGGGCAAGTCGCGGCGCGGGCGGTAAAAAAGTCGGGCTACCGCCTGCCGGTGCCCTTCACCTGCTTCGCGCGAACAATTCGCTGCCGCGCGAAGCTGTGTTCCCCATCCAACTTGTCCGTCGACGCAGGCATCCCACAGGTTATCGATTCAGCTGAAGCGATAGCGGTAGGTCGGCGGACTGGCGTAGATCGGGGCCAGCCGTTAGAATGTTGAATTCTTCTCGCCTATGATCAGAATCTTCCCTGAAGGATGCAGGATGAGGTGCCGATGAGTGTTCGACGGTGGGGCCGATGGGCGGCCATGGTGCTTCCTCTCTTGTTTTGGTCCGCTTGCGGTCAGGTCTACCGCCCGGTGGTAATTCCATGCTCGACGGGAGGGGTTCCGGGATGCCCGGTGGAAACCAGCCCGCAGCCGAGTGATTTCCACGAAGTTTTTGGCCTCAGCACCAACGCCGACAGTTATCCGGGGACGGCGATGCAGATTGACGCCTCGGGAGATTCCATCGTCGGCGAAACTCCCTCCAATGATCCTTCCAAACCAAACCTGGGGGACAATCCCACGCATATGGCGATTGCGCCCAACGCTTCGGCGGTGTTTGTCGCGAGCGCGGGCAGCGTGGTTCCAGGCGGAGTCGACATTGTTTCCTCCTTCACTCCGGTATCTGATTCCCGACTGTCTAGCGGATTCGGTCCGGTGAGCACCATCGCGCTCCCGACGGGCTCGGAACCGGTGTTCTTGAACACCACCCAGAACACCGCAGTCTACGTTGCGAATTTTGCCACGAATTCGGTGAGCTCCATCAATACGACGTCGAACGTGGTCAGCAGCACCGTAATCGTGGGAACCAACCCGGTGGCTCTGGCGGAAACGCCGGATGCCTTTAAACTCTATGTGGCGAATCAAGGGAGCAATACGATCAGCAGCCTGAATCCGGTAGATCTCTCCTCGAACACCGTAACCGGATTCACCGGGATTACGCCGGTCTGGATCGTGGCGCGGGGGGATAGCCAGAAAGTGTATGTGCTGACCGAGGGTGATGGGCAACTGGTAACCATTGATGTCGCCACAGACACGGTGACCAGCAGTCTTGCGGTGGGGGCGGGTGCGAACTTCGTTTTCTTCGACCCCAACCTGAACCGGCTTTATGTGGTGAATCCGGTGACCGCGAAGGTGTATGTGTTTTCCGATACCGGCGGGGCGAACGATACGCCAACCCTGCTGTCGACGACGCCCCTGTCGATTCCCGGAGTGAGCGCAAAGGTATGCCCGACGTGTCTTCCGGCGATTCCAGTTTCCGTGACCGCTCTGCTCGATGGCACACGATTTTATGTGGCGAGCTACCAGACTGCGACCAACTGCCCGACCCCGAACGGGACTGTGTCATCCTGCGTGGTGCCTAGCGTGACGGTGTTTGATGCGAATACGCTTGTGCCCAAGTATCCAAATCCAAACGTGTCGACCCTGACGCTACTGACTTCGCCGCCGTTCGGGCTGAATCAATATGCGGTGCCGGCAGTGGCTTCGTGCGCATCGACTCCCCTGTACCCGGCTTTGTACTCTCCCGGCAGTCCACGCTTTCGGCTCTTTACGGTGGCGTCGGAGGACAGTAGCCGGGTCTATGTGAGCGTGTGCGATGCCGGAGCGGTTGCCGTGATCAATACCACCGGCAACAATGCGAACAATCCCGGGTCGCCGCTGCCGCCCGATACGTTGGTTTCCGCCTTGCCCATGGCTCCCCAAGCCAACAGCGCGTCGGCTTTTCAGAGTCCGATCTTCTTACTGATGGGGCAGTAGGATCGCAGAACGGTCCAAGAAAGCGGTCCAAGGAGAAGAAGAGAGGTTGGCTGCCCTGGGGCAGGAACGGCTCTTAGGTTCTTGCCGCTACTTCTTCGTTTTGGGTCTCTCGTGCGGCGTAGTGGGAGTCAATATATTCATCGAGGATGGCGATGAATTCGGCCACGATACGATCGCCTTTGAGGGTGGTGAACAGGCGTCCATCCACATAGACCGGAGCTTTGGGCTCTTCGAACGTGCCGGGCAGCGAGATGCCGATGTTGGCGTGCTTCGATTCGCCGGGACCATTGACCACGCAGCCCATGACCGCCAACTTCATTTCTTCAACCCCGATGTAGCGGCCTTTCCAGGTGGGCATCTGCTCCCGGAGGTAGGTCTGAATCTGCTCGGCCATTTCCTGGAAAAAGGTGCTGGTGGTGCGTCCGCAGCCCGGGCAGGCGGTGACTTGCGGGGTGAAGCTGCGAATCCCCATGGATTGCAGAATCTGCTGCGCGACGCGAACCTCTTCGGTGCGGTCGCCGCCGGGCGCTGGAGTGAGGGAAACACGGATGGTGTCGCCGATGCCTTCCTGTAGAACCACGCCCATGGCGGCGCTAGAGGCGACCACGCCTTTCGCGCCCATGCCAGCTTCGGTGAGGCCGAGGTGCAGCGGGTAGTTGCAGCGGGCGGCGAGGGCGCGGTAAACGTCGATCAAGTCCTGCACCCCGCTGACTTTCGCGCTGAGAATAATTTGATCGGGGCGGAGACCGAATTTCTCCGCCAATCGAGCCGAGTTCAGAGCACTCACGACCATCGCTTCCATCGTGACTTCGCGGGCGTCTTTGGGCTCGGCGAGCGCGGAATTCTCGTCCATCATGCGGGTCAGCAGAGTTTGGTCGAGCGAACCCCAGTTCACGCCGATGCGCACCGGTTTCTGATACTTCACCGCGACTTCGATCATGGTGCGGAAATTGGAATCGCCGCTCTTTCCGATGCTGGCGTTGCCGGGGTTGATGCGGTACTTGGCAAGGTCGCGGGCGCACTCGGGATACTTGCTGAGCAGGACGTGGCCGTTGTAGTGGAAGTCCCCGATGATGGGGACGCGAATACCTTGCTTGTCGAGTTGCTCGACGATGCGAGGGACGGCGGCTGCGGCTTCTTCGTTGTTGACGGTGACGCGCACCAGTTCCGAGCCGGCGCGGGCCAGGGCCGCGCATTGCTGGACGGTCGAGGCGACGTCGGCGGTATCGGTATTGGTCATGGATTGCACCACGATTGGTGCGTCCGCGCCGACGCGCACGCCGCCCACGACGGCAGTCACGGTTTTCCTGCGTTGGATCGTAGACATGGGAAGCTCTATTTTAGCACGTGGAAAGAGAACGATTGGGGGGAGGGCGCCGATCTAGCTTTGTGCTGCTGAGACTTTCCGCCACCCTCGCTCGCCGGCCTCCATGACTTGGGAGCTTGGTGGGCTGGACATCCAGATTGCACAGGCGCCGATCGAAATCACAAACCGGATTTTGCGTAACCAGATCCTGTCATCCAGTTCGCGAGAGTGGCCATCCAATCGGTGACCTTTTGGAATCAGGGCAGGCGCCGCCCTTGCCGGCTTCCCCGATGGCCGCTGCGGTTTTCGCCTTGGGACCGCACCCCGCGGGAATCGATCCCTTACCTACTGCAGCCGGTCCGCTAGTCCGGGAATGGTTTTCAGCAGGTCGTTGTAAATGACCATGACGGCGAAGAGCACGAGGAAGACGAATGCGGCCTGGTAGACGCGTTCCTTGATGCGCAGGCTGATGTCGTGGCCCATCAGGCTCTCGATGAGGAGGAAGAAAATGACGCCTCCGTCGAGGATGGGGATGGGCAGCAGGTTAAAGACGCCAAGGTTGAGGCTGATGGCGGAGGTCAGAAGCAGGAGCGGCGTCCAACCTTTGCGGCGAGCGGCTTCCCCGGCGGCTTGGCCGATGCGGATGGGGCCTTCGATGGAGCGTACGGAGATTTTGCCTTGGAGCATTTTCTGTACCAGCTCGAGAATCAGCAGGGAAGCTTTTTTGTTCTCCACGAGCGAAAGATGGAGCGCGGCCGGGAAGGGAAGGCTGGTTACCTTCATGGGCATGCTGCCGATGCCGATGCGATATCGCTTCTCGATGAGTACCGGCTGAACCGTGAAGACTTTGGTTTCCGCTCCCCGGCGAACGGTGAGGGAGATGGCCTTGTCCTTGGAAGCCTCAAGCATTTCCACCATGGCGGGAAGAGCGGGCACAGGCTTACCATCCACGGCGAGAATTTCGTCGCCATCGCGCAGGCCCGCCTTGTCCGCCGGCATGCCGGAGGTTAAGTCGGTCACGCAGACGCAAGGCTCTTGGGCGGCCCAGCCGGCGGATCCGATCTGATCGACGCCGTAAGGCTGAGGTACGATGGTTTTTGTAAGCAGCTGTCCGCCGCGATCAACCGTGACGTCCAGGGGCTGGCCGGGATTCAGCGCCTCGCGGGTATCGACCTGCTCCCAGCTGGGATTCTGAATGCCGTCGATGCGCACGATGCGATCTCCGGGTTGAAAACCAGCTTTCGCTGCCGGAGTATCTTTCATCACCCAGCCGATCACCGTGGGAGCATCGTAAATTGCAGGATATTCGTAGTGCACCATGAAGACGCCGACGAGCAGAAACACGGCCAGCATGATGTTCATGGTGGGACCAGCGATGGCGATGAGGAAACGGTGCCAGCGGGAGTGCGAGAGAAATTCCGCAGGATCGCCGGTGCGCTCGTCCATGGGATTCTCGCCGCTCATCTTGACGTAGCCGCCGAGCGGAATGGCATTGATACGGTAGTCGGTTTCGCCTCGACGGATGCCGAACAGGCGCTTGCCGAACCCAATGGCAAATTGCTCCACACGCACACCCAGCAGTTTGGCCACGGCGTAGTGGCCGAACTCGTGGATCAGGATCATGAAGCCGAGGATGACGACGACTGCGAGCAGCGAAATCAGAAAGCCAGGCATAAATTACGGTACGTACCCCACAGTTTGTTAGATTCCAAAACTTACATTTTAGATGAAAGAAGTTGCTCGCGTCCGCTCCTCCGCGCCCGATCGGCCCACTCGCTCGTGGGCATATCGGCGTGCGTCGGCATCGGCTTGCAGCACCTCCGCGATCGAACCCAGCGTCCCGGAATCTGATGCGGAAACCGTATCTTCGATAATCCTGGGAATTTCATCAAACCCGATACTGCCTTCGAGAAAGGCGGCCACTGCGACTTCATCGGCCGCATTCAAAGCGACTGTTTTTGCGCCGCCTGCCTCGACCGCTTCGTACGCCAAACGGAGACAAGGAAATTTACGCACATCCGGAGGGCTGAAGTCGAGATGACGCAAGTCGCTGACCGGGAAGCGCATATCCGACGGAATGCGCTCGGGATAGGTCAAAGCGTAGAGAATCGGCAGGCGCATATCGGTCACCGAGAACTGAGCAAGTATGCTGCCATCGACAAACTCCACCATCGAGTGAATTGTCGATTGCGGGTGGACAATCACTTCGACCTTCGAAGCCGGGATGTGAAACAGTCTGCATGCCTCGATGACCTCGAAACCCTTGTTCATCAAAGTGGCGGAGTCGATGGTGATGCGGCGGCCCATCTTCCAGGTGGGATGATTCAGGGCCTGCTCCACCGTAATCGAGCTGAAGGCTGACCGGGGAGTGTTGAGGAACGGGCCACCGGAGGCCGTCAACCAGATCCGCTCGACCTCCTCGATCCGGCCCCCGCGCAGGCACTGATGGACGGCGTTGTGCTCGCTATCGATCGGCAACAGGGGCAGGCCTTGTTTCCGGGCCTCGGCGGTAATCAGCTCGCCGGCGGCGACCAGACACTCTTTATTAGCCACGCCGACGATCTTTCCTGCCTTAACGGCTGCATAGGTGGCTTCAAGGCCAGCCACGCCCACAATGGCGCTGACCACGAAATCGGCCTGGGAGAGGGTCGCGACTCTCACCGTGCCCGCCGCGCCGTGGACTACTTCGATTTCGCCTAGACCCGCTTGCTGGAGACGAGCGCGCAGTAAATCGGCATCCGGTTCGGAGGCGAGCGAGATCACGCAAGGGTGCCAACGGCTGGCCTGCTCGAAAGCAACTTCCAGGTTGAATCCGGCGGCCAGCGCTACAATCTGAAAGCGGTCAGGGTAGGACTCGGCAACGCTGAGGGTGCTGCGGCCGATGGAGCCGGTCGATCCCAGGATGGCGATGCGTCTCATGCCGAAAGAAACTCTGCTTTAGTTCGTCAGCGAAATTAGCCCCGCGAACTCTCCATCTCGAAGAGTAACCCTATTCTACGCGCTTCGGTTGGTTCGCTGGGGGAAGGGGAAGGCGGCAGCTATTGCATGACACGCCAAGCCGCATAGTACCACAGCAGGGGGGCGGCAAAGAGCAGGGCATCGATGCGATCGAGCATGCCGCCGTGGCCGGGAAGCAACGTGCCGGAATCTTTTACCCCGGCACCGCGCTTGATCAACGACTCGACCAGATCGCCGAGCTGTGCGGCGAGGTTCAAGACGATGGTCAGCAGGATGATGGGGCGCAGTTCCGGTTTTTCCAGTCCGAACAGGCCGTCGCGGCGGTCGATCAATCCGACGCGCAGCAGGAACGAACTGATCTCGAGGGCATGATTGAACAGGAGAATGCCGACCACCAAGCTTGCCGCCAGCGAAGCGACCGCGCCCTCCCAGGTTTTCTTGGGACTGACGCGTGAGGCCAGCAGGTGCCGGCCGAGCGAGCGGCCCACGAAGTAGGCGAAGATGTCCCCGGCCCAGACGATCAGAAGAAGATAGAGGATCCAAAAGGCGCCAGCCCATTGCTGGCGGAGTTGGACGAGCATTCCCAGGGGAAGCGCAATGTAGGCGAAGGCGAAGGCC
>Ga0265762_1000007_pt1 | contig 22954 bp, 16 predicted proteins | sample NZIome_4_FD_200870 | JGI IMG/M metagenome (GOLD analysis project Ga0265762, IMG submission 200870) | Metatranscriptome of rhizosphere microbial communities from Maridalen valley, Oslo, Norway - NZI4 (Metagenome Metatranscriptome) | ecosystem: Host-associated > Plants > Roots > Rhizosphere > Soil...
GCCTCGTCAGCAGAATCTGTGGGTGGTCTCGGGTTCGGGGAGTCGTCCTAGCGTGTGATAGAGGGCGATTTCCATCGCTTCATAAGTCCGAAACCCATACGATCTTCTGGTCACCACTCGAATCTTGTTGTTGAGACCCTCGACGGCACCGCTGGAAATCTCGGCTTTGGCACGGAACCAGTTCAGCAGTAACTCCTCATGGGCACGGAGCATGCGCGCTACTTTCTTCATGGGTTCCAAGCGGCTGCGCATAGCCCGGGTACACCAGTAGTCGAGAAAGGTTCTGGCCCAGAGCAGGGATCGGTAGTGCCACAAATGTTGAAACGTCTCTTTCAGCTCCCACGCCCGTGCCGTCGCCAGTTTACTGCCCAGCAGCGCCTGCAGTTTTTGCCGGGCTCGCCCACGCACTCGACTGCCACGGCGCAACAACGTCCAGCGCATGTGTTTAAGTCGCTGCGCCGCGGCCTTGCCCTCGGCTCGCAACCGTGTGCTCTCCCCCCGCCGCACTTGATCCACCGCTTGATTTAAATGCGTCGTGATATGAAAGCGATCGAGCACATGCAAAGCCTGACTGGCTTCCACCGCCATCACCGTTAAGTACGGTTGCCACATATCGCTACACACAAACTGCAGTCCCTTCACCACCTCCGACCCCAAGACCTGCAAGCCGCGCCGCAGCGTGGCCTGCGTCCGTCGCCGCCCCACCCATAACAGTCGTCGGCAATGACTGTCGATCTGATAGACCACGGTGAGAAACTGGTCGGCTCGCTTCCCCTGTCCCCAATGGATTTCGTCAATGCCGATCGACCACACCTGCTGCAGTTGCCGCTGCGCCAAGCCCCACTGCACAAACCATTCCACCGAGCGGTACACCGCTTCCCAGCTGGTCTGAAACACCTGGGCCGTCTCCCGCCAGCTCAGTCGCCGCGCCCAGCGCGCCAAGAACCCCATCATTGCCCGCGTGACCGGTCGCTTGCCTTCACTCCACGGGATCTGTTCCACCACCACTCCATGCTTTGCGCATTCCACCCGCCGCGGTGCGTACCGGAAATGGGTGGGGATTCCCCACAGGGGCACAAACAGCCAATCCCGTTCCACCAGTCGATCGTAGCCCGGAGCTGGCTGCTGACACTGCGAGCACCGCCCCCGCATGCTGCCATGCGGTTCCAGCCGGATTTCGATCGAGCACGGCTGTCCCTTCTGACATTGCAATCGAACCTCCTGGTAAACAAACCCAGCAAAGTGTTGTATTCGGTTCAGAATCGTCTTAACCTCTAGTTGAATAGCTGGTCTCCTCGGTCGATTAATTGCTTTCTTGACAACTGCAGATTAATCGAACCGCTCGAGATCAGCTATTTTGTTTGTGGTTTGGACCTACCGAACCGCCGCCGGAGCTGTGGGAAAAGTGCGAAATCCCGCTGCTCTTGCGGGATTTCCAAGCGTAGTGGGAAAGTCCGCTCTTTGGACTTTTCCACGCAGCCGCTTTTTCCATAGCTCACTTACCCACAAATTCTGCTATAGAGCCTTTTTCTCATTGTCGCAGTGAGTACGGGTAGCGTCATGTACCGCCTCATGGTGCGTGGGAGGCTGGAGCAGAAATGCCCATGGGAAGGAGAATCAGCAGAAGGCAATTGAACGGCAAGCCGCGATGGCAGAGTCCAGTCAAACGCACACTCCTGATGACTGCGTGGGGCTGCGTGCTTCGAAACCCCTGGTTGGCAGCAGGCATCATGTCGTTTCTCTACGGCTTCGGCCTGGCCGCCTGGGATGAAGGTGAGGACACGAGAGTTCGTTTTGGTAGGAGTAAAGGAGTCACACGCGGGTGCAGGCTCTTTTCGCGATCACGGCAAACGCTGCCACTTCAACAATGAATGCGCGGCGGTTCTCTACAGCGATTCTAAGACCAGGAGTTCTGACGTTAACGCGCCAGAGAGCCGCACAGTAATCCCCTGCTCCATCAAGGCGAAGCCCTCTACCGAGGTACTCTGGCCGGAATTGTCGAAGGTTACACGATAGCGGCGTGAAACATCGAGACCGCGGAACCGCAATTCATATTCGGGATGAGTAGGAGCTGAGAGTTGGAAGAGTCCACAGATGGCTCGTCCGCGATCTTCAGAGGCTAATTCGAGCACCCCCCACCCTTGTGGATCGAGTCCTGATACCTCGGGCGTATGGTGGTAGATTCTGCTGGTATCGATGAAGGGCCGGACGAAGTTTTTATACAGATCGACCCAGTGCTTGATCCTCAGCATGAAGATGGGATTCGGTTGGGCACCAGCGGGATATAGAAACCCGAATTTGGGCTGAAGAAAAAGAAGCAGGCGCGCTTGAAAGTCGAACTCGGCCGCGGTTTGCCCGTCCTGCCCCCCGAGCAGCCTGTCGATGTACTCCGGCGGCAGCGCCATCGTCATGCCATTGGTGATGGTGAAAGATCGCGGTGCGATTTGCCAGTCGGTGACGTCGGTGTGACCGAATCGCCTCACCATCCCAATATCGGTGCGTCCCCCGCCGCCAGCGCAGTTTTCGAAAATCACCTTTGGAAACTGTGCCCGTAGACGATCGTAAATTCCATAAAGAGTGTCGTAGTAACGCCAGTAACCATTTTCAATGAATCCATCGCGAGCGTTTTTTATGCCACGTCCTGGATCTGTGTTGTAGTCCAGACGGAAGAAATCTAACTGGCTTTCTTCAATGACCCGAACGATTTGTTGCTCCATCCATTTCGCAGCGTCAGAATTGGTAAGGTCAAGCAGACCTCCGATCTTTCTTTCGCCGTCATAGTTCATTGCCAGCCAATCCGGATGTTGCTTGGCAACTTCGCTGTCGTCGCCGATTCGCTCCGCATCCATCCACAATCCCCAAAGCATGCCGGCGGCGTGTACTCGATCACGATATGGCTTCAATCCTTCCGGAAAGCGTTTGAGATCGACATTCCAGTCCCCTACGGTTTTCCACCAATTACTAAACGGCGCGGCGTACCAACTCGCATCGATAAAGAAAACTTCGGCGCCACCTTCCGCTGCGGCGTCGATAGCGTGAGTGAGTTGCTCGGGGGTGATCTCGAGCTCAGGACCAATGCCAGATTCCACCCACGCGGCACGGCCTCGCGCCTGCGGCATTAATACGCTTTTCCGCAAATGGGTATGCATCGCCTGAACTGCGGCATCGAGATCTCCAAACACCAGTCCTAAATGCATTTCGGGCGTCGTGACCGTCTCGCCCTCGGCAATCACGCGCAGAGGAGGAGGGCCATCAGGCCCAGCGCTGAACGTCAAAGCAGCGGCACTCCCCTGCGCAGCGCGTTCACCCATCCTTGAATCGAGTTCGAAATCGAAACTGTATCCTCCCGTCCAAGCCAATTGGCCGATGAATAATTCTCCCGTAGCATTGTTGCGCAGCATGAACATGGGGTGCCGGTATCTGCCGTGTCTGTATCTTCCGTCAACCGAGTAGCCCGCCTCGGGCATATCGTGCCAATGGAAATCGCCTTCCTGTCCCCAGCGCGAACTCTCGAAATATCCGACGGAGTATAAAGGCAATGACGTGCCTTCCAGATGGGATCGCCAACGGTCGGTCTTAAGCAACACCCCACTCCACGGGCTAACCACAGCCAGTGCCGCAGGCTGTTTGCCGGTATTGGTAATCTCAAGCCAGCGAGTGATCACGGCCGTTCCATCCAGCTTCGTGCACACTTTAACCGTGACCGGCCGGACTCCGTGCTCAAGCGTAATGACAGTTTGCGAACTGCCTGCGGCGGAAGGAAGCTTCTGTAGTCCAGCCCACTTCCAATCCGTGGCCAACAACTGACCATCGATTTCCAGCCGGAAGGCCTCAGGCATTGGATACTCATCAGGATTCAATCGCCCATCGTAGAAGTTCACATATCCAGCGCCGTTCCAGCCGCGGCCCACGAATTGTCCTTTTGACAACGACTCCTCATATACCACCCAGCCGGTGCGATAGCTGACAATTGGCTCCGGCCCATCGGCCAGAAGTACGTCAGACCATGCGGGCTCGTCAGGGGTGGTTTCCCGCTTGGCGGCTGGTATCGCACTCTTGCGATTTCCTACAGCAGGAGGGGTAGAAGATTTCTGCGCCCCTCCATTACTTTGAGCCTCCGCCGGTAAGGATGTGGCGGGCGCCGACCCGAAAACGTTCCGGGCGCCCAGAACCAAACCAGTTGAACCTGCAAAGAGAATTTTGCTGGCATCGCGGCGAGAAATTGAACCCATTGCGTGCTCCTGGATTGCGAAAATATCATTGCAAAATATTCAGTCGGATGTCTGATGCTTGCTTCCTAATCGTTTTTCCCAGCCTCTTTTAGAGGTATCGAAAAATGCCGTCGGATCATACGGATGCGCGCGAACCACCTCGATGTTCAGATCCAGTCCGAGACCGGGCGCGGTGGGAATTTGCAGACAGCCGCTCTCCACGTCCAGTTTGGGAGCCCATGTCACCAAGTCCCGCGTCCACGGTTCATTAAACGGGTCAAAATGTTCCTGGATCAGAAAATTAGGAACGATCGCGGCAAGTTGTAGGCAGACCGCCGTAGCCACCGGACCACCGCTTTGGTGAGGCGCGATCCATGCCCCATTCGCATGAGCGATGTTCGCTACCGCGATCGTATTGGTAATTCCGCCCAGCGACATTGGCTCCGGTTGATAAATGCTGACGTGCCCTCCTCGTGCCAATGTCTCAAAGTCGCCCACCTTATCGAACTGCTCGCCAGTTGCCACCGGTATGGCACAACGAAGCGCAATGTCATTCGTCAGCTCGATGCGTTCCGCGGTGGTGGGTTCCTCCCACCAGAAGATATCCAGTTCCGCTAATTTGCTCGCGATGCGAACTGATTCGCTAGGCGCGAAACGGCAGTGAACATCGATCAGAATTTTAAGGTCCGGCCCGAACTCTTCTCTCAGAGCTTGCAGAATTGCAAAAGACAAGCTCAACTCGGAGTTGTCGCTGAAATGTTTGGTGGTTCCAAATGGGTCGATTTTCAGTGCCTTGAATCCTTTAGCGACCACGCTCTTCGCGATTCGCACGAAATTTTCGGGTGCACGCTCGGCACGATACCAGCCATTCGCGTACGCCAGGATAGAATCCCGATGCTTGCCCCCGAGCAGCTGCCAGACGGGCCCCCCGAGTGTTTTCCCTAGAATGTCCCAGCAGGCTACTTCGATCGCGCCCATCACCATTCGGTGAATGTGTCCGACGTCGGCGATCGTGGTAATGATCGCGTTTGCAATCGCGTTTACCTGCCGCGGATCCTTACCAACCACAAAATGAGCGAGTTCGTGAACCGCAGTCTCTGTGGTCGCCGTGAATCCGTTGATGGTCGCTTCGCCGATTCCGTGAACCCCACTGTCGGTGCAAACCTTCACAAACAGCCAGTTCTTCCATCCGGCGCTAACGGGATAAGTTTCAATGCTGGTGATTTTCACGAGGCAGCCTAATCACGGCACTTATATCACCGAACGTGAGCGAGAATGTCGATTGTTCAATACATTGAAACGGATTGACAGATTGAAACGGATTGACGTTCGGCGGCAAGATTCAATTTGCATCCATATCAATTTCTATGGTTGTTTGCCCGTCAACTGCCGGATCAACCGAACCTCGGCGTCGCGATACGGCGCGCCGTCTGGTCGGAGCACTTCATGAAACCATACCGGAGGCTCGCTCAGAGTGTAGGGATGCGTCCATGATTCCCAGGGAAAATAGGTTTGTGTCTTGCCCGCAACAAATCCCCAGTTGATCGCTCCGACATCCTCCTGCCTGGCAATTGGCAAGACTGTATCGAACGTGCTGCCCACGGAGCGCGCCATATACTCGGTACAAATCACTGGACGATTCTTGGTTTTCAGCCACGCTACTTCGGTCTTGAAATTTTCCGGCCAGCTATAATTGTGGAAAGTAATCACATCGGATTCGCGTAACTGAATTTCCTGTATTTTATTAGGCGCTCTTCTTTCCCAAAGATTGGAGCCCCATACGCCACTGGTAAGAGGCTGGGTGGGATTCGCCTCCCGCACCCACTGGAACACCTGCGGCAGGAGCGCCATCACCAGAGCATTTTTGTCTTTCGGTTCTTCCCCAGAATAACTTCGTGCGTTGTCAGCATCGGGCTCATTCCACAAATCCCACCCGAGAATACGATCATCTTTCGCGAAGGCCCCGATGAGTCCCTGGACGTACGCTTTGAGCCTTGGGTATTGTTGTTTGTCGGTTAGCGCTTTTGCGCCCGGGCTCTGTACCCAGCCCGAATTATGGACTCCCGGGATCGGTGGATGCTGCGGCCCGAGAACGGGCACAGGATCCCAGCAGGAGTCAAAGATGACAAACAGCGGGCGGATATGATGACGCGATGCGATCGTCAGAAATTCGTTGATACGTTTTTGAAATCCGGCCGGATCCTGCTGCCATAGGAGGTCGTGAAGAAACACCCTCATGGTATTCATTCCCATGGCTTCAGCCCATCCGAACTCCTGGTCGATTTCAGCGGGATTAAAAGTTGCTTCCTGCCACATTTCTAATTGGTTGATCGCCGACTTCGGAATGTAGTTGCTGCCCACAAGCCAGGGTTGCTGCGCGTACCAGGAGTTGGCCTTCTGTTCCGACCAGCGAGCACTCTGCGCCGACGCACCATTCGTGAACGCCCCGCCTGCCATCAGAATCAGCAATGCCAGAACGCTTAGGTTTTTCAATGCAAACCTCCTAGGCATTTATATGACAGGAGTTGCAGCTTATCAATAAAACCGGCATGTTTCTGTGGAACTTAATCATTTCAATAGATTGAAATTCGTTGACATCACTCGCGTGAGTGTCCTAAGAAGTAGGCGGGATTGGGATCGTGAACCATGCGGAGCAACGAAATCACCGCCGACATTATTCGCGGTAGAAATTTATCCCGCCGCGACTTCCTACGCACTACCGGAATGGGAGCGGCCGCTCTGGCACTACCGGAAGGAGCCCTTGCGGCAAGCGTGCAAACGCGCACCCCGGAAGGCGGATATGAATACGCGGCCGGCGAAGTGGTTCTGCCGTTTTCTTATTCCGCCGTCGTCTCACCACAACCCCAGCCAGAGTGCCTCAACTTCTCACACCAGGTAAGCCCCGACAATTGTGAGGTATTCGTCCGTATGGACGGCGAACTATGGGAGTTCCGCAGCCAGTGGGTAGTGAATCTTGGCACCACGGCGCGTTACAAAGGCCCAGACATCGACCACATGACGCGGATGGAAGACGGAATTTATCCGGAAGGCATGACCTCTTGCTGGTTCCTGGGAGGCATGTGGTACAACGAGGCCGAACGAAAACTCTACGCGCCCATGCACATTGAGCATGATGGAATTCGCCGCGCGTATCCGTTTTCCCGCAAGATCGCATTGGCGACCAGCCTCGACAAAGGAAAGAGTTGGCGCTACGAAGGCGACATCATCACATCGGAAACATATTACTATCCGCATGAGTTCTTTAAGTTTTCCGGTTCAGGCTACGGTATCGGACTGGCCGACTTTGGCTTTTATATCGATCAGCGCGGCGGTTATTTCTATATCTTCCCCGACGAGGGCTGGGCGCCTTGGGCAACTCGCGGCATGCGCTGGAATTCGCGCGCTGCTCGATGCGCGATCAGCGACAAAATGGCTCCGGGAAAGTGGGCGAATTTCTACAATGGAAGCTGGAACGAACCTGCACTTGGCGGAAAGTCTTCCACCGTCGCTCCCAGTCATCTATGGGGCATTTCGTACTGTAAGGCTCTTGATCGATACATTTGCATGTTCCTGGGTAACCAGGATCCTCCCAACGCGACCAATATTGACGGCGTTTATATCGGAGCATGCAGCGATTTGAGCAAACAGGAGTGGGTTTGGGGTTATTGCCCCGAAGCCAAAGTTGGCTTCTTTAACTTACTCAATGCCGATGGCACGGACATCGCGACCGTATGCAACGACGCATTTCGTTTTTACTCGTATTTCGACCCGGATAGCTACCAGCGGCTCGATATCAAATTATCCTTAGGAACGACGCATGCGATCGATCTGCAACATCGTTACATGTTCGAGCCGCATCCGGAGTCGTCCGATCCGATGCTGGGACGCAGCACTACAATCGTGGGTTGCGGAAGTCCGGAGGTTAAGTATTCCGGCGGCTGGATTGCTCGTGCGGCTCCTGATTCTTTCGATGGACAGAGCAAGGAAAGCTCCACTGCCAATAGCAGTATCGAGTTTTCCTTCGAAGGGTCGTCGTCTATCTACTGGCGCGCGCTTCATTCTCCCCAGAGCGGCAAGGCCGAGGTCTACATCGATGGACAACTACGCAAGACGGTCGACTGCTACAGCCCGAAAAGCACTTCGTGGGAGCAGTTCTTGTACATGAACACCGGCCTTTCGAGGAACAGTCGGCACACGATCAAAATCATCGTGCTCGGCAAGAAACACCCCAATGCTCTGGGATCTTCCATCAGTCATATTGCTTTCGAATACTCGGCTGAAAGCTACAAAGCATCGGCTGGCTTTAGTGGGCTGATGGGAAAAAACAACTGGCACTATCAGGAATGGAATGGATCGGAGTACAGCGATCTTAACTTCGCTGCGGATGAGGCGCACCCGAAGATGTACTGGTCCGGAAGCGGCGGCATCGAAATCGGAAGAGATTACCAGATCCACGGCAGTCATGCGGCAGCCCGTAAATGGATTGCGCCACATGGAGGCGTTATTCGCGCGGAGGGAACGGTTTCCGGCGATGACAACAATTCAATCAAAAGCATCTGGTTTAATTCGAATCAAGTGTGGCCTGAAGCCGCAGCCCTTCACGGAGAATCCGTCAGCCACGATTTAACGCTAACTGTCATCCAGGGCGACGCAGTGGTTTTTGTCGTGGCCGGAAAAGATTCAAGTCAGAACACTCAGGCAAACAAGGTGCGATGGGATCCCGTCATCACTTTCACACAAAGCGTCGCGGAGGTATGGCAACCCAATCCGCCAAGTTCTCGAAACCTCGCTTTGCATAAGTATGCGCGATCGAAGTTTCTGGTTTCGAGCTATCGACCTTTCGACGCCGTCGATGGGGACATCAATACAGGCTTTACGCTGCATGTAGATGACCGGATCTCGTCGGGGGCTGACTGGCTGCAAGTCGACCTGGGAAAAAGTCATCAGATGGACCGTTATGTAGTTTCTTCGCAGGCAGCCGATTCGGCGTATCGCCTAACAACCTTCGGCCTGCAAACAAGTGACGACGGAATCGTTTGGACGGAAGTGGACGCGGCGGCAGAACACCCGGCGCAGCTCGATCACTACTACGGTATCCCGATGGTCAAGATTGTCCGCGACGTGCGGGAATTTCACGCCAGATATGTCCGGCTCTATCTGCCCAAGGGAAAACCTTTCACCATCAGCGAATTCGAGCTCTATTACACAGCAGGTAAAACTTCATTCGGCCCACCGATTCCGGCCGGCGAATAACGTTCACAATTCAAAAGATCACCCTGAGAGTCCGCAACATGCGCGAGTTTCGCTTATGCACATCCCAATCGGGCGCGGCATCCAGCAGGCGGATCTTGGGAAATCGCTCCAGTATCAACCGGAAAACAATGTTGGCTTCGGTACGTGCCAGCAAGGCTCCAACACAAAAGTGGATTCCGAAACCGAAAGCAATATGGCGGTTCTTTTGCCGGCGGATGTCAAACCTGTCAGGCTCTGAAAAGTGGGCGGGGTCGCGATTGGCCGCGTTCAGCATTTGGAAAACCATCTCTCCTCGTCGAAGCGTTTTGGCCTCAAGCTCTGCGTCTGCCTTCATGAGCCGTGGCTGGCGAGATACCGGGCTTTCGTATCGCAGGATCTCCTCAATCGCCGAGGACAGAAGAGAAATGTCGTTTTGCAGAAGCCGCCACTGCTCCTGGTTGTGCAAGAGAGTGAAAATCCCGTTGCCGATGAGCGAGGTGCTGGTTTCGTGCCCCGCTACCAGTAGGGTGATGCAGGTATTAATCAACTCAGATTCCGATAATTTATCGCCTTCCGATTCGGCAGCAACCATTTGGCTCACGAGATCGGTTCCTGGCTCACGCCGCTTACGACGAACCAGCTCGGCCAGATAGGCACGTATTTCAATTAGGGTTTCTTGCGAAAGCCGCAGAATCTCTTCACTGGGATTGTTTACTCCCTGAAACGCCAGAAGAGCATCGGCCCAGCCCTTGGCCAGCATTTTGTCGGAAGCGGGCATCCCCATAATCTCGGCTACCACGGTGATTGGCAGCATTACCGCCAAATCGCCTATCACATCCATTTGTCCGTGGGATTGCACACTATCCAGCAACTCATTCGCCACATCGCGAATGCGTGGTTGCATCGCTTCAACTACGCGCGGAGTAAAAGCTTTTGTCACTAGCGCGCGCAGACGAGTGTGATCTGGCGGATCGGAATGAAGCAGGCCTCTGGTGCGATAGTGTTCTTCGAACGCCTTGAACTTAGCTCGCGATTCGGAAGGCAGGTGCTCCACGGCCCTTGCCAACCGTCCTTCATTCGAATAGTGAGTCGTATCTTTAAAAGTGGCTACAATGTCGTCGTATCGAGTCAGAACCCATCCGCCAATCGCTTCGCTCCAGTGAACTGGATCTTCTTGCCGAAGGCGGAGCAAAATCGGATAGGGGTCGGCCAGGAATTGTCCTGACACTAAGGCTTCGTCAAACGAAATAAAAGAAGAGTTCATCAGTATCTCTGCCCGATCAAGTTTCACGATTTGGTTAAAGTGTTTCCGTAGGCCATCACTAACGCCGCGGCGATGAGGGTGGCAATTGCCAGATACATCTGATTGCGAGGTTTGCCAATGACGCCTCTCCATTCACCGCTGGCAAAACCTACGCCCTGGCTGCCCAGCATCTGTGTAGCTTGCTGCATGCCGAAACCGACGGATGCCCCCAACGGCCCCAACAGAAGCATCCCCTTGCCCATGATCGCGACGCCGATTATGAAGTTGAATCCCATTACAATCGCCAGTGCGAGTTCCTTCCACGATTCAAAAAGCACATTCCAAGATGAGTGCTTCGTCATCAGGTAAGCAGGATACGTGACATTGATCAAAGCGCCCCCAAGTAGACCGACGGCCCACACCGCCAAATTCGCCGGAATCTCACCGGCACCGTTGGCCTTCATGGCGGAGACGATCGGCCCTTGGCTATAAACGAAAGCGAGGCTGATTCCGGCTGACAACGCACCTGCGACGATCACCATGACCAATCCTCCCAGGAAACTTCCGGATGGATGCGGATCATTGCTTTGTACTTCTCTTTGGACGTCAGCGTTTCGTACCGGCTTCTGCTGCAGCGTGCGATCCCGACCGAAGCCTGCGATCGCAGCGATGATCACCCCGAAGAGCATGATACCCACGCCAACCAGCACCGCTCTTCCCGCAGCCGAGTTCAAGTTCGGAGCTTCGCTGAACCGCCCAGATCCTTTCACGATCATCGGCAACGTTACTCCCACCGAAACACCGAGGCCGGTGAGGATTCCGCCTGTCAAGGCGATGCCGATACGTACGAAACACAATCCGCACAAAATATTCGCCACTCCCCATGACAGCGCGAATAGATTGGCCTTAATGAGAGTCGCGGGATCGATCGAACGGTAAGCGTCCCACGCGTGGGGACACAACAGAAGGGTGATCGCCCAGGGAGCGAGTACAAGGCCCACCAGCATGGAGACAAACCACCAGTGCTCGAACTTAAATTTCGTCATTAATTTCATAGGCCAAGCGCCGCTGCCCTGAATCAAACCGGCAAGAACAACGATCAATGCGCCGCCAAATGTGCCCATCACGATGTTCTCCTGGACATTCTTATCGATTCATTCCCGAAAATGCTTCTCTCTCAAACTTGGAGATGGGCAAGATTACGGCATCGAGAAACACAAACGGGTCAGTTCCGCACGGAGCCAAATGGCAGCGCATATTCCCCGGGATACCAAAATAATCGTGCTGGCGGACCTTGGCCTCGGCATTGCCGATTCGAATAGATGCCTCTCCGCACTGCACAGAAATGATCTTGTAGTGATCCGAAAGTATCTCAAACGAAGTGGGACCGCCGCAGCTTAGCGCCAACTCCAAACCGCCAATTTCCTCTGAACCCGCGCGCTGAGCCGGCACCAGTACCTCTCGCGTGAGCACGGCTCTAGCTCTTATTCGCGCGATGGCGCGCTCCAGAAAAACAGACTGGTTCATTGCCGGGGACCCAAGCGGTTGTTCTTTCCTTTCGACTTTTTCGCCTGGCCGAGGTCCAACATCGAAGAATACTCCCCATCCTCCCGCCCTCAAAGAGCCGAAGACAAATGGCAGCACGTGATCTTCTCCAGACGTATTTAAGAATCCGTGATCCGTCATCGGAGGTATGGGCATCGCATACCCCTCGTTTACAGGAGTGAAACTGTCGCCAAGAATTGCGTGGCCCTTCACCGGAGAATATCCCAGATGAATTTCAGCCCCCAGGTGATGACGATGAATCGCAACTCCGGGTCGGCTCCCTGACAAGAACGCCGCGTTCCAAGAGTGATGGTCGCCATAAACGAGGGGTGCGATAGAAATATCCAGGTCGGGAACCATAAAAGCTCCCTGCTCTGGCAACTCTAGATCGCACGCAATATAGAGTCCGTTGCCCGATGAAACTTGCTGGATGTTACTAAGGAAGAGATTATGAATCGTCTGCAACTGGGAATTTTTGCCATAGGTTTGAGCCTTGCTAAGTAAATCGTCCACCTGGTTCGTCCATCGATCGTAAAAGTACAAAGTTGAAATTAACGCGCGGTGGTCGGGCAAGACCGGGTCCACAGCTTTGGTTTCCAACTGCTCCAGGCATAGGCACGCTATTTCAAGACACTCTCCGGCATGAAATGCAATATTCCGCTTGAGTTCCATTCGAAGAAGTACACGAGTCGCGTGGAAAACGCCGATCGTCTGCGCTCGAAAACCATAACTGAAAAGCCTGGCTGTCTGGATGTCCTCGGAAACAATGTGTTCGATGCTGCGCCCGTGCGCATGACCCCAGCGAGCTTTGTCAATTATCTGAGCGTAAACTTCACTGACGCGCAAGCTCATCCTTCATCGCCTCGATGATTTCATCGGTTATCTGTTCAAGATTCCAATTCGACTTCCATCCCCAGTCCTTGCGCGCGGCGGAATCGTCGATTTTCTTGGGCCAACTTTCAACGATGGAGGTTCGTAGTGGGTCTGGACTATAGGTCACCTGCACTGCGGGGAGGCGCTTTAGAATCGCTTGCGCCAGCTCGTTTGCCGAGGGATATATGCCAGCGATGTTATACATTCGACAGCTCAAGTGATCCGCAGGCGCGTCGTGTAAATCCAATAAAGCGCGCACCGCATCGGCCACATAGAGCATGGGGGCTCGAGTGCTGGGGCGGACAAAAAACTCATAACTTCCATGGCAGACGCTTTGTTCGAACGCAGCCGAACAGTAGGCGCTCGCGCCACCGCCCGAACCACGCGCGGCGATAACGGCAGGAAGACGAATGCCTCGAAAGTCCAAGCCAAAGCGGCTCTGGTAATACACGCCGAGGCGCTCTCCCGCCACTTTGGTGACTCCGTAGAGACTGATCGGCCATTGGGGTGAATCGTCAAGCAACGGTGATTCCACTGCGATTCCGTAAGTTGCGATGGTGCTCGAAAAAATAACTTTCTTTGCGCTGCCGAGCCGCGCAGCTTCGAGCACATTTGCCATGCCGTTCATGTTGGATTGCCAGGCGTCGTTGGGCTTTTCTTCTGCGGCGGAAGAAAGAACAGCGCCAAAATGAAAGATGCTGTCGATTTTCTGCGACCGTACGGCTTCAGTAACAATTTCACGATCGGCCAGATCTCCGGTAATCATGGTTACTTTTTTGAATTCTGCACTTTCGAAGTGGGGCGTCGAGCGGATGTCAAATACGGCGACATGGTCTCCGCGTCGCACCAGCGGAACGACCAGCCGCGATCCGAGACTGCCGGTGCCTCCAGTGATCAAAATATTCATCTTCGACCCGCAGTGTTCCTTCAGACGTCCCTCAGTTATTTCGTTTCAGTTTGTTCTGGCGACAATCCTGCCATTGAGACTTAGCACAGCCATTTAAGCGCCTTCAACCACAGACGATAGGAGCGTGTATTTAATGTTCAATAGGAAGAACGCAGCGGCGAAAAGTTCAACTTATCGAACATCCTTGACAGCGGAGCACTCAAAAGTGTCTAAGTTTTTCTAGGACAGCGCCTTTCCGTGGATTTTCATTTCTCGGAAGCACACTTCAAGACCATAGCCATAGTTAAGCCTTCGAATATTCAGGAGACGATTTGCCGACAGTTCTCATCACCGATCATGTGTTCCCCTCCGTTAAGTTGGAGCGGAACGTGCTGGAAGCCGCAGGTTTCACTTTGGAAGAGGTGAAACCACCCTGCAAAACAGAGGACGAAGTGATCCAGAGATGCTCTGCGGCGGACGCGCTGATTGTCCAATGGGCACCGATCACGCGTCGTGTATTGGACTCCCTGCCCCGGGTTCGTGGTGTCGTCCGTTATGGAATTGGCGTCGACAATATTGACGTAAAAGGCGCGAAAGAACTTGGACGAATGGTTTCCAACGTTCCCAACTATTGCCAGGAGGAAGTTTCCGACCACACGCTGGCGATGATCATTTCCCTGGGACGCAGGATACCGCAGGACCACAACCACATCGTTCATGGCGGCTGGGGCATCGGGCCTTTCCTGCCGATTCCCGCCTTCTCGGACCTCACTCTGGGATTGATTGGTTTCGGATCCATTGCCAAAAAAGTGAGCGAGAAAGCGAAACCATTTCGCTTCAAACAAATTGCATACGATCCCGTAACCAAGGATGAAAGCTTCAGCCAGGCTGGCGTTGAAAAGGTTGAGCTTGACGCTCTTCTGGAACGTGCGGACATCATTTCCCTACACTGCCCTCTTCTGGCAACAACGCATCACATTATTAACGCCGCCTCCATCGCCAAAATGAAGCCCGACGTATTGTTAATCAATACGGCGCGCGGCCTCCTAGTGGATGAAACCGATCTGGTAAGTGCGCTCAAGACCGGCAAGATTCTTGGGGCGGGGCTTGACGTATTCGAAAAGGAACCGCTGCCCTCAGACAGCCCGCTTCGCTCGCTTCCCAATGTGATACTTACAAGCCATGCTGCGTCGGTGTCACTGCGGGCCGTGGACCAGTTACAAACCAAAGCGGCTGAGGCGGCACGCGACATTTTGCTGGGAAAGAGGCCGGAAGGCGCTTTGGTCTAGAGCACTGAGTTTTTGCTTGACTGCAGTTCCGGGACGAAATGAAATCAATCTACGCGATGCCCGTGGTAGTCGCGGTGCTTACTGCATGTGCGGCCGCAGTGGCGGTAAACCAAACTACCGAGGAGTCCGCCGAAACCGGACGATGGGTCGCAGCCAAGTTTGATGGCAATCCCGAATCCCGCCCTGATCTCGGGTATCTATTGCCCCAGCTGAAGTCGGGATTGCTGGAAAAAAACGCGCGCCAGCACCACGGATTGCAGATAGCTGGGAAGCCGTTTGCACGAGGCCTGCATTGCCCCTCAGTAGGAACGTTAGAAGTACACTTGCCTGCACCAGGAAAACACTTCGGCGCATGGGTCGGCGTCGACAGCAATGACATTACTTACTACTCGAGTTTGGGCCGGGGAAATGTCTTCGTTACCGTCGCGGTTGGCGGGAAGGAAGTATTCCACAGCCCACTCATGCACGAAGGCCTTGCGGCGATCCCTGTCGAAGTAGATTTGGCTGGCGCAAGAGACTTCACTCTGCGCATAACAGGTCAAGGAAAAGATGTCACATGGGATCAGGTCGACTTTGGTTCCGCAAAGGCAACGCTGAATAATGGGCAGGATATCAGCCTTGACGATCTTCCCCTCGGACCCCTGCCCGGTGATTACACTGCCGATGTCCCCTCCTCATTCGTCTACGGCGGCAAACCATCCGGGGAGTTATTGAAGACCTGGAAGGTTCAACGCACTTCCCGCGAGATAGATCCGCAGCGCACGGAACATACTCAGATTTATCAGGATCCCACAACCGGCCTCCAAGTTCGCATGGTCGGTGTGCACTATCACGACTTCCCCACTGTGGAGTGGACTCTTTACCTTAAGAACGCCGGCAAAGCGGATACTCCAATTCTGGAAAACCTTCAGGCGTTAGACACTTCGTTTCAAAGAAGTGGCGACGGCGAATTTGTTTTACACCACAGCAAGGGCGCGCCAGCCACGGCTAACGATTACGAACCCATTGAAACCCCTCTGGAGAAGAATTCGAATTATCCTCTCAGCGCAAAAGGTGGGAGGCCTTCCAATAAAGATTTTCCTTATTTCAATCTTGCATGGGCGAATGGCGGAGTCATCATGGTGGTCGGGTGGCCGGGGCAATGGGCGGGACAACTCACTCGAGACGGCGCTAACAGCATTCATGTCAGAGCCGGACAGGAACTAACGCACTTCAAACTTCTACCGGGCGAAGAGGTGCGCACGCCTCGAATCGTCATGATGTTTTGGAAGGGTGAGTGGAGGCGCTCGCAAAATCTGTGGAGACGCTGGATGATGGCGCACAATATGCCCCGTCCCGGAGGTATGCTGCCTCCCCCACAGATGTCGGGCAACACCTCGCGTGAATTTGTGGAGATGACCGAAGCCACCGACCGCGATGAGAATTCGTTCATCGATCTCTATGTCGCTGACGGTCTGAAACCGGATTATTTTTGGATGGATGCAGGCTGGTATCCAAATCATGGAAGCTGGACGGACACCGGAACCTGGGAGGTCGACCCGAAGCGCTTTCCGAACGGACTAAGAGCCGTGAGCGACCACGCGCACGCGGATGGTATCAAGATCATTTTATGGTTCGAGCCAGAGCGAGTGACTCCCGATAGCTGGCTGTACGACCATCATCCCGAATGGCTTCTGAAAGCACCTCCCAATGCCGGCGATCAACTCTACGAAAAGTCCTGGCGACTATTTAATTTCGGCGACCCTCACGCGCTCGAATGGATGACAAACCACGTCGACAAGCTAATCACGGAGCAAGGCGTTGATCTCTACCGTCAAGACTTCAACATGGATCCTCTGAATTTCTGGCGAGCCAATGACGCTCCCGACCGGCAAGGCATCACCGAGATCCGCTACGTAACCGGATATCTCGCATACTGGGACGAACTCCGCCGGCGGCATCCCGGCATGTTGCTCGATTCCTGCGCCAGTGGCGGACGTCGCAACGATGTGGAATCGCTTCGTCGGGCAGTGCCGCTCACCCGCAGTGATTATCTTCTTGAGCCGGTCGAACCCCTCAGCCAGCAAATGCAAACTCTGGGCATGGCACAGTGGATACCGTTCTTCGGTACCGGCACAAGCGGCGTGGACCCTTACGTCTTTCGCAGCCAGATGACTCCGGGAATTATTACCAGCTGGGATCTGCGCCGCAAAGATTCCGATGTAGGCGCGATGCGAAAATTAGTGAAGCAATGGCGCACGGTCTCGCCAGATTACTACGGCGATTTTTATCCTCTTACTTCTTACAGCCTCTCTAATGAAGTCTGGGCTGCAATGCAGTTCGATCGGCCTGAGGCTGGTGCAGGTTTTGTAGAAGTGTTTCGCCGATCCCATAGCCCCTACGAGACGGCGCGTATCCGGCTAGAGGGACTGGATGCATCTTCCGAATACACTTTAGCGAATCTCGACGATTCCGCCGTTCACGAATTCTCCGGCAAGGTCCTAATGGATGAGGGGATTGAAGTGCAGCTTAAGCAGGCGCCGGATTCCGCCTTGTTGATTTACCAGCGTGTAGCAGAGAATGCTCATTAGACCTGGGAGCGAAATGAACCTAAATCGGAGATGTCTGCTGTTGTTGATCGTTTCTGAACTCGCGCTGACCATCTCCGCGTTCTCTGTGACTGTGACTCGAGAGGAGCAAGCCGAAGCAAAACGGTGGGTGGACGCGAAGTTTTCTGGCAAGGTGGATGAGGTCCCCTCCGGGAATTATTTGACGATTGAGAGATCGACCAAGCAAGAAGGGTCGGTGCAGCGTAACAGTCGTGACGGCGGACCACTCCGCATTTTCAATACCAGTTATCATCGTGGGCTTTATCTGGATGGAGCTCTTGGACTCACAGTTCATCTTACGTCGCCGGCGAACACTTTCGAAGCCGTCGCAGGACTTGACGGCGGTTTTGCCAGTTGCGCCTACACTAGCACCGCGCAGGAATTTCAGGTTCGCTCCGGAGACAAGGTTCTTTTCCCGCCAACCACGGTGAAGGTTGCCACTCCCGGCGCGCGCATCAAGGTTGCACTTGCAGGTAGCAAAGAATTCACGTTGCAAACTGGTCAGGATCAGAAGCAGGATTCTTGCGCCGAAGCAGTGTGGGCAGACGCAAAGGTCACTCTGCAGGATGGCACTACGCTGTGGCTCGGAGATTTGCCGATAGGATCGCCGGCCGGGCCGTTCAACACGGCTCCGCCGTTCTCATTTACATATGGAGGCAAGTTTTCTACAGAACTGCTGGCGAACTGGGATCCGCGGCAGAGTGTGCGCCAACTGGACCAGCAGCGGACCGAGTACACCACGACCTTTCATGATCCCGCCACTGGATTGGCAGTACGTTGGGTGGGAGTGGAGTACCACGATTTTCCGGTGATCGAGTGGACGCTGTACTTCGAAAACACAGGCTGGGACGATACTCCGATTCTTGAAAATGTCCGGTCAGTCGATACCTGGTTCCAGCGCCGCAGCGAAGGTGAGTTCGTTCTCCATCACTTTCGCGGGAGCCCCGTGGGGCCCACCGACTTCGAACCGTTCGAGACCACCCTGGTTCCGAAGATTGAAAAACACATTGCCACCTCCGGGGGACGTCCTACCGACAATGCTCTGTGCTACTTCAATATCGACGACTCGAATAGCGGCGTGATCATGGCCCTGGGTTGGCCCGGACAGTGGGCGGCTGAGTTTAGTCGCGACGACGATCGCGGAGTGCGAATTAGAGCGGGACAGGAATTAACTCATTTCAAGCTTCTGCCGGGTGAAAAAGCACGTTCGCCGATGACGGTAATAATGTTCTGGAATGGCGACTGGCTTCACGGCCAGAATTTGTGGCGCAAGTGGATGTTGGCGCATAGCCTTCCTCATCCCCGAGGACTTCTGCTGCGCCCCAAACTCGCCGCTTCGAGTGCTCTCTGGTATCAAGAGATGTCTCGCGCCGACCAAGCGAGTCAAAAGTTGTTCCTGGATCGCTATCATCAAGAAAAGATCCAATTGGACTACTGGTGGATGGATGCAGGATGGTATGTGAGTAACGGAACTTGGCCGAATACGGGTACATGGGAAATCGATCCTAAGCGCTTTCCCAATGGTTTTCGACCGATTTCTGATCATGCGCATTCGATGGGAACTCAAGCTATTCTTTGGTTCGAGTTCGAGCGAGTCACTCGCGGCAGTTGGTTGTGGGAAAAACATCCGGAGTGGCTTCTGAAGAGTTCCATGGAAGAGCAGCACGGGCAACGATTGCTCAATTTGGGTAATCCGGAAGTGGTCCAGTGGATCCTCGATTATTTGGATAAGTTTATCGCGCAGAATGCCATCGACGTCTACCGTATCGACTTCAATATTGCGCCTCTTCCGTTTTGGCGCGAAAACGACACGCCCGATCGCCAGGGCATTACCGAAAACAAATATGTGACCGGATTTCTGGAATATCTCGACGAACTGATGAAACGGCAGCCCCAAATCCTGATTGATACCTGCGCCTCCGGTGGCCGCCGGGATGACGTTGAAACTTTGCGTCGCGCGGTTCCCATGCACCGTAGCGATTATTCATACGAACCAGTCGGCCAGCAGAACATCACTTACGGAATGTCGTTTTGGATTCCCTACTTCGGTTCTCCAAATGCTTCGCGCGATAACTATGTCTTCCGAAGCGCCTGGGGATCGCAAGTAAATCTGGGCTGGGATATGCGCCGCACTGATCTTGACTACAACTGGATACGGCTCGGTATCAGCCAATGGCGAGGAGTAGCGGACAATTACTTTGGCGATTATTATCCGCTCACCTCGTACGACCCGTCAGATCATGCGTGGATGGCTTGGCAATTCGATCGATCTGATGTTGGGCAGGGGCTGGTGCAAGCTTTTCGTCGTGCCAACAGTCTGGCCGATTCAGAGCACCTTGAATTGCATGGGCTCAATCCCGACGCGCGCTACGAAATCAGAAATATAGATAAGCCTGGAGTGCAGACGTTAACGGGTCGCGAACTCATGCAAAACGGCTTGCAGATTTCGATGCCAGAAAAGCTTGGCGCCGCAGTTCTAACCTACAAGAGGTTAGAGTAAGGGTAATTGCTACAAAGTATTTTCTAACGCGGCGTCGCGCAACAAAACGAGGGTCTATCACGACTGTCCTTCCCAGCTGGAAAGTGGATGTTGATTCACACTTTCACACCGAGATTCTAATCAAAATGAGTGGATCGAAAGCGAATCCGGGAAGACCTCCGCCACCATCAATTCTTGCTCCGGAGAGGAAATTTGCCAGATTGCGGAAGCGGGTACCGCCGATGTGAACGAGGCGGTGGAGGCCGCGGGTAGAGCCCTTCAATGGTCCTTGGCGCAGGATGTCAGCCTCCGACCGTGGCCGCTTGCTGACTCGCCTGGCAGAGTCGGTTGAGCAGCACACTGACGAGTTCGCGCATCTTGAAACCTTGGATAATGGAAAACCTGTTCACATGGCGCCTGCGGCGGACCTTCCACTTACGATAGCAACATATCGCTACTACTCGGGTTGGGCGGATGAGGTTTTCAAGGGAAGTCCATTCCCATCGCTTGGAAGCTGGGGTGTTCAAGTGGCCGCGGGTGAAAGAAGGAACGCAGTCGCTGGAGTTGCGGGCGAGCGAGTTCGCCATGGTGCTGGATGGCATCGACAGCACGAACGATGCCAACGGTTCGAGGCAGCTTTTGTGATGGTAGGGCGACCGGAATTGAGTGGGTTGGGGGAGAACTTTTGGGTGGCGGTTGGGAAAATCTGCGCTACAGCAATCGCTGTACCTGTGGAAAGAAGGGTGGTCGCTCCGGAGGACGAGAAGTCGGTCTGGGACCTGGAAGCGTTTCGCTCCCGGCTTCGCGCGGGTGAAGCTCTCATTTCTGCAACTCAATGACAGCCATAGTTATTGGCAACGACGCTGGATGTGCGCATCCTCTTCTCATGGAGTGTGCGAACATAGCGATTCAGCTCGGACAAGGTGGGGTTGCCGTGCTCCTCGTTCTATTGGTAGGAGACGTGCTTGGCACATAGTAGGTCTCCCAAAGGAGGCATCATGACATACGTGATGACCAAGCCTTGTCCCGTCTGCAAACAGCAGCTCACAAAGAAGACGCCCACCGATACCGTGCAGTGCGCTTGCGGAAAACATGTATGGCAAGGGTAATCGTGCAAGCTCCCGATCGCGAACACATGCGGACCACCACGCGGTGACCGAACTTCCGACGATCTCAGGGTAAATTCCTGCGTGCGTTGAGTCTCCTTTTCGACGAATAGCAAAGAAAGCTGCTTTTGATGCTTTGCGGCTGGTCGAGGATCAGTCGAATCGTTTGTGCACCCGGCTCGGCGACGCGCCAGCCTCCGTTACCTCGCTGTAACAGCGCAGATTCAATCGGAAAAGCGATGTCCTCGGCTGTTATTTCGACCGATGCAGTACTTTCCAGGTCGAGCCACCCTTGCTCAGCAGGCGAGTGATGCGTCGAGGCAAGAATCCGTTTGCACATTTTAGGTCTAATTTGCTCTAAATCTCGCGCCCGAAACCTCGGGACCGCGAGGGGAGGGTTTCCTCTGAGCTTCCCCGAAGAAAAGCTCAACATTCGGGGCTAGATCGCGCGCTCCGGATTTTAAATGCATGTCTCAAGCGGCGAAATCAATTTTTGTGATCGGAGGGGGTTCATGCTTCTCTTCGATCTTGCCCTCGCTGCTGATCTTCGCCAGTTCGGAGTTGAGTTCCGCTCCGACCAACATGGCAAAACCTGTCCAATAAAGCCACGTCATCATGGCAATGCCTGCACCGAGCGTTCCGTAAGTTTTGTTAAAGTTTGCGAAATGACGAACATAGAGACCGAGCACATAAGAGAGCGCAAGCCAACAGCCCACGGCAAGGATCGCGCCCGGCAGTGTGGCCAAGAAACGCTGCTTAACATTCGGAGCCAGGAAGTACAAAGCTTCCACGGCGAGAATTGTGAACACTATCGCAATGGACCAATGAATGTACGGCCACAGCAAAACAAACAAATAGGAGAGGTGGACTCGCCCGGCGAGCCATTCTCCGAATCTGGGCCCGACAATCATCACGGACAGCGCTACGAGTATCAGGGCTCCGGTCACCAGCGCTAAGCCCACCGCCAAGGGCCGAGTTTTCCAGAACGGCCGATCGTCTTCGACATCGTACGCAATATTCAAGGCCTCGATAGCCGCCGCGAATCCGCCCGATGCCGTCCAAAGCGTGCCCAAAATACCGAAGGAAAGGAACGTTCCTCTGTTAGGTGTGATTACATCAGACAAAACTCTACGGACCAGCCCCATGCTGTCCGGAGGCAGGAACCGCGCCATCATACTCAGCGCCTGGTCGAAAAGATTGGGAACGGGTAAGTACGCCACAATAGCCGACAAAACGATGAGGGACGGAAAGAGCGAGAGAACGAAGTAGTACGACAGGGCGGCAGCCATCTGCAGAGTGTGGTTTCGAAGCACGTCTCCGTAGGTCCCGGCCAACGCATGCTTGATCGGATCCCTCAACATGGATTTTGACCGGCTGACTCAAGTCAGATGCGCAATACGGAGTCAACTGTTGACTCCTAAAATCGGCGGGAAGGCGACGGATGTCGATCAGGCCGCAAAGCTTGCAAAACAAATGCTGCAGCGCATACAGAGTTGTATCAA
>Ga0265762_1000008_pt1 | contig 22745 bp, 60 predicted proteins | sample NZIome_4_FD_200870 | JGI IMG/M metagenome (GOLD analysis project Ga0265762, IMG submission 200870) | Metatranscriptome of rhizosphere microbial communities from Maridalen valley, Oslo, Norway - NZI4 (Metagenome Metatranscriptome) | ecosystem: Host-associated > Plants > Roots > Rhizosphere > Soil...
CCGAGCGGCGACCGGAGGCGTAGCCGGTAACGCCGCGGACAGAACGGATTCTGTGTCGGTGCGAATCCGGCTCGGCTCAATCGGATCGAAACTCAGTCCTTTAGAGGGTTGAAATTGTGGACGAGAAGTACCCCAAAATTAAGGTTAAATTGACCGGGGAAGATGGCAATGCGTTCGCCATTATTAGCCGCGTTCGGTCCGCTCTATGCAAAGGGAAAGTCTCGGACGAAGAAATCGCCGCCTTCACAAAAGAAGCTGAGAGCGGCAATTACGACAATGTGTTGCAAACCTGCATGCGGTGGGTGAAATGCCGATGAACAGCTACGATCTCCAACCCGGCGACCCGGCCCTCTGTGACACCTGCGGCCAGCCCTGCGTAGTGGTTAGCTTTGGCTGGCATGACGGGTATCGCTGGGGGAGTAAGTGTTGTGAGGCCCGAGTGTCACCGATACCTGAACCAGGCCTGGAAGTTAAGGAGTCGAACCAATGAAAACAGAACCGGATCATGCGGCATTCGCCTTGCACGACGTTTCCACTACGGCTAGCGGCGACATGGGCGATGGCCTGACAAAGCGTGAATACTTCGCCTGTCACATTCTCGCAGGATTCGCCGCGTGCCCCACAGAAATACCCGTCGAAGGCGAGTCGCGGGAGGACTACCAAGTCGTCCAGGCTAAGGGAGCCGTCGAATGGGCCGACGCCCTGATAGCCGCCCTCAACAAGCCAAAGGAGTAACTCCGTGACACTGAAGACGCCACTGAAGGCTAACGAGTACTGGCTTGATGACGCCGCAGGGAAGACGCTGGCAAAGTTCGACGGTGCCCCGACTGATGAATCTGCCGAACAAGTTGCCGAGATCGCCCGGCGAGTCAATGCCCATGATGCCTTGCTTCAGGCTGGCCGAAATGTCATCGCGGCCTTGCGGGCTGGCATGGAGATTGGGATGAGCGGCTTCCATACGCAAGCCTTCTCCTCCGCTGCGGATCAAACCACGGCGGCTTTGAAGGAACTCAGGGATGCTGTTGCCGCTGCGGAGGCTCACTGACATGGCATGGATAACCCGTCTGTGGTACTGGATGGCCTTTCAACTTAGCGGAGACGAGTATCCGTCTGAGGAAGACGTACTCGACACGCTGCCGCACTACGTGACCGATCCTGCACTTCGCCCGTTACCTGAGGAGTGACAGACGATGGCCTGCCCGACTTGCGATCACACGATGTCTTGCGTTGCTCCAGGGACGTTCTGGTGTGAACGCTGCGGCACGTTGCGTATCAGAAAGACGTTAGCAGCGCCCAACGAGGACTACACACCTCATCTCGTAGGCCATTGCCGGCACTTTGAGAGGATCGTGGAAAACATTGATAGCCCTCTCCCCAGAGCGGAATGGCATCGTCTCAGTATCGCCGAATCCATCAACACGCCCGAAAACCGCCCTTCTCTGGAGGAGTGACCAATGGGAGAAGCCTCTGACGACATGATCGAAGGTCTCTGTTGCATGGGTTGCCATCTTTACTTTGAGCGAGAGCACGGCTACCCGGTTTACTGCCGGGACTGCTCAGACGAAATCGGCCTGCGAGAAGGTCAGATTACCCGCGAAGGTATCCAACGAGCCATTAACCCTGAAGCGTGAGGAGTGATCCCATGCCCGAAGATAACCAGTCCGAATCGCCGCGAACGGTGCGGCAGATTGCCGAGCTACTTGCCGAGCCGTTTGATTCCAGCGAAATCCGCTGGAAACCCGCGACGGTGCGAGGAGACCGTGCCCTAGCATTGGCCTACGTCACCAGCCGCGCCATCATGGATCGCCTTGACGAAGTGGTTGGCATCGACGGCTGGGAGGACTCCTACGAGTTTCAGCCGGACGGGACAGCGCTCTGCCGTCTGCGCGTCCGCATCGGCGACGTATGGCTAACAAAGATGGACGTCGGCGGCCAATCCGAGCAACCCGACGAAGGTGACCGCAAGAAGTCCGCCATCAGCGATGCCCTGAAGCGAACGGCTGTGAAGTTCGGGATTGGCCGTTTCCTGTACACGCTCCCTCAGCAGTGGTGCGACTACGACCCACAGAAGAAGCAGTTCAAGGTGATGCCGAAGCTGCCGACGTCCATTAGCAGAGGGACCACGCTCCCGGACAGGACGCCCGCCCCGCCAACAACGGCGATGAGCAAGGAAGACCAGGAAGCTCTCGCCGACTACATCGGAGAACTGGAGCAAGGCGTCACGGATGCCGACACGCTAGCCGCAGCTTACCGCCAGTGGAATACCCTGCCTCGCTCTCCGATGCGGACGGCGAAGTGGGAGACTCTGAAGGCGCACGCCCGGCAAATCGGCTTTGACTGGTCTACCAAGACCACGACGTTCATCCCGAGCAAGCGAGTGAAGGAGCCTGCATGAGCACTTCCGCCTTTCTCAACGCTCCACGCGGTTATCGGTTTTTCGTGCAGTCCGCGGATTTTCGGACAGAAGAGAAGTTTCGCGAGTGGCTTTGCCAGTGCTTTGGTTCCGAGAAGGCAGAGGCCGCGATGATCCGGCGCATACCATGGGGACATGAGGCATGGCTTCCTTTCCAGCGTGTTTGGAAGCAGAGACCATCGCGCGGATTTGTTTGCTGATTCCGCTTGACGAAATCCGGCGGTCGGCGTAATGTCATCCTCAGCGAAACATCCCCTGACCGGGATTCACCGAAACACCAGAGCAACCCTAGCCCCCTGCGGCGTCTCTCGCCGGTCAGGGGATACACCCGCAGGGGCTAGGGCTTTCACATTTACCCTTGGAGGGAATCATGCGACTTGAGGCAACTGGCGTACCCCGCAACTGGAAAGAGATGCCAATTCATCCGCTCGCGGAGAAGACCGAATTCGGAGCTGGGATCGACTTGGATGGGCTAGCTAAGCACATGAAGAAATTCGGCTATGACCCTAACGAGCCAATCGTCATTTTCGAGCGGCAGCTTTTCGACGGCCGGCATCGTAGAGAGGGAGCCATCCGGGCAGGAGTGACGCCAACCTTCAAATCGTTTTCCGGAGACCCGTTCGCCTACATCGCCAAGAAAGCGCACCGCCAGCATCTGAACACTAGCCAAAAATCATTGCTGGCGGCAATGTTGTCTGACCTTTACCGCGACCAAGACGCCGATAATAACGGACAAGATGAGGGGGACGGATTGCAAAATCGCAATGGCGAAGAAAATGGACAAGACTCCTCCTCAAATAACGAAAAGGCCGGAAAAGTCCTTGGAATCGGCGGCAGGCTGGTTGCGCTGGCGAAACTTGTCGTCAAGCACGGGACCGCGGAATTGCAAGAAGCCGTGCGCGACCGTGTCGCAAAAGTGAGCGATGCGGCCAAGGTCTGCAAGGAAACTACCGACTATCAAAACGCCGCCATCAAGGCAGTAGCGGCTGGGGAGTACAAGACTCTCGTTGCCGCCGTCGATGGGATCAAAGCCTCAGAGGAGCGACAGCCAGGTGACGACAGCGATAGCGAAGCAGAGGCGGCAAAGCAACCAGAGGATAAGGCCGGCCACTATCTTACTCCAGCTTGCGAGGCTGCTTTCGCCAGCCTCGAAAAGTTCCAGGCTATCGACTCGCTCTTGAAGAAGGTCCAGAAACAGATTGATGAACTCTCTGAACTAAAGGGCGGCGAGCAGCTTTGCCGCTTCCTCAAGCCGACTGGCGGCGAAGGCAAGACGATCAACAAGAGCGAGCATCTGAACTCTCTTATCCGGGATTTGAAGGGGACGCGGCCCTACTCCGTCTGCCCCTATTGCAAAGGTACACCGGGCAACGGGTGCAAGGGGTGTAACCGGACAGGATGGGTGACGAAAACAACATGGGACGGGGCGGAAGAAGAACTTAAGGCGGAATTGGCGAAGTGAATCTTTGCGTGGGCGCATGGAGCTAAGCCTAAGTGCGGCGTCCGCAAGTGATGGCACAGCGCAAAGGTTGCGAGGAATAGGATGGAACTCAGAGACTACCAGCTTGAAGCGATCCGGGGCGCACACAAGAAACTCGCCGTCCACCAATCCACGCTTATCGAGATGGCAACCGGGCTCGGCAAGACTGTCGTCTTCTCCTTCATCGCGGACGAATGGCCGGGCCGCGTGCTAATAATCGCTCACCGGGACGAGTTGATCCGCCAAGCTGCGGAGAAGGTCCACGCTATTACCGGACATCCCGTCGCCGTGGAGATGGGCCGTGAGAGGGCGGACGATCAACTCTACGGAACCAAGGTGACGGTTGCCAGCATTCAGACCCTCGCCCGCAGCAACCGACGGGCAAGGTTCCATCCGGATCACTTTTCCCTGCTGGTGATCGACGAAGGCCACCACGCTGTTGCGGCGACTTATCAGGAAGTGCTTGACTACTTCAAGAGCGCCAAACGGCTGCTGGTGACGGCGACACCGAAGCGGGCGGACAAGGAAGCCCTTGATACGGTTTGCGAGTCGGTGGCCTTCCAGTACGGCATTGAGCCGGCCATTGATGACGGCTGGCTTGTGCCGATACGGCAGTCCGTGGTGAAGGTGGAAGGGCTGGATTTTAGCAAGGCTCGCACGGTCGCGCAAGACTTCAACCAAGCCGATTTGGAACGCATTCTCACGGAAGAAAAGCCCCTTCACGCGATGGTTGCGAGCGCTCACGAGTTGATCGGCAACCGGCAGGCGCTGTGGTTCTGCGCTTCGGTCCTTCACGCCAGAGCAACGGCTGGAGTCCTGGCAAGGTACGCACCGGCCGATCAGGTGCAATTCCTCTCTGGCGATACGCCGATAGAGGAACGTCGTTCGGCAGTCGATGCCTACAAGCGAGGGCGGATTCAGCACTTGCTGAACTGCGCCCTCTACCTTGAGGGATTCGACGCGCCAGCCACTTCGGCGATAGTGATGGGTCGGCCGACGAAAAGCCTGTCGCTCTACATGCAAATACTAGGCAGGGGCACCAGGCCATTACCCGGCATCGTGGACGGTATTGAAGGATCCGAACAGCGAAAGACCGCGATCAGCATGTCCGCCAAGCCCGATATGCTCGTGATCGACTTCGCCGGGAATGCTGGTCGGCACAAGATCGTGCAGGCGACGGACGTTTTGAGCGGGAAGCATTCGAGCGAAACACGGGAGTACGCTCGGGAGACGATAGCCGACGAAGCCCGAGCGGTGGACATTGAGGAAGCTCTCGACCGGGCGCAAGCCGAGTTGGCCTTGATCGCTCAAGAAGACCAGCGGCGCAAGGACATCAAGGCGAGCAAGGTTGAGTACAGCACGCATGAGGTAAGCCCGTTCGTCAAGCAGTACCAGCCGTCGCAAAAAGTCGCGGGGGTGGCTGGCGAAGGATGCACTGACAAGCAGGCTGGTTATATCTGTTACCTCTCTCGCGAGAATGGCGGCAACTGGACTTTCGACAAGGCAAAAAGTCTCAGCAAGAGGCAGGCGCAAGGGGTTATCGTTCGCTTGCAGAAGGAGCAGCGATGAATACCAGAGAATTACTCGTGATAGTGGAGGATCGCGGCCTGAGGATAGAAGTTCGCGAAGGACAGCCGATTCTTGTTCGCCCGCAAGGCAAGGGCGAAGTGACGGACGAATTGCTCGCCGTTCTTAAGCATCATCGCCAGCGGATCATTGAAATTCTATCGTCCCCTCAACCACAGGAGTAGCAGCACATGAAGAAGACGAAGAAAGGCCCCGCAGAATTAACCCTCCCCGTCGCCTACGGAAATGTCAGCGTCGGTGACAAGACGGCCCGGATCAGCCTGACGATCCACCGTGGCAATTTGGCGATCACGAAGGCCGATGCCACATTCACGGACAAGAGATTGTCCTGGGAGATCAAGGCACGGCCGAACGGGGACGCGCCCGGCCAAGCAGCCCTTCCTGGTATGGAGGGTAGCGGCATCATGTCACTCACCGGAGTCGCGGACGTGAAGGGTATCCGCGCTACAGGCTCGGCATTCGCTATCGGCCTGACGTTCAATCTGAAGTCTATCGACGTGAAGACTCTGGCCGGCTTTGCCAAGCGCGAGGGTGACTTGATTGTTAACGGGATCGAAGAGATTCCGGATGAGGACAAGGGCGGCGAAGAGAGCGGGGAGGAAGACTAATGGACTGCCGAGAATTCAGGGAGTTCAGCACTGGCGACTGTAAGAACCTGCTCACGAAGACACGGGCAGAACGCGCGACGGCCGCGATTCACTGGCGGGATTGCACCGACTGCCGCGTGTGGCTGGATGCTCAACCGGATGAGCCGGACGACTTGAGCGACGAAGAGATTGACGCCCTTGCTGACGTGGACTCCGACGATCCGGAAGTTCAGGAGATGTTGGAGGGCAAGCAAGATGCCTGACCGTGGTAAGTGCAGAGGATGCGGGGCGGAAGTTTTGTGGATTCACACCAGCGCGACAAACGCCCTCATTCCTTTGAACGTCGAACCCGACCCGAAGGGGAATGTGGTCATCCGGGACGGCAAGGCTGTCACACTGAAGAAGGATGACCTGTTTGATTCTCTGGTGGACGGCGAGAAGTACATGCCTCACCACGCGACTTGCCCGAAAGTTGCGGAGTTCAGGAAGACCGGAGAGTAACCGGCGATAGGACGGACACGGTGAAGCACACAAAGGAAGAGTTAGTCCGACGCTTCCGGGCGGACATGCTTCTGTTTGTCACGGAGGCATGGGCCGTGCGCAAGGATGACGCGAAGAACCTCGCATTAACACTTGACGGCGCGTTAGCCCGCAGCGTCGGACTGTTGAGAGAGATTTACGATTACCTCGAACCGGAGAAAGCAATTGAGCAAGCAACGAACGGACAGCCCGCCAAACCCGGCCTCGGTGAACCCGGACGGGGACGTGAAGCTAATACCGGACCCTCCAGCAACGGCGTCAAAGCCACCCGATCCGATCCAGCCCAGCAACCCAGCGCCCCGAACAGAAGCGGAGCCTGAGGGCGGGAGAAAGAAGCCCCGCACGCTCAACAGCCTATCGAAGTCGCTTCAGGCGATGGCCGACATAGCCCGGATCATGGAAGGGCTGGATGAAACTGACCGCTACAAGGTCGCTCAGTGGTATCGGCTGGAGTTCGTCGGGTACGGGACTATCGCGAGAACCGGGAGCCTAGGCGATGCGCTGCAGTGCGGCGGTACGCCTTCAACCCATTGAGGAGTTTACCAATGCTACTGCATAGAAACCTCGGTGCCGTTGCGGCGCTAACAGAGGAAGATGTCGCCCGATACTCTTTGGGCGGGGTATTGATCGAAAGATTCGGCGAAGGATATCGCGCCGTCGCCACCAATGGGCGCGCGCTGATCGTTGTCGAAAGTCCATCTGAGCCGACTGAGCTCCCAGCTTACGGCCTGGAGTTCGTCGGCGATCAGCCGCGGGCGATAATTCCCGGCGAGCACTTCGCCAGCATGTTCGCGCCGCGCGGCGAAGGCGTGGCCGTGGATATGAAGAGTGGCGCTGTGTCGATGGTTTCAGCCGAGAAAGGCGGCATCGTTCGGCGCGACGTTAAGACTCTCGACGGGCGGTTCCCTGACTACGCGACCGTTGTCCCAAAAGACGCCCCGAAATTCACCTGCGAAGTCAACCCGATACGGTTCCTGGACATGCTGAAGTGCCTCTCCGAATTGCAGGGCGACGACGAATACGAGCGCGTGACCATCGAGTTTCGTGAGCCAGAGACGCCCCTGGTGTTTCGTGGCAAGACTTCGCACGGCCAGACTTTGATTGGAATGGTAATGCCTCTCTCCAAGAGCAAGGAAGCAGCGCCGTGACACACGACAACCCAAAGCTGGTCAAGCCGCTGTTAGACGAGATACGTGCGCTGCCTTGCTGCGTTCCCGATTGCAGGCAGCCATACAGGATCGAGGCAGCGCACGTATTCACGAAGGGCAAGGGAGGCGGGTCAGAGTTAACGGTCCGCTTCAACGTGGCGCCGCTCTGTCTCTGGCATCACAACCGGCATCACCACGGCGGTGAGCCTACCGCGGATCAGCTGTTTGCGATCATCGCCAAGCGAGAGGGCATGACGGTAGACGACATCAAGACGCGGCTGTGGCTGATGCTGCGGGCGCCGAGAGACGCGACTGTGTGTGAGCAGTGCGGCGGGAAAGGGTTCCGCGGAATGGAGAAGACTGTCCGGAGTCACTGCAACCTGTGTGAGGGGGCTGGCATCCTCAGGAACGGCTTGCCTTGGAGAGAAGACGATGCAAAACACTCACCCGCCAGTACACGGGAAGGCCAGGTTACGCGGGGACCAGCTCACGATCACGGTGAAGCACGAGAACGGGAAGACGTTGACGACGACGTACACGGTAGCGCGGAGCGAGCGGACGATTCGGCTGACAAAAGCGGATGGCGAGTTCTATGACGTGTCGTTCGCTAACAAGGATCAGCCGCGCTGCCCATGCGGCGACCTGAATTTTCGCGACCGGGAAGACGGACTTTGTAAACACCTTCGCGGCCTGGTGGCCGTTGGACTCATTCGAGGTAACAAGTAATGGAACGGATGTGCCCTTTCACAGGCTGCGACAAGTCGATTCCTGCCGAGATGTTCGCTTGCCGCGGACACTGGTTCTCGCTCAATGCGGACCAGAAAGCCCGCGTCTGGAAGTGCTACGGCGAATGGAAGTCCGGCAAGATCGATGGAGAAGAATTGCGACGGCAACAGCAAGTCGTGTTGGACGAAACGAAACTCGGCGGCGTGGCGTGAGGCTGTGGGTTTAATGAGGGTGACTGCGAGATGAGCGAATTCTTGAAGGACGTGCCGGTAGAGGCGGACCCGTACCCGGATTGTCGGGAGGCCATCAAAGAATGGAAGGCATCTTGCAGAAAGGCTTATTGGGGCCAGCAGATTCGCGCCGCAAAATCTCCCGTCGATGTTCAAGCCTTGCTGCTGCAACGTCTAAATGTCATCCGAGAAAATGGCCTGCCCGAATTGAGGATAGAGCCACACGACCCTTACGTCGAAATTGTTGATGAACAGGTGCGGACGCCCGCATTCCTGCGTTACTTAGCCGGCCTGATGGGCGCTTTTTGACGCCACAGAGAGGGAGTGAAGCCGTGAGAGGACTCTTTAACGCGGTCTGCCAGGGAGGTTGCGGATTGAAGCCGCAGTGTGGAAGACGGACTTTGTAAACACCTTCGCGGCCTGGTGGCCGTGGGGCTGATAAGGGGGACTGTGTGATGAAAGAGTGCGAAGATTGCGGCGACGAATGCGCCCGCCGAACTAAGTGTCCGTTGTGCGGTCTATTGGTATGCCCGTGGTGTCGAGGCCATGTGCATAACGAGACTGTGCAGCATGCCAAAACGGTTGCCGCCGGGAAGGAGTGAAGCCGTGAGCCAAGAACAGCAAGGCTGGAGTTTCCCCGCCAACAGCAAGAAAGCCCACTACTTCCTTGCCAATGAGATTCGTTCGCTGTGCATGAAATGGATGTATGCTGGCGAGCGAGAGGATAGCAAGGATGATTCTTTGGACAACTGCAAAGATTGCATCAAACGACTTGCCGCGATGCGCAAAAAGCAAGCTAAAGGAGTGAAGCCGTGAGAGGACTCTTTAACGCGGAATGCCGGGGAGGTTGCGGATTGAAGCCGCAGTGTGCCTGTGTGCAGATGAAGGAAGACGCGACGAAAACCTGGGTCAACCTCTGCGCTGACTGCCGGAAGGAATACGCCGGAAGGTATCTGCTGCATCCCCAGCACAAGCCAGTCAAGAGGGTGAAGTCGCCTCGACTAATGAAGCCCTGGAGAACGCAGCATGACACTTGACGAATTGATCGCTCGGCTGACCGTGCTTCGGGAGGAATACCCTCAGTTGGCCGCGGAGCATGTGTTTGTGATCGTCCGAGACGGAGACAGGTTAACGGGATTGTCGGCGACGTCAACATGCACACTCGCGACAAGGTTCCTATCTTCATCGTGATCGAAGACTAAGTGCCCGAATGGAGGAAGCCGTGAGCCAGCCCCGCGAATACACCGCTGAGGATAGAACATGAAGACTGACTTTCTCACGGGCTGCAAGGCTCGCGGTCTGCCGACCCCCGAGCGAGAATGGCCGGTCAGCAATGACCGCAAGTTCTCCTTCGATTGGGCTTGGCCGGAACAGAAAATAGCCCTGGAGATCGAGGGCGGTATCTACGGCCGGGGCAAGCCCTGTCCGATGTGCAAGCGAAAGGCTGTCGGCGCTCACACCAGCATTGAAAGGCTTAAGTCCGACATGGAGAAGTACAACCTCGCTGCCATGCTCGGCTGGCTAGTGCTGAGAGCCAGGCCGGAACAGATCGACTCTGGCGAGGCTTTCAATTGGCTGACATGCATACTACCCGCCGGCCGCAAGGCGCTCGACTCTCGGGAGGAGTAATGACGGCATCAATCGTGAAGGCCGACGCTATCGAGTTCCTGCGGTCGCAACCGGCCGACAGCATCGACCTCGTCTTCGGCTCGCCGCCCTACGAGGAAGCCAGGCTTTACCTCGAAGGCGGGGTGAATCTCGGCATCTCTCGGAAGACGGACGAGAAGAGCACTACTGTGAGATAGCGGCCCGCCGCATGGAACAAGCGGTACTGCCCTTCATGGAGACGGCTCCCGAGATGTCGCAAGAGTTGATGCCCTACGAAGGCATGACAGAGTGAACCTAACCTCCCACGGAAGGATACCCCTCGCATGGAAGCCCTGGACCGCATCATCAGCCGTTTGTGGCTGGCTAACCGTTTTGGAGGAAACATGACGCCGACACCGCAGGAGACTCAGAAGGGGCGCTTTGTCACGCGGGAGCAAGTTCAAGATGCGGTTGACAGATGCTTCCCAATCGGGAGCGTCACCGAAGATAGTTGTCACCGTGTCGATTTTGTGTCCCACGGTGCGGAGAAAGGCGAAAGAGTCGTCGCTTGGAGCAAGGAAGGACTTATAGATCATCTCTGCCACTCCCTAGGTATCGAGTGACACCCCCAAACCCCTGAGGTACGCCATGAAACGCGACACTGCCCGAGAAACCCCGATTTCTGCCCCGCCAGCCTCTCCGGACTGCTCGGCGGCAGTTGGTGCCAAATCTGCAACACATGAGCGCCAGGGGGCAGAATTGACGCCGGAACAGCGGGCCGTTGATCTTGTGTGCTCTCGGGCATGGGACCGGGACGTCGGTATCAGTGCCGGCACCTGGGCGAACGCCATAGCTCAGGCCATCCGAGACGCCGTAGCGGCAGAACGGCTTGCCTGTGCAGAGACGGTTCGCTTTGCCTGCGGCGCCTATGAAGCGATCATGCGTCGTGGTGAGCCAGAGAAGGGAGGGTGACGCCGTGGGATGCAAGCTCTGCGGGCTTTCTTACGAGTCCAAGGTACCGCACTGCTTGAAGTGCTCCAAAGCCCTGAACGAGGCTGGCCTTTGTTCGTGGTGTGGCAAGCGTCAACGCAAGCCGAAGGCCGAGAACGGGCAGCAGAGCAAGTATTGCCATGAATGCCAGACGGCGCGAGTCAGGGAGTACGATACTCCGACGGCGGTTCACGGGAACTATCGCAGTGCCGAGAAGCGCGAGAACATCCGCGAAACGAAGTTCGGCCGAGATGGCTGAGTCCCGACCAACTAGAAGGAGAACGGAAGTGAGTCGATCCCCAAAATACCGTGAACGTGCCAGGGCAAACTCGGAGTACATCGGCAAGGTAACCGGCCTTCCGGAAGTCGCCGCAAAGAACTGGCTGCGCTTCAAAGGATTCAACCTCTACGTCGCCCTCAAAGGGTTCGACGATTTGGCTGACCTTCTTACCGGAAGTCGAGCGGATGCGGCGAACGTCATCAATCTGCTTTTCAAGGACAAAGAAGTCCGGCCGTTCGACTTCGATGACCCACCGGGATTTGTTCGCCCTGAAAAGGAAATCCCTTGCAGGTGAGGCCATCTGTGGTACATAATCGAACAAGGCCCGGGCTTTACGCCACGGGCCCCGGTCCTGACGGTTGCTTTGGCGGCGACCTCGGGACTAGCCTCAACGCTGGCACGAACAGCGAAGAGCATGTCGGGATTATACCCCTCAAGCACTTCTCTGAACAGAACCCAGCGCGACATAGCCCATACTGGCATCTCCCTCACCCGGAGTAGCGGACACAAGCGTCGGTACGAGCCTAGCGTTGATAGGCGATCCGACTAAACCGAAGGCGGGCGAGAGCGTCCTTTGGAGGTGATGAAAAGTGACGGTCGAAAAATACAGGCTTGCACAACTACGCGACTCAGATCGCCGAGTTGTCAGTCGACAAGAATGGGAAGAAGTCGTTGCCAAACGACAAGGTTTGAGCGCCAAGTCTCAGGAGTTGCAAAGGGACTTGATGGTTTTGAATGCCTCTGTCGCCAAAATCCCGCCGCATCTCAGGTCGGAAGGTCACTTCAACCGCCGGCAGAAACTTGTCGGTGAACATGCTGCCGTCACCGTTAAGTTGCGCGAGATTCGGCTGTGGCTCGGGACGCACAGGATATTGACGGCTGAGGAGAGAACCGGCCATCGGTCACACTTGGATGAATACGACGTGGCGAACGCCCTCTCCGAGCCTCAAACCTTGCTCCACCGCTGCTACGTGCTACTCAAAAAGAAATGCTCTCAGATCGGTTACACGGAAGAGGATCGCGCCATCGTGGACGCGGCGAATGACTACTTGACTCGAAAAGGCATCTTGCTTCGCTGAGAGACGGACCCTAAGCCGGGCGAGTCAGTGAGTCCCGAAAGAATCTCCTAGAGGGTTGTGACAAGATGAGCAACACAGAGAATGGGCCGGTGATCGGCGGGCATTGCTCCTTCCATCCGCGAGACGACGACCCTCTCTCGATCAATCGTTATCCGTACCTAGCAAGGATAACTGCGGTTTGGCCTCCGGCGGACCCGTCCGCGGATAAGTTGGCGGTTGATTTGGCGATCGAGTACGGGGCTGGCCTGACCGCCCAAAGGAATCGCGTTCGCTGGTGGAGCCCCATCGACGGAGCCGGCCCGATAGACCGCCCTTACGCCGCTGATGTGTTGGAGTCGTGATCTTGTGAGTCCCGAATACTTCTCTGGACGGGATGTGAAAGATGCAGGACTTGGACCTAGACGAAGCTGACCGCTGTCCGCACTGCGATGCGATCCTGCGAGACCCTCCGCAGTGCTGCGAGGCGGCAGAACAAGCTTACTGGAAAGGGTTGATCGCCCAAGCCAAGATAAACGTAGAGGCCAGAGACAAAGCCCTTGCGGAGGAGTACGGTCTTGACATCGGCTGGGAGTCGTAGGGCCTCGCACAATACACCATGAAGCAAAGGGGAATCAGCCATGGGCGACGACTTGCGGGACGACTTGCGGCGCGTGGCAGATGAACACCCGGAAGCCTGGCAAGTGATGGTTAACAAGCGGCCGTGGGAGCGGCTTACTTGGCGGGAAGAGTGGGTGTGCTACAGGGCGACAACTACGCGAGGCCAGCGGACGATGGACGCCGGGATAGTAGCCTTGCTGCTGCTGGTTATCGCCCTACACGCGGCTTGTTTGGTCGTGACTCTTATGCACTGGTGGCCTGAGTAAGACAACCTCTAAGGGAGAGTGAAGTCATGCCGCTACGATGGCGGACCATGGAATTACCGGGCGTTGATGGTTGGTATTGGTACCGCCCTGCGCTGGACAGAGAAGCTTCGGTCAAAGAGATTCGCAACGGATACGTCCTGACGGGCTATTTACCGAGGCCAATTTCGCATCTAAGCGGCGGTGAGTGGGCAGGACCGATACCCGAACCAGTTGAGGGAGAATAAAGTCATGCGAGCGATCATCATCGACGACAAGGACGCTCGAGCGCTGCTGGATAGCCTCAAGCTGGCGTCCTTTGAAAAGTCGGCGGGAGGATACGGTGTTGAGCAACATGAGGCGTGGAGTTCGCTTCCGGAAGGACTGCGAAATACCATCATAGAAGGCTTGCATAGGCGGTTTCACTACGTCGTTTGCAGGTGGCTTCAGGACCAGGGATGCAACGTAACCAAGTAGTTGGGGGAGAGCGACCAGATGGCAGACACGAGCGACACCGATCTAGCGGCGGCCTTCGGACAAGGCTCAGACGCCCGCTTACAGGGCACACCACGCTACGAATGTCCGTACAGCGGGGGCTGCTCCGGGACTCTACAAAGCCGGCTGTCGGTGTACTGGCTACGGGGCTGGGACCACGTCCATTACTACTGGGGCAAATCGAATCGGCGGCGGGTTGTCAGGCCATTACCTGCGGCGGCTGTGGCGTGAGGCAAACACGGGAGCAACCAATGAAGCCTTTGCCAACCACTCGGGAGCTTCTGGCCGAATACGTCGCCTTGATTAGCCGGCAAGGGCCGGATTCTCCACGGGCGGCCCGCATGGTGGAAATCTACCAGCAGAACAAGGACTTTGTTGAACTTGCGGCGGTGTCGAGATTCCTCAAGAAAGCCTTGCTTGCTGGATACCGTTCTGAGTGAGTAGGGGAACCACGGGAGGGGAACATGAGCCAGAATGCAGCGCACCAGACTTTATGCCACGTCTGTGGAGATTGGGACGATGGCATGGCTACAGTCATCGACGGTATAACTACTTGTCAAGGTGACTGCTTCGAGGTCGCGTGTATCGCCCTTGAGGGAGTGCGGCTGAATCCAAACTGTGGAGAAGACTTCCATGAAAGGGCAAAGAAGCTTCTCGCCCACCGCAGGCAATTGGCCGGCAAGTCTGAGCAAGGTAACCACTAACCACGGGAGGGGAACATGGAAGACTTTGGGAAAGTTCGCGTCTACACATGCTCTTGCGGCTGCACGCCAGTTCGGCCTCTGCACGGCGAGCCGAAACACTGCGATCACTGTCTGTCATCTCTTGCAGATCGACCCTATGTAGTAGATGACCACATGCGATTTGTTAAGGAAATGATCGGCTTCAAGCCTAACCACTAACACGAGGGCAACATGGCCGAGCAAGTGAACAATTGCGAAATCTGCGGCGAGCCGATCCCTGCTGGCGAAACGATGTTCAAATTCCACGGCTACAGCGGTCCGTGCCCGAAGCCGCCTCTTCCGAGGAAGCGGGCGCAGTGGATCGAGGATGCCGCAAAGGAGTGCGCCGGCAATGTACTCGTTGGGGGAGGTGAGAAGACTTTCGCTGAGATCATTGAGCGGCACGCACCCAAGGTCTGAGGCCGACTAACCACGAAGGGGGAACCGATGGCGAAGAAGAAGTCGAAACCTGTGGCCGAAGTCTACCAATACGTCACCGCGACCGTCATGGACGGTGAAGTTACATGGCGCTATCAGTTGCTCGGGAAGCCGCCGGGGAACATGCGACACGATGAGGATGTTTCGGGTTGGTCAAAGGAAGACATCGTCAACCTGACCATGCGGATGCTCGACGTTCCTTCGGAGGACAAGGCCAAGATCAGCGTTCAGTTTCTTGACGACTAACACGATGGGGAACCCATGAACGCCAACAAATTAGCCGCTACTCCTACCCGATCCACGGTCTACATGACCATGGAAGAACGGGCGCGGGGCATTCAAACCATGCTTGACGACCTTGACAAGCTAGCCAAGGACGACGGGTGTATCGCCGCTGCGTGGGCGGCAGAGTTCTTCTACGAACTGAAAACCTTCACCAACGGCTGGGAAGAATAAGGGGGAACCGATGGACGACCCGCTGAAGCCGCCCCTGACTCTGCTGAGCAAGCTGGGCAGCATCGCTGTTCATGCCGAAGAGATGTCTTCCCCAAAGGGGCACGCCTTCGACCTCATAGCTATCAGAAGCTTGTTGGCCGACTCGGAAGTAGTGGCGTGGGTCAAGGCGATGGACGTTTACCTACCACAGAAGAGGTGAGTCGATGGACGAGCTAAAGCGCGGCGGATGGCGAGACGACGCTATCAATCTAGCAAAACGTGCCTACAAAACGGCCGATGAAGCCCTGGACAAGTTCGCGGTCGGGAAAGACGACGAAGCCCTGAATCTGCTCTCAATGGCAAAGCTGGACATCGAAAACGTGATGCGGCCCTTTGCCGCTCGGAAGAAAGGTGGTGCATGATGGCAGACCGATTGCTAGAAGAGGCCACCAGAGCGGCCGACAAACTACACGGCGATACGAGTGTGCCGATGTCGAAAACCATCGACCGGCTGACAGACCTGCGCGATCATGTCAACATGCTGATCGAATCGTGTGGCGAACCGGAAGAGGAGCGGTGAACCAATGGCAGACGTGAAACCGGCGACGGATGAACGTTTCCTTATTTACGCGGGATCAGAAAACGGTGGAGCAATGGCTCGCAGAATCAAAGCCCGCCTGGACGCCGAGAAGGCCAGAGCGGACGCGGCCGAAGCCGAGTTGGAATCCTTGGCCGACGAATTCGCTCAAGAGTGCGATTCCCGCCAAGCCGCAGAGAAGCTTGCCAAGAGCGCTACTCGTTCGGCCGAGATCGAGAAGGGCTTGCGCGGCGAAATGCAGGCAGCAATGGACGCCGCCGAGAAGCGGGTAGTCGAACTAAAGGCCACTCGTGAGTGGCAGCCGATAGAGGAATACCCGCCTCCTGAGGATGAACGGGTTTGCCTCTCGGATGGTCAGTACATCGTTCACGGGGATATCTTTACAGGTAAGTGGCGTGACGATGTAGGACGAGCTTTACGCCCACAGCCTACCCATTGGCAATCACTCCCCGACCCGCCGACCTCTGAACCTGAAGAGCCGAAGAGTTCGCTACCGATCCATCCCGGCAAGAATCCGAATCTTCCAGAGGGATACAGCACTGGCATGGATTGCTGAGGAACCCCACCGACCTCGTGAGGGTATAAAACATGGCAGAGATACTACCGGCGAGCGATGCTCAAGTCGCAGAAATCAGGAAGAGTATTGCGAAATCGTTGGCATTCACCGGGCCAGGCCCGGATGGCTGGGAAGGGTGCGACACGCACGGCGGGAGCATTTTGCTGGCCCGCCTGGACGGCGCAGAGGCGATCCTGAGGCGACTGGCAGAATCGAAGGTTGATACAGACGTCGCCAGGGATGCCCGCGAGTGGTTCCGGGCGAGGAAGTAGCCGTCACTGTGCGGGGGGGTTGACAGTGCGTCGTTCTGAGAATCCCCTTCCCCCCGGAACCGCATCAGGGTAGGCTATCGGAATGGACGACATACCCGGTTGCCCGGCTTGCAACCCGCAAGCCATCCTGCCAGCCTTGGACGCCGAAGGGCTGCTAGCGTTTGAAGTGTCAACCGGTGAACAGTCGGTGCAATGTGAGTGTGGCAAGCGATGGGTACTCGTAGCGCGGGAGGAGATGACCCGTGGCTAGCTGGTGGGAGAGGGCGAAGCAGTCTTTCTTCGGCACGCCCGAAGTGGCCCGCCATGACTTCCCGGGGCGGATCGGTCCCGCTGGCGGAACGAGCACGCCTGATGTATCATCCTTCGTGGCAGGCCGACAGGGTATCGGGACGAAGGTAGCCGCCCGTTACGGACACCCGGACGCCTTGCTACCCGTGACGGAGATACAGAGGCTCTTCGCGGGCGAGTGGGTGCCCGTGACATCGTCTTGGATAGCGTCCCTGCACTGGGACCGCAACACGCACTCCCTCACGGCCAAGCTGCTCAAGGGCAAGGAATACGGTGGCCGGACATTCGTCAGCCCGGCCGAGCTTGCGGCAGGGGCCTCATCGCCGTCGAAGGGGTCGTGGCTGAACAAGGTTTGGAAGAGACAGCGGTAGGGGTTAGCCGTGCATGGCATCTCAGGACCACCGCCGCGCCCGGTTCATCCGGGAGTATCTGAAAGACCTCAACGCAACTCAGGCTGCAATCCGAGCCGGATATAGTTCCAAGACCGCCAACCAGCAGTCGTCTAGGTTGCTGGCAAATGTTAAGATTCGCGCCGAAATCGATCGGCTCATTGCGGAACGGGCCGAACGCCTACAAATGACGGCCGATAACGTTCTCCGCGAGATAGCCAGGGTGGCCTTCGCCCAAGCAGACCGGTACGGCAAGTGGGGTCCGACTGGCCTGACGCTATTCTCTTCAAAGCGATTGACTCCAGACGACGTTGCTGCCATATCGGAGATTAGCTCGACCAAGCACGGGCCCAAGGTAAAGTTTCACTCCAAGACGCGGGCGCTGGATCAAGCTGCCAAACATCTAGGGCTGTACAAAGACCGTGACCCCATTGACGTCCTACTCTCGCTCGCTCCCCCAGAACTGGCCGGACCTTTACGCGAGGCATACGGCCGCGTCCTTGCGGAACGCCGAACTGGAGAAGCTGGCGGGTCCGGTCCATGAGCAAGTCCTGAACCCGCTGGACTATATCTCGCAACGACTTAAGGCAGTCCCTACCGCCTCACAGGCGAACATCGTCAAGCTACTCCGTACCCCACCGTACAAAGTACTCGTTCGGTCGGGCCACAACCTCGGTAAGAGCTGGCTCGCTGCCGCTATCGCTAACTGGTGGCATGACACCTTCAGGCCTGGCATTGTCCTCACTACAGCTCCGAACGAGAAGCAGGTGAAGGACATTCTCTGGAAGGAGATACGCACACAACGCCGCCGGGCCGGCTTGGACATGAGCAGCCTATTGCCGAAGGCGTGTCGCATGGAGACGGCCCCGGATCACTTCGCCCACGGGTTTACCGCTAGGGACCGCAACTCGTTTCAGGGGCAGCACGGGGCCTCCATCCTCATTATCTTCGACGAAGGGGAAGGGGTGGCTCAAGAGTTCTGGGACGCGGCAGACACGATGCTATCCGGGGACAACTACGGCTTTCTGGCTATTTACAATCCCTACGCTCAGAGCAGCCCGGCGGCGCAAGCGGAACGGTCTGGGCAGTATCACGTTGTGACGATGTCGGCACTGGATCATCCGAACATCCTGAGGGAGAGGGACGGACTAGATGCCGAGTACCGGGACGCTATCCGGCTCGGGCCGCTCTTGTCGCAGATACAGAAGCTTTGCCAGCGCTGCGAGCCGGAGTTGCCGGGCGCGTTCGAGTTCATGGAGACGTGGTGGCTCCCGTCTCCATTGGCGCAAGCCGGCATTCTCGGTAGGCGACCTACGGCGGGGTTTCGCTCAGTGTGGCCTGATGAGGTGTTTGACGCTTGCGTGGCGCGGTTCATTCCGCTGGGTGGGCCGGTGCAGGTTGGGATGGACGTCGGCGAGTGGGGGGACGATGCGACTTCGTTGTGCGTGAGGCAGGGCGGGAACATTCTTGACATAGAAGAATGGTACGGGCTGAAGGACCATCAGGCCGCGGACAGGTGCCGGCAGTTTACGCACGACTGGGCAACGAGGCTGCACGTCGAGCCGAAGCGGGTTCCTATCGTGGTGGACTGCGGGGGTGGTTACGGTCAGGCGCCGTTGATGCGATTGGTGGAGGGCGGATTTCTGGCCGTGCCGATCAAGGGGAGCTGGACAGCGTGGGATGAGGAGCATTTCCCTAACCTGCGGTCGCAGCTATGGTTCGACTTGGCCGATTTGGGGCAGTCCGGGCAAATCAGCCTAGCGAACCTGTCCCTGGAGAAGCGGGAGTTGCTGAGGCGGGAGTTGACGGCCCCGGAGTACACGATTGACGTTCACGGGCGACGGACGGTAGAGATCAAGCTGAAGACGAAGGAGAGGATCGGCCGCTCGCCGGACAACGCCGACAGTACGCATTACGCCTTCGCGAACGTGGGTATGATCGAGGAGAAGATCGCGGGGCGGCTGGACATCCCATGATACGTTTACGGGGCAAGAGAGACGGTAATCCACGCAACTGTCAACCCCTGGACAGCAGGTGAGATTTCGGCAACCGTCCAGTCTTGCCACCCTCCCGCACCGTTGAAAAGCCGCACGCGTTTGCCCTCCACGGCTTCAGGGGCGGGGAGCCAGGCGTAGCGGACGAGCCTGAGCCGTCCGTCGTGACGTACCAGTTTGCAGCGGATGTCGTCCATAGCGGGCTGACTCAGCGAGGCGGGCGAGGGTTCAGGTATATTCTAGGCCGTGCGGGCTCCTAGCAGCTTGGCCCAAGCGGGGATAGCGAGTCGTTCTCCTGCTTCCCATTTCGTATTCAGGCTGTCGGATCGCCACTCGGCTTCTATACTTTCGTCAGATTCGGATTCCTTCGCGGCCATGGCGCAAAAGTGAACGGACGCGAAGCCAAGCAAGAATGCCCGGCAAATTGTCACGCACGCCGACTGGTCTGTGGCACTGGCATCTTCGTCGTCGAAGTCGCATTCCCATCCCGTTGGGTTGGTGGAAAAGTGCCCTCCGCCTTGGCTGAGACCGAATTCCAAGATGACCCAAGCTTCCTCGATTAGTCGAGAAGGCATGGCATCTTCGGGAACGAGGCCGACTTCGTACCCGTTAGCCGTAATGATGGTCCAAAAATCTAGCACCTCCCCGGCTTCCATTGACTTGATTTCCTCAACGGTCGGGAAGGAATCGAAATTGGCAATTGTTAGGCGGGTCACTTCTCATTCCCTCCACGGGCCGGGATCACGAATGCTGCGGGCGCCGAATCCCGCAGTAGGCCGTTCTCCTTAGCCAGCAAGGCATTCTGTTCGCATAGCATCTGAATGCACTTCGTCAGTCCATCGGCCAGGCTGATGTCGCCGTGGCGGACATAGCTCAGGCAGCAGTGAACCGCAGCATTTGTCGCACACTCCTTTGCGAGTTTGCTAGCCATCATCTCAACGGCGAGCTTTCGCTCGAATTCTTGGCTCATGACTTCCCCTTGTACAGAAGGCACTCGGGACGGTTGCAAGTCGGGCGTTGGTTCATGGTTCGCACGCAACGGTCGCACCGCTCTTTCTTACCCCGTTTTGGCACCGTAGGCTCTTCCAGGGCTTGTAGGTCGTCCTCAGGGGCGGATTGAGGCTCGGGAGAGGCTGAGGGCACGCTGGGGGCCTTTAAGCGGTCGATCAGAGCGTACACAGCTTGGCGGGCGTTGCTGTGGACTGTGGATAGCAGGTCAAGCCGCTCCGGGGTAAGGTAGAGCGAGGTCTGAATCCCCTGGCGATCATTTCTTGGACGCGCCATTGCTTTCGTACCTCCAGCATGTTAGACTAACACGCGAACGATGGGTAGGCAAGTCCTTTTCTGTGAGGGAGGAAGCTGATGCGAAAGCACTACGTGGATTTCCTGTCGCCTGGGACGTTCGTAAGCGAGGAGTCTTCCGCCCCGATAGAGGACTGGGACACGCACAAGGCTGCTCAGATGGCAACCCACATACTTGAGAGATATGGGGCGCGCCCCTACGCCTTCAGGTTCCGGACGATGCTCACGCGCGATCCTCTCCCTGACGGCGAAGGCGGACTCTTTCAGGTTCAGCCAAAGGAAGTCGCCAAGAGCGGGCTGCACTTCATCTGTGGCGAAGTGATCCGATACGACGACATCCCGGACGACGACAAGGCCCGGCGCATCCTGAAGGCCAATATGCGGAACACCGATTGCGCCTTGGCGGTCGAGACGCGGAACGGCTACAGGCATACTACAGTTCGGCCGATTGCATCGTTGACTCAGGGGGCAACATCACTGATCGCGGTTCCAAGCCAGATTATGAAGCCTACCGGCGGAAGGTCAACGAGATGGTGAAGCGGGAGACGGAGGAGTTTCTCGCACGTCATAAGTAACTGGGAGCCGAGGAGTGCTTTTCTCAGGAGAGTGAATCCATGAGCGAGGCGAACACGGGCCAAGCCCCCCACCTATCGGCTACGGCTGCGCAGGTAGATCGTGAGGCGGCATTCGCTTTCGAGAGAGTCTTGCGGAAATTCGGCGTCCAGCAAGGCGAGGGCCGCGGAGTACTGTATCAGGCGTGGTCGATCACTGAGGCATTCCTAGCCGGTGTAGAGTACGGCAGGAAGACACCAGGATTGCCAGCCGAAGAAATCCGGGCGGTGTTCGATCATGCCGGGGCAGCTTTCCGGGCGCTGGGCGAATCGTTGAGCGGGTTGCAGAAAACCAGGTCGGTGTCCCGCCGAGACGTGATGGAGGCACAAGATCCACAATGCACCTGCGGGCACCCGTTTAGCGATCACGATAACCGAGGGAGTTGCAATGGGAATATGTGCCCGTGCCTCCGATTTGTGGCAGCCGTCAACCCCCGAACACCCGGCACTGTTGACTCCACAGCCGCAGCAGAGGCGATTTTGCGAGCCGTGCGGGAAGAGCGAGAGAGGTGCATTCGGGCAGTATGCTCCGGGTGCGAGAAGGGCTGGTCGGTTTTAAAGCATCCTACCGGGCCGTGGTGGCACGATTGGCCGGACACCGGAATTCCTTTCGAGTGCAAGGCGAAGGGTATCCTGATGATGGCTCCAGCCGACGATCCCTCCACCCGTCCCCCGCTATGAGGCTTTGCACTTAAACCTATCGCCTGCACCTAACCCGTCCTGACCTGCACCTAAACCGCGCGAGGCTGCACCTAAATCTCAGCGGTCGGGACAGGCCGGGACGCTCGGGTCAGAACGAGCAACCTACTGAGTGTCATGTCGGAAGAGCAAAAGGACGTGAAGAGTCTGGCGGACCTGCCGGAACTGGAGATTCGTTGTCGAAAATGCGATGGCCGCGGACGGCATGGCCCGGGCGGTGTGAGGGAACGTTGCGGCCTATGTGACGGTTCTGGTTACGAAACCACAGAATTTGGAGAAAAAGTGCTGATCCTGATGCGCCGCCGCTTTCGTTTGCTTTTTAAGGAGCTAATTTCTGGCGAGTCTGGGTAAGCCACGCATCAACTGACCCGGTTTGATAGGTTTAAGTTCAAAGCCCCACTGTGAGGAAACTACCGATGGGCCGTCTCAATGACATCCTCTCCGCGAACCGTGCCACGTC
>Ga0265762_1000010_pt1 | contig 22565 bp, 19 predicted proteins | sample NZIome_4_FD_200870 | JGI IMG/M metagenome (GOLD analysis project Ga0265762, IMG submission 200870) | Metatranscriptome of rhizosphere microbial communities from Maridalen valley, Oslo, Norway - NZI4 (Metagenome Metatranscriptome) | ecosystem: Host-associated > Plants > Roots > Rhizosphere > Soil...
GCCGTAACTGAGACCAAGTCTCTTCCTATTCCTAGGCAGCGAAACTTGCGACTTTGGGCCGCGTTAGCCATCGGACTGGTGCTGGTCGCAGCCTTGGTTGGTCTGAGGGCTCACCGCGAAGCACCCCGCAAGTCTCAGTTGGACGAGTTTTGGGCCCCGGTTTTTTCTAGTCCTCAACCTGTGCTCATTTCTCTTGCCAAACCGATCCTCTACCGCCCCTCTTTCGCCCTGTATCGCAGATATTCAAGGCTCCATCCCGGCACTTTCAATGAGGAGGTCGAGAGGCTAAACCAGAAACTTCCCTTGGATCCCAAGGAGAAGATAACCTGGGGCGATATGATTTCTTTCCCTGATTTCGGTGTGGGTTCGGGGGATGTGTATGCGGCATTCCGGCTTTCCGCGCTATTAGGAAAGATGAACAAACCAACCCAAGTCAGGATCGGCAACGAATTCTCGTTCGATGACTTGCGTAATTCTCCTGCGGTGATCATTGGAGCGTTCAGCAACCGATGGACGCTCGAAATGACTTCCAATCTCCGCTTCCAGTTTGCGGAAAAAGAGGGAGTCTTCTGGATACAGGACCGCACTCTTGCAGAAAAGCAGTGGTTTTGCCAGTTGGGAAAGCACTGGGAAGTCACCGAGGACTTTGGCATCGTGAGCCGATTGCTTGACTCCAAGACTGGTGGGTTGGTGATTACCGTGGGAGGGATTACGGCGCCCGGCTCGGACGCAGCGGCGCAATTCGTTTCCCGCCCCGAATATCTGGCCGAGGGGCTTCGCACAGCTCCTCCCGATTGGGCGAAGAAAAACATGCAGGTGGTCGTTCAGACCACGGTTATTGATTCGGTTGCCGGCGCCCCTCGTGTCGTCGCCGCCTACTTCTGGTGAAGCGCCTGCTCACAATCAGAAGATGAAGCGAAACCCCGGAATGCTTTGCTCCCAACCTTAATCTCATTTCCAGAACTGATCTCCACATTTTAGGAACTCTCCTCAGGACGGAAGCGTCCAGGGGTGATTTTTGCCTTCGGCAGATCCCACTGAAGACACCTGCTCTCGGCTTCGGGGCAGATGCTGGCGAGCGCTCCATGTCATTGCGCAGAAAGTGTTTACCCACGATGCTGACTCGAACATACCGTATAAATACCGTGTATTACTCGAAAATCTGAGGGGGAGAGGCCTCATATGAGGCCGACCCTGGAGTAAACGTTTGCTCTGCCGCGGCCGCAGGGGGTGCATTCGTCGGCGCCTGGCAAGCGTTTCCGGGCGTGGGCGGGCACAGCGATGATTGGTTGTTTTCCGCTTGGTTGCCTTCATTCAATTCGACGCACAGGTTAGCGACCACACGAACCGAAGAGAGGATGCAGATGCGAAACCAAAGGGAGTCCGTGAGCGATTCTCACCAGCGTGTTTCCGCTGTGATGCGGAAATCGTGGGGATATTGTCTTGCCTTTATCATCTTGGCCCTGGCCCTGCCGCAATTCATGTTCGGGCAGCTCGACGAAGGAGCAATCGTGGGCACCGTGACCGATGCCCAAGGTGCCGCCGTAGCCAACGCGCGCGTGAGTCTTAAGAACACCGATACCAACTTCGAATTGGAAACCCACACCGACAGCAGCGGGGTATACACATTTCAGCCGGTCAGGATCGGTCACTATTCCGTAACCGTTACAGCGACCGGCTTCTCCACCGCGACGAAGAGCGGACTCGAGTTGCACGTCAGCGAGCGATTACAAGCCGACCTCCCGGTCAAAGTTGGCGCTCTTACCGAAACAGTTGTGGTCACAGGTGAGGCGGCGGAGTTGTTGCAGACCCAAGAGGCTTCGACCGGTCAGGTAGTGACCGCACAACAAATCAACGACACGCCGCTGAATGGCCGCAATTATGTCTTCATTGCGCAGTTGGCTGCAGGTGTAGACGCCTCGAACGGCTCGCGGGGGCAAGGCAACGGCGACTTTGTTGCCAACGGAATGCGCGCGACCCAGAATAACTTTATTCTCGATGGTGTCGACAATAACTCCAACGCCATTGACTTCCTGAACGGTGCGAGTTACGTGGTAAAGCCTCCGCCGGACGCGTTGCAGGAATTCAAGGTGCAGACCGGAAGCTTTTCAGCGGAGTTCGGACACTCCGCCGGCGCCGTGGTCAACGCCGCCATCAAGTCGGGCACCAATCATTTCCACGGCAATGCATGGGAATATTTGCGCAATAATGATTTCGATGCGACCGACTGGGATTCTACCCAGGGCGTGCTCCCTTATCACCAGAATCAGTTCGGCTTTACCTTCGGCGGACCGTTCCTCAAGGACAAACTGTTCTTCTTCGGGGATTATGAAGGAAATCGTGTGATCTTGGACTCCCCGCTCCTTACCAGCGTACCCACTGCCCTCGAGCGGACCGGAAATTTTTCCGAACTGCTGAATACGGGCCTGACCGGCGCCGCCCAGCCCATCTTGCTCTATGAGCCGAGTTCAGGTGGTACGGTGCCCCTCGGTACGCCCTGCGGCAAGCAGGCAACGCAGAGTGTGTGCTCACCCGACCCCGTCGCGGGGAAAATTCTGGCCGCCTACCCTTCGCCCAATGTGAACAACGGCAAGACCTTCAACAACTACGCCGGCACGACAGCAACCGTGGATAACACCAACCAATTTGATATCCGGGTGGATTGGAATGTGAGTTCGAAAGACCAGGTATTTGGTCGGGTCAGCTATTTAAGGGAGAATAAGACCGTGACCCCTCCTCTTGGCCCGGCCCTGGATGGAGGCCCGCTATTTGACGACGGCACGTTTATCAACTACGCAAAGAACGGCGTCATCAGCGAAAACCACGTGTTTTCTTCCCATCTGATCAACCAGCTGCGCTTTGCATACAACTGGGGATATTTCAATTGGTTACAGCCAAGCTACAACAACACTGGCCTGGCTGCTTCATTTGGCCTAGGTGGGATTCCAGGGGGAGCCCTCAATGGAGGCTTGCCCAATCTGTTCATCAACGGTATCGCTGGCGCCGGGACTCCTCTGTTCCAGCCTTCTCCCGAACACCAGGATGTCTATCAGATCATCGACGACTTAACCATGATCCGCGGTAACCACACTTTTAAGTTCGGCGTCGATTTTCAGAATGTCCGCTATTCCGTACTACAGCCAACCTTCGCCCACGATGCCTACGGATTTGACGGTCATTTCACGGGCAGCATTTTCACCCCGTTCACCGGTTCCGGGGTGGCGGACTTCCTGGAGGACGATATGAATACCAACTACAGTTCGAGTTTCAACACCTCGAACATGGGCCGTTGGTATCGTTCCGCATACGTTCAGGATGATTGGAAACTGAGGCCACGGCTCACCCTCAACTTGGGGTTACGCTACGACTTCTTCCAACCACCCATGGAAAAGGATGACCATCAGGCTCTGTTCTATCCGACGAGTCCGCAAGATGTCCCCGGCACGGGTACAGGCGTTTACCTGCTTCCCAAATCCCAACAGAACGTCACGTTTCCTCCCGGCTTTACCAGTTTGCTCAGCCAAGACGGCATTTCGTTGCAGTTTAGCGGCAATCGATCCCTGGTGCAGTCGCAGAAATCGAATTTCGCGCCGCGGTTCGGCATCTCGTATCAAGCCACGAACCGGCTTGTGGTTCGGAGCGGATTCGGCATTTTCTATGGAGGTTTGGAGAACCTGGGGAACTATCCCAACCTGGGCGTCAATGAGCCCTATGACAATGAACAATTCTGGGGTCCGCCGGCGCCCAATAACTGCGGCACTCTGGGTGTGGCCTGTCCCACCAATGGAATTACGCTCGAAGCCGGACCACCCACGACCTCGATTCTAAGCTTCCCGAGCATGCGTGGACAGGATACACAGTGGCACAGCACCTACAGCATGGAACAGAATCTCAGCGTTCAGTACTCCATCACCAACAGCATGGCGTTGACCATCGGTTACGTCGGCAGCGAGTCGCGGCATCTTGGGGACGTGTTGTTCGCCAATGGCTCGGCCGCAATCGCACCCTCTGGCACCAACACACAACCGGATAATCCGTTTCCTCAATTCGGGACGGTTGGCTATATCACCAACGAAGCCATTTCAAATTACAACGGCTTGCAAGCCACACTTGAACGCCGTTTCACCAACGGTTTGAGCTTTCTGTCGACCTATACCTGGTCGCACTCTCTCGACGACGCCCGAGAGCCTTTGCCGAGCAATGGAGACGGGGGAGACCGGACCACGGCCATCATCGGGATCAGGCCCGATTACAGCAATTCGCCATTCGACACGCGGCATCGCTTTACCTTCACCGGCACTTACGAACTGCCTTTTGGCACGGGACGAAGGTACCTGGCACAACGGAGGGCGCTCAATGAAGTTGTGGGTGGCTGGTCTTCGACCATCGTCTTCCGTGCAGAATCAGGGCAGCCTTTTACCGTTTCCGACGACGGTGGCAACCTCAACGGCGCCTTGGTGGGTGGAATCTCCGGAGCCGGAAATTTTGCGGTTTTGACTGGTAACCCGTTCGCCGGGGGAGGCACTCCGCAGGCCGGGACTCCCGCCATCACCTGCCCGGGCACGGTCAAGAACCGCGCCAATTGGTATAACCCATGCGCGTTTGCCAATCAAATCTACCCCAGCAGCTTTCCCGACGTCTGCCCTACCGGACCCTGCATCACCGGAGCGGCAAATGTACTGCCGTACTTGGGAGCTCCGCGGGAGCAGATCGCCGATCCCGGCTACGAGAGAATCGACCTATCCGTGTTCAAGAACTTCAAAACCTTCGAAAGTCAGTATTTGCAGTTCCGCGCGGACATATTCAATCTATTTAACACACCCAGTTGGGGAGCTCCGTCGAATACTGGAATCGCCAGCATAAACAGTGGGGAGATTACGGGGCCGCGCTTCTTCGGAAACAACACTCCCGATGCGCGCTTTTTCCAATTGGCTCTGAAGTATAACTTCTGAGGAGGAGGCTTAGCCGATCAACGGATTGGAGGATGTATGCTCCTCCAATCCCAATGCGTGGTAATAACTGACAACGGTAACGGTAAAGATGAGGAGCGCATTCGCGTTCAACAAGAGTGATGCTTCCCGGAACGGGCTGAAGCCTATGTGGACTGCCAATTTGTAATTTAGTCCAATGGCTCCAACTGGCGAAGCATCTTCCAACTGATAAACCTGATCTTCCTTTTCGTTTTCGTTGCCTCGTCTCGCCCGTGAATGGAATCTTCCTGAGCATTCGCCCAGACCCGCTCAATTCCTCCTTGTGGGGGTGACCACTTACGGGGTAGTTTCGCGATAAGGCGCAACGAGGATTCGCGACAAACTTGGCCTGATTATCATAAGTACCCGAAATGTGCCTCAAAAAGTTCACGGCCGGTCGTTAAGTGCAGCTCGACAATAGATCTTCGGAATTATTTGTCGCACGGACATTGCACAAGTGGCGGCTTGAGCAACAGGACAGGTTTGGGGCCGGATGGTGCCGGAACCCGCGATGAAGAGTTTCAGCGGAAAATTGACGGGTTATCCTTTCGTCTCTGCACGGCGAGTTAGTGGCTGGCAAATCGCCTCCATCGATAGCGATCGAACCGCTGCGACAATTACTTCTCCTCGGCCAGTTCCTTGATTTTCTTAAGCATTGGCGCCCATCCGCCGCCCGCGATTGCCTCCTCGTAGCGTTTCTTGCCCTCGCCGACTGCATTGAAGTCCCCCATCGAAAGGTTCAGGTTCGCCGTGCCATCTCTTCGATCTTCGATTTTGCAGGCGATGGTTAAATAGTTTTCCGGCACATCGGCAAGCTTCATGTCCGCCCCGATTACCGTGTATTCAAGGCGCGACCATGGTTCGATTGCGACCACGCGACCCTTTACGTAAAGATGCCCATCCGCAGCGCCCTTCCACAACAGCGGAGAGCCTGGTTTCCAGTCGCTTTCGGCAACACATCCGAACATGTATTGCTGAATGTATGCAGAGTCTGTGAGAATCTTCCATATCCGTTCGGCCGGAGCCTGGATATGCGTTCCGTCCTCGACCATTAGCTTGCTCATCAGGGGTCTCCTCAACCTTATGTCCACGAGTATAGGAAAGGTCGCCGAGTCAGGATTGGAAAAACGCGACAAAATCGAGATCGAGACGGATTATCGCCGGGGCATTCTGAACCCGCCGCCTCCGGCGCCAGAACAGTTCACCCTCTCCCGATACAAGCCCGCCTCGGATCTGGCTCACTTCATCGAGTATTACTGGATCGTCGTTTGGGATCTGCGTGGCCGCGGACCGCACACGCAAGAGACTCTTCCGCAACCGAACGTGCATGTGGTCTTCGCGGCGAACAACTCGCGAGTGTACGGAGTAGTGACCGGCAAGTTTTCGCGTCATCTGCATGGCAAATCACATGTATTCGGAATCAGGTTTGCACCGGGAATGTTTCGCTCGTTTCTGGGAAGCGCTGTAAGCGGACTCGCGGACAAGACCAGGCCAGTTCGCGCAGTGTTCGGGGAAAGCGTAAGCGAACTGGAAGCACTGCTGGTTTCGTCGGCGGCTCAGGAACACATGGTTAAAGCCGCCGACGAATTCTTCCAGCGGCGAATTCCAGCGTTCGATGATAAAGCTGAACTGGCAAAACGTGTGGTGCAGCAAGTCTTGGACGAACGTGATCTGTGCACCGTTGACGATCTGGTGAATCGGGTCGGCATTGGCAAGCGTACGCTGCAGCGGCTCTTCGGCGAATACGTAGGCGTGAGCCCGAAATGGGTGATCCGGCGGTACCGCCTGCACGAAGCAGTAGAACGCTTCCGCTCGGGAGAGCGTCCGAACTTCGCGCAGGTGGCGCTGGAACTCGGATATTTCGACCAGGCTCACTTAGTCAATGACTTCAAGTCCATCATTGGATATTCGCCGACAGCATTTCAAAAGATACTTTGAACTGAGGCTGTCGTTTTTCTTTATTGAGTAGAGTGCCCAATTTGCCCCGCCTCGCATTTGAGGCATTCCGGACGATGCTCCGATCCGATAAGATCTCCCGCATGGAACTCAAGATCCTGTTTGGCGAAGATCCCGCGTTTGTCATAAGGAGGGCTGACAAGTTCCTTTCGTCGCAACCAGTTCTGCATAATCTGATTCTGTCGATTCTGCACTCCCGCGTCGCCCAGGGCGACCCAGGTCGGTATTGGATCGCGTTGCACGGAGAGGAAGCCGTCGGCGTGGTCGTTCAGTCACCTCTGGAATATCCAGCAACCCTGACGCCCATGGAACCGCGAGCCGTGCTGGCAACAGTGGATGCAATTGCGGAAGCCGGAGTGACTCTAGCCGGCGTCAACGGGGACGCGGCGACGGCAGCCAGCTTCGCTGGGCGATGGAGTGAACGATGTAAGACGGCGGCCACACCGTTTCAGGGGACGCGTCTCTACGAACTCTTGGAACTGGGAGAAGATCCCCGCACCGCGGGTCGTTTACGCCAAGCAGGTCCGAGAGATCGCAGCTTGATGATTCTCTGGACCCGCGCATTTCAGGATGAAATTGGGGAGTCTGCCAACGACACCGAGCGTCGCGTAGACCGGGCGTTGGCCGCTGGACAGATCTGGCTGTGGGATCAAAACGGAGAGACAACTGCTATGGCGGTTGGCCGCGAACCGGCGCAAGGCGTAGTTCGCTTATCTGGGATCTATACGCCACCCGAGAAGCGAAGGCACGGCCAGGCGACAGCCTGCGTTCATGCGCTGTCGAAACATCTTCGCGACTGTGGGTATCGGTGCATTCTCTACACGGACTTGGGCAACCCTACATCGAATTCCGTTTACCGGCGAATCGGATATAAGGCCGTAGCCGAGGCTCTCCGTTATCGCTTTCACTGATCCAGCAAAAGCGACCGTCCAACCCCGAAGGTTACCTGCTGTGTCGTCGGCGAATCGGATAAGTGCGGCACACCTGCCACAACATGAGTGATGGAACGCGCTCCCATACCGAGCCTCATCGACCGAGTCATCCGACCAGGCAGCTGACGCAGCGATGCAGCTGCCCATTGAGCCGGCGAGGATGAGGAGATGGCGAAATGGCTTAGTGGTAGACGCAGCACGGCTGCCACGCAGACCGCCATCGACAAGTTTGAGAAGCAATGGCGCACCAGCGGCCCGCGTCGCGCGTTCGGTGTCTTCGATTGCAGTAACCATCAGCTGATTCGGTTTTGTTCGTAGCGAACCTAGAGCTTCTCGGTAATCCTGCAAAGAGCAATGTCTCTTATGGGATTTTCCCACCATGGCGATGACGGGGGCTCGCCGGGCGTACCATCGACCTTGGGGCCGAATATCTTCGCAGCGCCACGGAGGCGAGAGGGATCGTATTGCTGATCGCTCCGGAGAACGGCCGCTCGATTCGCGTCGCCGAAAAAGCAGGCTTCGCCGAGGTTAATGCGAGTCTCGCTCCGAAGAAATGATCGTTTCAGCAACGTGGCGATGAATCGATGGCGGGGTGCTGACTTTGCCCTCCGTCGTGGCGACAGCGGATCGAAATCCAGCCCAACCGGAACTCCCGGCACGCCCGATGAGGAGCGTTAAGAAGAGATTGCTGGATGCTTCGAGAGGCTTCTCAGGCGTGAACCCAACCACCAGCTGGATTGGGCGGCTGGCTCAGGCTGCCTCGATGAACACCACCCAACGTGATCTCCGGGCCTGAGCGCCCGCCTCAACCCGTGTGTAAGATGAAAATGGATCGTGCCACTCGAGGAAGACATTTCGCTCGCTCCGCTGACCACCATCAGGGTAGGTGGTCCGGCGAGATACTTCATCGAAGCCGAAGAGGTTGGCCAGGTGCAAGAAGCGGTTGTCCTGGCGCGCTCACGCGATCTGCCTTTGTTCGTTCTCGGCGGGGGCAGCAATCTGGTGGTGGCGGACGCCGGCTGGCCGGGGCTGGTGCTGAAAATTGCGATTCAAGGAATCGATCGATCTCCCCTGCCCGATGAAGACGGCAAGGTTGTTTTTGACGTTGGCGCCGGCGAGTCCTGGGATCGATTTGTTTCGCGATCTGTGCTGGCACACTGCGCCGGCATTGAATGTTTGAGCGGCATTCCAGGCAGCGTGGGCGGAACTCCGGTGCAGAATGTCGGCGCCTACGGACAGGAAGTCTCCGAAACCATTGCCTCGGTACTCGTGCTCGATTTGCGAGACGGCCAGGTGCGCGAGCTCTGCCGGGAGGCTTGCGGGTTCAGTTACCGGGCGAGCATCTTCAATACCACCGAACGTGGGAGATTCATCGTTCTACGGGTGCGCTACGCACTTACACCGGGGGGTGAACCGCGCCTCAGCTACGCGGACCTGAAGCGGCACTTTGCCGGCCGCGAAACCGGCCCTGATCTCAACGAAACGCGCGAAGCGGTGCGCCACATCCGGGCGCTAAAAGGGATGCTGCTCGTCGAAGGCGATCCGGATTGCTTGAGCGCGGGCTCGTTCTTCAAGAATCCTGTGTTGTCGGAAGCCGAGCACGAGGCATTGACGGTGAGGGCCACCGCGCGGAGATTGAATGTACCCAGCTATCCCGCCCTCGAAACCCACAAGAAAGTCTCTGCCGCCTGGCTGGTGGAACATTCCGGCTTCGCAAAAGGGTATGGCATGGGCCGCGCCGGCCTTTCGAGCAAGCACGCTCTGGCCATCGTGAATCGCGGCGGGGCTACCGCCGCCGAGGTTCTAGCCTTGAAAGATCAGATTCAGCACCGGGTGGAAGAAATCTGGGGCGTCCGCCTGGAACCCGAGCCAGTAATGGTGGGCTTCGAATGATTCCCCTTGGAATCCTAGAGACGTAACTGGTTACGTCTCTCTCACCACGTGCACTGAAGCTTGCTTTGGCGCCGCTCCCGCTTCTTCTTGATGGACAAAGAGTCGTTTCAAGCAACGTCTCTGCGACCGTTCTCCTCCGAAGAAATTCCTGAACAAAACGGGCCCCCGGCAGGTCTTTATGAGTGAGGGCAGACAAGTGGTGGCAGGAGAGGCGATCCTGAGCGCAGCGGCGGCGATTGATCGCAGCAAGGACGAGCGCACGGAAAACGAGCGCAGTCGGGTTGAGAGCAATCACGACACGCTCGAAGCGCTGGTTCGAGAGCACTCGCGGCTGGTCTACCGCATCGCCTACGCCGTGCTGCGCCGCCACCACGACGCCGAAGACGCAACCCAGGAAACGTTTATGCGAGTGCTGCGCTACAGCTCAAAACTCGCGTCGGTGGAAGACCACAAAACGTGGCTGGCGCGCATCGCCTGGCGCGTTGCCATCGACCGCAGCCGGCAGCGCGGCTGCACTCGGGAAATTCCATTAGAAGACCCTGAGAAGCCGGTAGCAGAGGTGGCCTCGTCCGACGCTTCGGCCGATCAGACCGTGCTCAGTGCGCAGGTCAGCGCGGCGGTGGAAAAGATGATCGCGGCGCTTCCCGAAAAACTGCGCGCTCCGCTGATCTTGTCGGCGATCGAGGAAATGTCACCCCGGGAGGTCGCCGCAACCCTGGGCATCAAGGAAGCCGCAGTGCGTTCGCGAGTCTTCCGGGCACGCCAAATTCTGCGCGACAAGCTGGCGGCTTCATCGGCACGAAAAAGAGGTTGAACCATGGCAGATGGAAAACAGGACGAACTCGACAGCACGCTGGATGCGGCGCTGGCTAACTACGCAGCCGTCGAGCCCAGGGCGGGACTCGAAAACCGAGTTCTGTCGAACCTGCGAGCCGAGCGCTCACCCGTTCCGGATCGCGCCGGGTGGCGCTGGAGTGTGGCGGGAGCGTTGATAGCCGTGGCGCTGGCATTGGCGTGGAGATCGGGCAAGCCGTCGCATCCAGTCGCGTCGAATCGTTCGTTAACCGCGCCGCAAGTTTCAAAGGAACCCGCAGCACCCCGGGTGGCGACTGGGGGCGAGAAACAGACTCGCGGAAATCGGGCTCGTTCCCCAGAACTCGCTGTAATGCGGCGGCCAACCATCGATCGCGCTCCACCCAAAGCGGTCGCGGCGGCGCTTCCCAAGCTCGACCAGTTTCCGTCCCCCCGGCCGCTGAGCGAGCAGGAGAAAATTCTGGCCAGTTACATCGAACAGTTCCCCGAGCGCGCGATTTTGCTGGCGCGGGCGCGGACACTCGAATTGCAGCGCGATCAGCTCGAGGAGATGAAGACCTCGCCATCCGACGATCTGTCCCCGGATTCAGGCGAACGGAATCACGATACGACCGAAAGATAAAAATACCAGAGATAAGAAACTCAAGGAGACCGGCCATGCCCAAGTCAGCATCGTTTTGGACAATCGCAGTTCTGGGATTCATAATTTGCTGGGCAGCAACGGCGCGCGCACAGGATGCCGCACCAGCCAAGAACAATGATGAAGCCAAGGCCTCAGCCCAGGCAAAGTCGGATGCTGAGGCTGCGGCTCGGCGCGAAGAAAAACCCATACATGCTTACCGGCTCGACTTCTCGGTCAATGAACTGGAAGACGGCAAAACCATTAATACCAGGCAGTATTCCATGAACCTGCAGGCCGACGACGCCAATGAAATCAAGATCGGCACTCGCGTTCCCGTCGAGACCGGGCAGGGCCAGTTTCAATACATGGACGTGGGCACGAGTATCTGGTGCAGAATCGGAGAGCGAGCCGAGGGCATACCGTTGTCGGTGCGCGCCGAAATCAGCAACTTCGCAATTCCCGAACAGAGTACCGGGCATGAGTCCCACCCCGTGATTCGGCAACTCCAGATCAAGGCGAGCACGCTGGCGCAATTGAGCAAACCGATGATCGTGGGCAGCGAGGATGATCCCAACTCCAAGCGCCAGTTTCAGCTTGTGGTGACGGTGACGAGATTGAAGTAGGAGTTGTGGGGCAGACACTTGCTGACGCATTGGTTGCTGATGATTGATTGAAAATCGCAGCCAATGAGGGTCTGCGATCCTGAATCAACCATCAAAAATCAACCATCAACAATTGTCGTCGGAGCTGTACCGGACGAATTCAAAGCGGCGCCGCCCCGGTTTGTTGACCTAGCTTTTGGCTATACCCTGCTTTTGGCTATACCCTCGAAACAGGGAAGGTCGAGCGCTCCGGCCTCGCCTCAACTTAACCATCGGCAAGTCTTGCTGCCTCTTTAAAGATCCCCACAAACATAGGTCGCGTGAGCTTGCCGGTCTGCGTATTTTGATTCGAGGGATGGTAAGAGGCTAGTAACACCTTACCGTCGGGTAAACGGTAACTGGCGCCGTGTTTGAAGAGATAGGGCTGCCGCGTGGGAAGCTGGCTCCGGCGTTTCAGATAGTTCAGATAAGCGTCGAAACCGATCTTTCCCAGCGCCACCACCACCTTCACGCGCTGTAATCCTGCGATCTCCCGGTCAAGAAACGGGGAGCATCGGGCGAGTTCCTGCGGCGTCGGTTTATTGGCGGGGGGAGCACAGCGGACGGCAGCGGTGATGTACAGATCCTTCAACTTGAGCCCGTCATGGCGGTCCGTGGCATGGGGCTGGTTGGCAAATCCGGTTTCATACAAAACGGGAAACATGAACTTGCCGGAAGCATCACCGGTGAAGGGGCGTCCGGTGCGATTGGAGCCGTGAGCGCCGGGGGCCAGCCCCAGGATGAGCACCCGTGCATCGGCATCGCCGAAGCCGGGCACTGGTTTGCCCCAGTAGTCGCAATCGCGGTAAGCCCGGCGTTTCTCGCGGGCCACTTGTTCGCGATACGCGACCAGCCGCGGACAGCGGGTGCAGGCGATGACTTCGTCGCGGAGGACCGTGAGCCAACCAGGCTTCGGTGGAGAGGGCGTGGTTATCATGCTGGACCGTGGTTCGAGCTTATCCTAGGTGTAGACGACCGGAAAAGCAGAGGAATTCGCAGAGCGTAAGTACAGATCAGTCAGTGCGCAAAGGGTCACATATATGTGCGGTAGCGTACAGTATCCAGGGTATGGTGCCTGGTGGGGCTGCCGACTAGGGTTAGGTTGCCCTTTCTCGTAGCCATCCGTCGCGCCGTACGACATGGCCCGGCCGGCAGCCTGCCAGGGGCGGATTGAGCCGGCGGATGAAACACACGATTCTCATTGTCGATGACAGCCCGTTGATTCGGCGCTCACTGCGTTCGTGGATTGACGAGAGCCTGGATTGGGAAGTGTGCGGCGAGGCCGAAAACGGACGAGAGGCGGTGGAGAGAGTGGAAGAACTTCGCCCCGACATCGTCATCTTGGATTTTCAGATGCCGGTGATGGATGGGCTTGAGGCTGCGCGCCGCATCAGGGATCTAGCTCCGCGGACGGCGATGCTGATGTTCACGATGCACACCTCTCGCCAACTTCTGCAAGCGGCTTTAGAGGCTGGCGTGGCAGACGTCGTCTCCAAGAGCGATCGACTTGCCGACCATCTTTCCACAGCTTTGCATCAGATTCTTGCCTGACCGCGGGTCCCGATCACTGCCGGCAGGGGAAAAACCCGCCCGCATTCAAGGCGAGTTGCCTGCGGGCGTTTGACGGTCCTCTCCTTCTGTCTTTACACTCAAATGAACGCCGCGTGAATTCGGTTCGGGTTCTAATTCGCAGGAACCTGGCTCGACGCACCATCCGGATGCAGCGGTTGTGAAAGGCAAAACGTGAGTCCCACAGAAACGACGGACGCGGCCAAGACGGAACCGAAACAGAAAGACATCAAGCGGGAAATCTCGGTCGAGATCCCCGCCGCGGAAGTCGCGCGCGAGACCGAGTCGCAGATTCAGCGCTATCAGAAGAGTGCGCGCCTGCCCGGCTTTCGCGCCGGACATGTGCCCGCCTCCATCATCCGCCAGCGCTTCGGCGATGGCCTGAAGAATGATGTGATCGAGGCATTGGTCCCGAAGTACTTCCGCAGGGAAGCCGAAAAACAGGGTCTGATTCCAGTTTCGCAGCCACGAGTCACTGATCTGCACATGCAGGATGGCGAGCCGCTGCGCTTTAAGGCCAGCTTCGAGGTTCTGCCTGAGATCCGGGTCGAAGGCTATAAGGAGTTACGGGCCGACAAACCGGAGATTGCCGTCACCGATGAGGAAGTCGAGCAGGCTCTCAACAGCGTGCGCGAGCAGCACGCGACATACACTACCGTCGAAGGCCGCGCTCTGGCCGGGGGCGACTTCGCACAGGCTTCGATGGATGGGAAACCCAAGAACCCCGCCGACGCGGAAGCGGCCAGCGCCAATCCGGTTCACATGGATGACGTGCTGATCGAAATCGGTGGCAAGAATACGGTGCCGGAGTTTTCGCAAAATCTCACCGGGGCATCGGCGGGAGAAGAACGCACCTTTGACGTGAGCTATGCGGAAGACATTTCCGACAAGCGCCTGGCGGGCAAGACCTTTATTTATACGGTGAAGGTGAACGGGATCAAGCAAAAGAGCTTGCCGGAGCTGAACGACGAGTTCGCCAAAGAACTGGGCGAGTTCTCCAGTCTGAACCAGGTGCGCAAGCAGATTCGCGAGAACATGGAAGCGGAGAAGCGCCACACGGCGGAACAGGGGGCGAAAGACAAGCTGGTCGCCGATCTGGTAAAGCAAAACGATTTTGAAGTGCCCGAGTCTTTGGTGGACCGCCAGATTGATCTGCGCCTGGAGCGCGGTCTGCGAGCATTGGCCGCGCAGGGCATGAAGATGGAAGACCTGAAGAAGATGGATCTGCCCCGGCTTCGGGCAGGCCAGCGGGATCAGGCGATCCACGATGTGAAATCTTCCTTGCTGCTCGAACGAATTGCCGAGCTGGAAAAAATCGAGGTCAGAGACGAGGAAGTGGGGCGGGAGATTGACGCTCTCGCAAAACAGTCGAAACAAACGTCAGAAACAGTGCGAGTTCGTTTGACAGAGGATGGGGGCCTCGATAGAATCCGGATGAGAATCCGCAGCGAAAAGACCCTCGATTTTCTTTATCACCAATCCGCGTAGCGATCAAACGGCGCGGACACTTTCAACCCTTCCCGAACGACGAAAATGTTTTTTCGGGGCGGAGTGTGGCAGGTCCGGTGACAGGTCCGGTAGACAATGAAACCAAATGATCCGCAAATGATGCTGGTACCGATGGTGATCGAGCAGACCGGGCGGGGCGAGCGCGCCTACGATATTTATTCCCGTCTGCTGCGGGATAACATTATTTTTATAGGGACGCCGATTGACGACAACATCGCCAACCTGGTGATTGCGCAAATGTTGTTTTTGGCGCAGGAGGATCCGGAGAAGGATATCCAGTTGTACGTGAACTCTCCGGGAGGCTCGATTACGGCGGGCATGGCGATTTATGACACCATGCAGTATGTGAAGAATGACGTGATGACACTATGCGTGGGGCAGGCGGCGTCGATGGCGGCATTACTGCTGGCTGCCGGCGAGCCCAAAAAGAGGCTGGCTTTGCCGAATTCCCGTATTCTGATTCACCAGCCGTCGATGGGTGGATTGTCGGGGCAAGCTACCGACATCGACATTCACGCCCGCGAAATTCTTCGTATGCGCGAGATTACAAACCAGTTACTATCGAAGCACAGCGGCCAGAAGCTGGACAAGGTGGAAAAGGACGTGGAGCGCGACTTCATCATGAACGCGCAGCAGGCGAAGGAATACGGAATCATAGACGATATCATCTATAAGACCGCAAAAGCGGTATGATCGGCCTGCGCGCTTGACCCCAGACACCGGGACTTAGCGCGCAAGCTGCCGTGGAAGGGGTCGAAACAGGCGGGGGCCGAAGTCATACCGAACCAAAATTGAAGGAGTAGAGCCGAGTGAAAACCAAGTCAGGCTCCGACGAGATTTTGCGCTGTTCGTTCTGCCACAAGTCGCAGGACGCGGTGGCCAAATTGATCTCGTCGCCCAGCGATTATCCCCGCGCCTATATTTGCGATGAGTGTGTAGCGGTGTGCAACTCGATCCTGGAAGATGATCGCACTGCGACTCCACCCAGCGCCGCTCCCAATCAACTGCCGAAACCGCAGGAAGTAAAAACCTTCCTCGATGAGTACGTCATCGGGCAGGAGCAGACCAAGAAAAAGCTGGCCGTCGCGGTTTACAACCACTACAAACGCATCTTCATGAACCGCCAGAAGACGGCGGCAGACGGCATCGAACTGAGCAAATCGAACATCCTGCTGATTGGTCCCACTGGCACCGGCAAGACGCTTTTGGCGCAAACCCTGGCTCGCATGCTCGATGTGCCGTTCGCCATCGTCGATGCCACCACCCTTACCGAGGCCGGCTATGTGGGCGAGGACGTGGAGAACATCATCCTCAAGCTGCTGCAGGCCGCCGAGGGAGATGTAAGCCGCGCCCAGACTGGCATCATCTACATCGATGAGATCGACAAGATCGGACGCAAGGACGAAAATCCGTCGATTACTCGCGATGTTTCCGGAGAAGGCGTGCAGCAGGCGCTGCTGAAGATTCTGGAAGGCACGATCGCGAACGTACCCCCACAGGGCGGACGCAAACATCCTCATCAGGAATTCACCCCGGTTGACACCACCAACATTTTGTTTATTTGCGGCGGGGCGTTCGTCGGCCTGGAAAAGATAATCGGGCGGCGAGTGGGTAAGAAGTCGCTGGGCTTCCGCGCCAACGAGGAGGCAGAAAACGACGAGGCCGTAGTCGCGCGCAGCAAGCGCAACTTCGAATTGCTGAGCGAAATGCAACCCGAAGATTTGATTAAGTTTGGCCTGATTCCCGAGTTCGTTGGACGCCTCCCCGTGATGGGCATGTTGGAGGATCTGGACGAATTCGCGCTGATCGAGATTTTGACTCGACCGAAGAACGCCATCGTCAAGCAATACCAGCGGTTGTTCGAGTTTGAAAATGTGCGGTTGAAGTTCAGCGACGAGGCGTTACGAGCCATCTCCCGTCAAGCGATGGCTCGCAAAGTCGGGGCTCGCGGACTGCGCATGATTCTCGAAGAACTCATGCTCGATTTGATGTTCACTCTGCCCAGCCAGAAGAAACTAAAGGAGTTCGAGGTCACCAGGGAGATGGTGGAGAAGCGCAGTGCTTCCCTTTCGATGATGGAAAAAGCCGGATAGCCAAAGGGCCCCGTAAGAGTAGTAAACTGATTACCGAAGCCAGGTTGTCGAGAGGGCGTGTGGCAAGTGTCATTCAGCTTCAACCCACAGCGTCAACCCAGGGAGATTGAGTGACCACATCCAAGGAAAAATTCGAAAGCAAAAAGCTGCCCATGATGCCCATACGGGACGTGGTCATCTTTCCGTACATGATGACGCCGTTCGTGGTGGGCCGCGAGTCCAGCGTGCGCGCCCTCGAAGAGGCTCTGGCCGCCGACAAGAAGATTTTCCTGGCGACCCAGCATGACGCCTCCATCGACGAACCCAAGTCGAATGAGATCTACCAGGTCGGGACCATCGTTAATATTGTGCAGAGCCTGAAGCTGCCCGATGGCAACATCAAGGTGCTGGTCGAAGGCATTGAGCGCGGCAGACTGCTGCAGGCCACCGACGCCGATGGGTATATGCAGGCGAACGTGCGCGTCGCCCGCTACCCCGTCGAGATGAATGCCCAGATCGAAGCCGGCATGCAGCGCGTGACCACGCTGTTTGAGCAATACGTGAAGCTTTGCCAGGCACTGAACTACGAGACCATGATTTCAGCGGTCCGGATGGAAGATCCGGCCAAGCTCACCGACATCATCGCAGCCAACCTGCAACTCTCCATCGAAGAAAAACAGGAACTGCTGGAGATTTTCGATCCATCGGAGCGTCTGAACCGGATCGCTGACGTGCTCGACGTGGAGATTGAAAAGCTCAATGTGGATCGCACCATCCAGTCGCGCGTGAAGCGGCAGATGGAGAAGGCGCAAAAAGAGTACTACCTCAACGAGAAGATCAAGGCCATCCAGAAAGAGCTGGGCCGCGGCGAAAAAAGCGAATTCGACGAACTGAAGAAGAAGGTCGAAGCGGCCGGCATGCCAAAGGATGTGAAAGACAAGGCGTTGCAGGAGCTCAAAAAGCTGGAAGCGATGCCGCCGATGTCTGCCGAATCCACGGTCTCACGCAACTATCTCGATTGGTTGCTGGCCGTGCCGTGGAAGAAGCGCTCGAAAGAGATCCGCAATATCTCGCGCGCCGAGAAGGTTCTCAACGAAGATCATTACGGGCTGGAGAAGATCAAGGAGCGCATCCTTGAATTTCTCGCGGTGCGGCAGTTGGTTAAAAATCCCAAGGGCTCGATTCTGTGCTTTGTTGGGCCTCCGGGCGTAGGCAAGACCTCCTTGGGTATGTCGATCGCCAAGGCCACCGGACGCAAGTTTGTCCGCATGTCGCTCGGCGGAGTGCGCGATGAGGCCGAAATCCGGGGCCACCGGCGTACCTATATCGGCGCCTTGCCCGGCCAGATCATCCAGATGATGAAGAAGGCAGGGACGAAAAATCCCGTCTTCATGCTCGACGAAGTCGACAAGATGTCCATGGATTTCCGCGGCGACCCATCGGCCGCTTTGCTCGAGGTGCTTGATCCGGAACAGAATTTCATGTTTGTCGATCACTACCTCGACGTCGAGTACGATCTCTCGCAGGTCTTCTTTGTAGCCACCGCCAACGTAATGCACACCATTCCTCCGGCGCTGCAGGATCGCATGGAAGTGCTGCGGTTGCACGGCTACACCGAGCAGGAGAAAGTGGAGATTGCGAAGCAGTTTCTGGTGAAGAAACAAATGCTGCAGGCGGGATTGTCGGAGAAGAACGTAAAGTTCTCCGATGACGCCATCACCACGCTGATCCGCGCTTACACGCGCGAAGCCGGGGTGCGCAATCTGGAGCGCGAAATCGGCAACGTTTGCCGTAAAGTGGCGCGCAAGGTGGTCAAGGAAGGCGAGAACTATAACATTGCCGTGACCGGCGAGAATGTTACCGACTTTCTCGGCGTCATCAAGTTCCGCGACACGCTGGCCCATGAGAAAAGTGAAGTGGGATTGGTCACCGGTTTGGCCTGGACGGAAGTCGGCGGCTCCATCCTCAGCACCGAAGCCACCGTGGTCGATGGCAAGGGCAAGCTGACGCTGACCGGCAAGCTGGGCGACGTCATGCAGGAGTCGGCGCAGGCCGCTCTTTCCTATGTTCGATCCCGAGCGCACCGCCTTGGCCTGACGCGCGATTTCTATCGCACCCTGGACCTGCATGTGCATGTGCCGGAAGGTGCGATCCCGAAAGACGGGCCGTCGGCTGGAATTACCATCGCCACTGCCATCGCGAGCGCGCTCAGCAAGATTCCGGTAAGGCGCGATCTGGCGATGACCGGGGAAATCACTCTGCGCGGCAAAGTCCTGCCCATCGGCGGGCTGAAGGAAAAGTTGCTCGCGGCGCACCGCGCCGGGCTGTTTGAAGTGATCCTGCCGCGAGACAACGAAAAGGATCTAGCCGAGGTCCCCGAAAATCTGCGCAGCGCCATGAAAATGCATTTCGTGGACACCATGGATCAGGTGTTGCAGATTGCCCTGGAATCGCCGTTGCAATCGATTAGCGAAGAAACCACGACTCGTCCCATCGCGCCTCTCACCGCCAGCACCGGAGATAGTCCGACGACGCACCAGTAACAGTTCTCAGTTCTCGGTTTTGCGGACGCCCGCCTATGCGGGCGTCCTCTGTGTTTGCCCTTCAAAAACTCCACATGCCTGCTTGCCAGATTTCGCGGTCGCATAGCACACTGGAGTATGTCAGCTGAGAAACCAGAACCGGGACCGGAAAACCAGCCATGCGAGTGATGGCCCGATTCACGGCGGCAGCCACTGACGTAGCCCACTTCCCTGCCCCCAGTCTGCCCGAGGTTGCGTTTCTGGGCCGATCCAATGTCGGCAAGTCCAGCGTGATCAACACGCTGGTGGACGCCAAGCTGGCTCGCACCAGTTCCACCCCGGGGCGCACCCGCAGCATTAACTTCTTCGAGGTGCGCTGGCCGGGAAAGCCGCAGCCGGAGGTGATCTTCGCCGACCTGCCCGGCTACGGATACGCGAAGCTCTCGCGTGAGATCTCGCAGGAATGGCCAAAGTTTATCGAGCCCTACCTCCACGACCGTCCCACGCTCGCTCTGTGCCTGGCGCTGGTGGACGTGAACGTGCCGCCGCAAGACAAAGACCGGCAACTGTTGGATTTTCTTAATGCGTCGGGTCGCGATTTTCTGCTGATCGCCACCAAGAGCGACCGGCTCTCTAACAATCAACTGCGGAATGCGCTGAAGAGCTTGAGCGAGGCGTATCCCACCGCACCGGTAATTCCGTTTTCTGCCAAGACCCGGTCGGGGAGGGATGAGGTTTGGAATAAGATTCGGCAGTCGATCGCGGAATTCCCCGCCACGGCGCTCCCCTCCTGAACCTCGTCCGCGACGGAAACTCACCTATTTCGAGTCTCGACATCCAGCACTCAATGAAATGGGATCGAACCAGGCATTTGTGCACGAATGCGCAGTTATTCCCCCATTTCTTGAGATGCCCCTTTATGTGGTATTCCCACGCTAGTCCTGCTACCCTTTTCTCCATGCAGGTTACCGTCGAAATCCCCGACCAGTTCGTCCAGCATCTCGAGCCGGCGAGCCGGCGGGCCGCGATGCGGCTCGCTCTCTACTAGAAGAGTCAGTGGCCGGAGCGTACCGAGACGGCAGACTGACGATGGAACAAGTTCGCCAACTTCTCGGTTTCGGAACGCGCATGCAAGCGGATGCCTTCCTGCAACAGCATGAAATCTACGACTACACCGTCGAGGATCTCGATAAGGATATGGCCACGTTGAATCGATTGCTTCTAGCAAAGGCCGAGTAACCGCAGGCATGATCGTTGTTGCCGATACCAGCCCGCTCAACTATCTCATTCGTCTTGGCCGTCCTGATGTTCTTCGAGAAATCTATGGCCGCGTTTTAGTTCCGCGAGCTGTTTTGATCGAGATGCAGCACCCGGAAGCTCCTCCCGAGGTGAGTGCTTGGGCATCCGCGGCCCCCGCATGGCTTGAGACGATGGAAGTGCAGCAGTTAGACGCGAGCTTGGCGGAGGAACTGGGGGCCGGAGAACGCGAGGCAATCAGTCTTGCTCTGGAAGTCCAACCAGACGTTCTTCTGATCGATGAACGAGCTGGACGGCGAGAGGCCGAAGCGCGGCATATCCGAAGTAGCGGGTACGCTGGCAGTTCTGTTGCAAGCATCCCTGCGCGGCTACTTTGATCTTCCAGAAGCCATGAAACAACTGCGTCAGTGTGGGTTCCGCGTTTCCCGGCCCATCGAAGCCTTGATGTTGGCCCGGTATGAACAAGCAAACAAGACCAAGCCATGAACGCCGAACCCCTGCTAGGATTCCGTGGCCCAGTCGGAGACCGTCAGAGGTTGGCAGCAGCAGGGCTCCTCTTACTTACAATTTGTTCCGTTCCGAGGTTCGGATCCCTAGGAAGTACGTAGGCGATGCCGCGATGCAGTTCTCCCGCGTTAGTGACATGGGGCGTCCCCGTCGGGGCCGTGCCGCGAGGAAGAATGATTATGCTTAGCCTTCCCTGCTGCCATCTCCTGTTCCGTTGCAAGCGGAGCATCTGGCGCGCATGAACGCAACTCCGTGCCCTCGATCGGCGATCTGCACGATGAGACCGGTGCCTCCGCAACTCGGGCAGGCATCGTCGACTGTTTCGTGCCACACGACGTCATGCATTGGCTGCAGGAACTCAAACCCATTCCGAAAGACATTGCGGCTCCGCACAATAGCGCGTGTGGTTGCAACGGTTATCGACAGTTTGATCTTTAGCTCGACGGTCTCGCCGATTCTCAGCTCGACAGGCAGAATTGCAGTCATGCCGGATTCGCTGATGTCCAGGCTCTGACCCGGAAAGAATCCACTCCCTGAATGGACCGTCACTTCCGTTTCCAACTCAAATCGCTGGTGACGCCGTCCTTCGTTCTTGTTATCGTCTTGCTCGCTGTGCTCGGATGAACCGTTTTTTGCGTCGCTGGCTATGATTTCGTTCTTTTCTTTTCTACTATCAGTCACTGTACTGCCTTCTTATAATCAGCTCTCTGAGCCTCGGCTGGTGTATGTTCTTCTTTGCATTGCTAGAGTAAGACGCACTTAGCCCTCCGACGAGACAGGATGTAAATCCCCTCGTTCTTAGCTCATTGGCATTATTAGGATATTAGTATTTCTCCACAGCTATTAGATGCAAATGAATGCCGTTAGCTGCATGCTCCGCGGCGCGACGACAATTCAATGTCTTCCGGGGCTTCCCAGACTTCGACTGCCGCGTACGATTCTGGGCTTCTGTCGCCATAGCGATTCTGTACACTCCAAAGCATCTCCGCATTCGTAGAGCACTGGCAGAGCGGCGGACGATGGCGGGAACAACGCGCGATCGCTTCCACCCCGAATCTGAGTTGCCTCTCGAAGAATGCCCGTTCCAGACCAAATGGAGTCCGATGCTCAGGCCGTGAAATAGTAGCCGCTCGTAATAAGGGAGGCTCCTATGCCTTCTTCCTTTGCTAGCCCCCGCAAGCCTTTCCCTTCTTGGAAGAGCCAGGGGCGGAAAGTAAGCGGTAGTTCTCTGCTCTCATTCTCGAAAGGGATGAGGATGGCAAGAAGCCGTCGCCCGCAGCTTCGATTACGTTAGTGATCTAC
>Ga0265762_1000011_pt1 | contig 21498 bp, 17 predicted proteins | sample NZIome_4_FD_200870 | JGI IMG/M metagenome (GOLD analysis project Ga0265762, IMG submission 200870) | Metatranscriptome of rhizosphere microbial communities from Maridalen valley, Oslo, Norway - NZI4 (Metagenome Metatranscriptome) | ecosystem: Host-associated > Plants > Roots > Rhizosphere > Soil...
GCCCAACAGACGATTGAACTGGCTCCGGACTTTGGCGTTGGCTATGCCCTTCTTGGTTTCAACTCTCTGAGCCTCGACCGTCTGGGAGCGGCCGAAGACGCGGTTCGCAGAGCCTCCGAGCGAAAACTTGAAATCCCTCTGTTAGCCCTCCTGCGATACGATGTCGCTTTCTTGAAAGGCGACAGCGGCGGCATGCAACGGGAAGTGGCCGCGGCTCACGGAAAATCGGGAGCGGAAGAATTGATTTCCGACCACCAGGCCTTCGCCCTCGCATATGCCGGTCACCTGCAAGCGGCCACGAAGTTGTTACGTCGGTCAAGCGATTTGGCCCAGCAGGCCACCAATCGAGAAAAGGCCGCTGTATTTGAAACCCGAGCCGCGCTGTGGGAAGCCTTCTATGGGAACGCGCCAGCCGCAAAGCCGGCGGCAATGGCAGCCCTTGCGCTTGCCAGGAACCGGGAGGTGCAGTATGGAGCGGCCGTCGCCCTGGCTATTGCGGGGGATTCTTCGCAGGCTCAAACCCTGGCCAACGACTTAGAAAGGAGTTTCCCCGAAGATACGTCAGTTAAGTTCAATTACATGCCCACCGTACTTGCGTTTCTTGCGCTGAATCATGGCGATCCCGCAAAGGCGATCGAACTTCTCCAAGTTGCCGTTCCCTATGAACTGGGCCAGCCGCGCAGCACTCAAACGGGTTTCTTCGGAGCTCTTTATCCCATCTATGCGCGTGGCCAGGCGTATGTGGCGGCGCGCCAAGGGGCTGAGGCCGCTAGGGAATTTCAGAAAATTCTGGATCACCCCGGGATCATGGTCGGGGATCCTATCGCCGTACTCGCTCATCTCCAACTGGGTCGAGCTTATGCCCTGCAAGGTGACACGACCAGAGCCAAGGCGGCATATCAGGCTTTCCTCACCCTCTGGGAGGACGCCGACCCCGACATTCCTGTCCTGAAGCAGGCCAAAGCAGAGTACGCGAAATTGCAATAGGGGACTCTTGGATACCGAAATTCATTGAGGTAGATCTCATTATCATTCGGGCAGGCAAGCCTTTCTATTGGCTCAAAAATGATTGGGAAAAGCAGTTGTCGTGAAAGTCAATGTTGCTATGGACGCATAAGGAAAACGCTCTGCGGCTCATGCTCCATCTTCCCTCAGACCGATCGTGCTATGCCCAAGAATCGAATGCTCCGATTGACTGGGTTCGCACTGAGGAATCAACCGCTCGGTAACCCGTAAACCACCGATACTTGCGCAACTCCGCTATGCAGCGGCGGCTCAGGTGTGTCCTTTACTTCAGCTGACCTGAAACAGTTCTATCCCGTGCGCTTTTCCGAGATTGCGCGAGTACTTCTTGTCCGTCCCATTATTCCAATGCTCATATACACCGAGGCTGCGGCAACGGATGCCGTCACGTTCAGGATCATAGACCGTCTTCGAAGGCGGATCGTTGGCCAAGGCAGATTCGCGCAAGTAGTTATCGGCATTCGCGATATCCGGAAGGTCGGGCCATTCCGAGGTCAAAAAATCGAAGCCCACCGAATCGATCGCCACCCCGTCAAATGACATAAAAATGCTGTTCGGCCAAGCATCGTTGAAGGGCGGCATCTTCCACTTACGGTGAGGCGGACCATCCACATTGTCGTTTCCATACAGCGCATCAATAATGAAGAGCATGGTTTTCTCGCCAAGATCCTTATGACCCAGAAAATCGGTGAATGCGGAGTAACTTGCCGAACCATCATTGTTGTGATGGAAACCATCGTGCGCGTTCTTGCGCCAGTCGGGATTGATACTCGTAGCACCGAACAGATTCTTCGCGCAAAGGGTCACACCTGAACTCACATGCGCTCGCAATACTGCGGCATCAATTAAGTAGGCGGCTTCAACGACTGTGGTATCGAGCCCCTTGGCGTTGTTGCCATCAACTGAGAAAGGGATCGCGTTGGGTTTGAACTCGGCCTTTAGTCGTCCATCGCCTCCGATATGGTCCACAAACACGACGCCGGGAAATTCATGGTGAATCTTGTCGTAGAGATTACTCGGGATGAACCGACTGGAATCGAAGACGGTGATCGATGATTCCGGCACTCGTCCTGAGCCCGCCAACTGTCGGACGAGCGAAAGGACCAAATGGGGCGAGGAGTTCAGGCGTTCGATCGTTCCATGATCGGTGGTATTGTTCAGGTTCGCCTTGATCGCGATCTTCTCGCCGTGTCTGTATCCGGCTTTGCCGCGACCGTGCGTTTGATTGTAATAGTGAAAAATGGCGTTCCATGCCTGGGCATCGTTTTTTTGATTGGTAAGACTGCAAAGGGACCGCGAAACCATGCGGTCAACCACGGACTGGTTGTTGTTGGCATCGGTCCACCAAGAACCTGTGCCATCCCAGGTCACCGCCGCCGGATCGTGCGCCCAAGTGACTCGGCCGGGAACTACGCCGCGAGCAACTCCCAATGGGGAAAGGGGCTCGAATAACGAAGACCGCAGGCTAGCAGCAGCTGCCATAGACAGGGCGAATTGTCTGCGCGTCATTTCCATTTTGATTGGCTCCTCTGTGCACAAGTCTTGGGGTTGCCCAGGAGTTACTTTGCCTGAAAGTGCAGAAACATTGGTTGTCGTTTCATCGACGGTGCGCTTTGTCGGCACGGCGACATTGAACTGCCCAGCAGATTGTACCTGACGGCCCCGATAGAATTCTCTTTGGTCTGTCGCCTCGCGCCGAACGGATGGATCGCGAAGTTCTGGCCTCCAAACAGCGCGTGCTGGGGCCGGAACATCGGATCACGACCGACCTCATGTGCTCGCAAACGCGCTTCGAGTCGTCGAAGCCGACGTATCATTGCCTATACCTATCCAGCGGCGGGCCAGTTTCCGGATGCCGACGGCTCGCTCAGAATCTAACCCTGCGGTGTCCAGCGAGCGCCACAGGCCTTGGGTTTCGACATCCGACTTTCTGGCCACCTGAGCTTTATTGCTCAGCGCGAATGCGCCAAGAGGTAAATAATGGCCGGCCAGAGGTTCAGGATAGAGCCTCCGACTTGCCTGGCCATCATTCCGAGGTTCGAAAAATCAGAAATCCCACCCTCTACGCAGGAACCCTACAGAATAAGGAAGCAGGAAGAAGGACCAAATGCAGAATCGATTGAAACTCGCATGGGTGCTGGCAGTGGCAAATTTGGCCACTGCAGGGGTCGCGCAGCAAGTCATGACGGAATCCGGCATGATATCCGGGGTAAGCGCAAGTGGCTTGAGTGTCTACAAAGGAGTCCCATTCGCCGCCCCGCCGGTCGGCGACCTGCGTTGGCGAGCCCCGATACCTGCGGCACCCTGGATTGGCACGCGCAAGGCGGATGCGTTTGCTCCGGCATGCATGCAAGTTGGGGTATCCATGCCGGGCGAAACACCTCCCGTAGTGAGCGAAGATTGCCTCTACCTCAACCTCTGGACACCGGCAAAGACCGCGCACGAGCACCTGCCAGTCATCGTATGGATATACGGCGGCGGATACATTAACGGGTCGGCCTCGATGCCCTTGTACTGGGGCGACCGGCTCGCGCGAAAAGGTGTCATCGTCGTCACGATCGCCTATCGCCTCGGTCCTCTTGGTTTTCTTGCGCTTCCTGAGCTAACGCACGAGTCCCCGCACCATTCGTCGGGAAACTACGGCCTGATGGACCAGATCGCCGCGCTCGAATGGATTCAGCGGAACATCGCCGCCGTTGGCGGCGACCCGAAGAACGTAACCATCGCTGGTCAATCCTCCGGTTCGATATCGGTTAGCATCCTCATGGCCTCGCCCCTTGCAAGAGGCTTGTTTCACCGCGCAATCGGAGAGAGCGGCGGCCTGTTTGAGCCGCTCCAGCTTGGACCAAAGTTTCTGCTGGCCAATGCGGAACACGACGGGGAGAAGTATGCTGTTTCGCTGGGTGCGCCCGCGCTCAAGGAACTGCGCCAGCTGCCTGCGTCCCTGCTTACCGGCAATGCGGGCGGCATCGTCCACCCGGTAATCGAACCCTATGTGCTCCCCCTTTCCCCCTACGAGGCGTTCACTTCGGGGCATCAGAACGATGTCCCACTGTTAATCGGTTCGAACACCGAGGAGGCACGTGCCTTGATAGATGTCTCCCACGAGACGGCCGCCACGTTCGACAGCGACCTGGAGCAAAGCGTTGGCCAACTTCCCCCGGCGCTGGTCGCGGCATATCCCCACGTGACCGACGAGGAGACACGACAGGCGCGACTCGGCCTTGAACGCGATCTCCGCTTCGGCTGGGATATGTGGGCATGGGCGAGGCTGCAAGCCGGAACCGGCAAGAGTCCTGTCTTTTACTACTCGTTTCGACAGCAGCCGCCGTTCCCGGCTGACTCCGTGTACGCGGGGTGGGGCGCGAGCCACTTCGCCGAGCTCTGGTATGTCTTCGACCATCTGGACCAGTCCCCCTGGAACTGGACTGCGGCAGATCGGAAGCTCGCTGAAGAAATGTCCAGCTACTGGACCAACTTCGCAAGGTCCGGCAATCCGAACGGCCCGGGTCTTCCGTTGTGGGCTGCATTCACCAACGCCGAAAGCAAGGTCCAATACCTCGCCGCTCCGATCACCGTCGGTGGGGTGGCGAATATCCAAGGACTGAGCGTCTTCGATGCTGTCTACACGACCGTACGAGGTTCGCCATTTGGGGCTCAGTCGATGACCGTTAGCAAAGGGACACCATGAACGGTCTTGACGGGCAAGGTGATCGCACCTTGGATTCGGAAGATGTCGACAGCGAGCCAGCGCCTCGATCGCCTTCGAGTAAGTGGACTCTGCGGTCGTCTTTCGTTGGGCCGCAGGGAATTCGCTCGGGCTGGAGCATGCTGATTTTCACCACGATTGTTGTGGTCGAAGTCCTCATCACCCGCGTTCCGATCAACCACCTGTTGCACTCCATGAAGCATAACCCGAGTCTCGAGGCATGGAGTCCCGTGGTCGCAGCGGGCATTTTGGCGCTTCTGGTTCTAGCCGCCACCGCCATCATGGCAAAAATCGAACAGCGTCCGGTGCTTTCCTACGGATTCATCGACAAGCGTAGACTGTCGCGCTTCGTGCTGGGGATTGCGGGAGGCGTTGCAGCGCTCTCCGCCTTGGTTCTCGCCTTGAAAATGAGTGGCTGGTTGATCTTTGATGGGCGAGCATTGCACGGTAAGAGCGCATGGAGCTATGGACTGCAGTGGGGTGTCGCTTTCCTGTTCACAGCCTTGTTCGAGGAGTCGCTTTTGCGCGGCTATCTACAATCTACGCTGACGCGCGGCGTTGGTTTCTGGTGGGCTGCGGTGCTGCTATCACTGGCTTTCGGCGCCACGCATCTGCCCAACCGTGGAGAATCACCGATTGGGATTTTTTCTGTCGTGGCCGCCGGTCTGGTGTTTTGCTTGAGCCTGTGGCTGACCAAGTCGCTTTACTGGGCGGTGGGACTGCACGCTGGTTGGGATTGGTCTCAGTCCTATCTCTATGGAGTAGCTGATAGCGGCCAGGTGGCGAGCGGACACCTGTTTGCCACTCACCCTTCGGGCGGGCTGATATGGAGTGGTGGCCCGACCGGGCCGGAAGGCAGCATTTATATGATTCCTACCATGGCAGTCATCGCAGTGGGCGTATGGATCGCATGGAGCCGACGCGATCCGCGTCAGGAGCCGGCCGCCATATCGGCAACAAGTCCTTGAGGAGCATTGCCGTCTACTCGGCTGGCCAGCAACTCAAGTCTCGATTACTTAAGGCCTCCCGCAATTGCTTTTGTCAGGGACCCGCTGGCATCGTCGTCATTCAGCGCCCACACATAGGCGCCGCCCAGCTTGTTCTTCCTTATATAGGCTGTCTTCGCTGCTACTGAAGTCGGATCATCGTAGGTATAGAAGGTTCCGGTGGCCGGATTGTAGATCGTCGCTCCGACTCTTGCCGAATCGTACCAAACGGTATACCCGTTCTTGTTGATGAGGTTCTCGATGGTCGAGTAGGTCAGAAAGCCAGCAGTCAACAGGGTGTCGCAACCTGGCGAAGTGGCCGTCTGGCTCGGATTCGGACATAAACCCGATCCGTTAGCCAAGAGAACTGGAGAAGCGGCCGTTGCGTTCTGGTACAGGCCATGATTGGTGTTGGGAACGCCCGTCCAGCCAACGGCATACAACGGCAAACCCATGGTGTACTTGGCCGCCGGGACGCCAGCCTTGCGATAGGCTTGCACGGTCGCGTCGATGTCGCGGCCGTCGGCATACCCAGGGTCCCCGGCCGAATCGTACAGGGAAGAGGCCTCGTTGGTTTGCTTGTCCCAGGTTCCGGCATAGTCGTAGCCGTCGATTGTGAGGAAATCCACCTGCGCGGCGGTGGCCTTAAGATCGATGTTGACATATTTTTTCGGGCTCGCGGGCGAATCGAACGTCAGGAAATATTTTTTGCCCGTCGTTTTTGTCAAGGCGTTGAGTTGCGCGCGGAACTCTTTCAGCAGGGCGGTGAAATTCTGCTTGTCCGCCGCGGTTGGGAACTCCCAATCGATATTGAAACCGTCAAACAAGCCGGGAGCTGTAACCCCCGTAGCGATGTTGCCCTTGATAAACATGTCGATGCACGAAGAGGCGAGCGCAGCGCGCCCGGCCGCGGTGCCAGCGGCGGTCACGAAGCCCGCAACGTTGCCCGCTTGTCCGCCCAAAGAGATCAACACTTTCAGATTGGGATGGAGTTCCTTGAGCTGTTGGATCGCACCAAAATTTCCGTAGAGTGGCGCGCTGTAGGCCTTGCCACTCACACTAGGCAGGGTGGAATCCTGATAGGCGGCCCTCGGATCAGCAACGGCGCATACGGGCGCCGCGGTCGGGGTTACATTGCCAAAGGCGTAGAACAAGTGGGTCAGTTCATCGGCAACGCCATTTTTTTGCAAATCCGCAATGTTGTAGCCGGCGTAATGGATGCCCCACTCTTCGAACCAGCCCCCAAAAATCTTGTCCGGATGGCGCGCTTGCGCAAACGACTGGGAGACACATGCAACGACGGCCAACAAAGTTGTCAAAGCCACTCGGCATGGGCGCGGTGGAAAATGTATTGACATAGCAAACACCTCCAGAGTTCGTAACGGAAACGGTGAAACACACAGCAGCAGTTCCTGTCGCGTGCTAGCTGCCAACGCGAGATCCGGCTCGGTTCTGCCGGTAACTCGATCCTTGTCTACTCCTGTACTGCGCTGACCAAAGAAGCGAGTGGGTCCAAAAAGGTGAACCGTACAATCCCGCCGGGCTGCCTGGCCGCCTCGATCTCTGCAAGCTTCGTCGCCTTCCAGCCAGTTGGCGCTTTCGTTTCCGAAGAGAGGAAGGTCACGGCCTCAAGGCCGGTTTTTGCGAGATTGGGTAGTTGCGTCGCGCGAACTTTAACTTCGGCAAGCAACGGTGATTGCTCCATCTGTCGCTCGACTGCGGGAACAGAGTCAGCCATGGTCTCGAACCAGTGGTTAAGGGCCTCTCGGTCTGCGACGTCGGGGTGTGGGGCTTTGAGAAAGTTCCGCGTGAGGCGCTCGATCTCGTATCGCGAGGGCGGGTCGGGACGGACGGCGTCGACGAAGCGATCGAGCACAGTGAGTTGCGAGGTCTTCTGCTGGTGGTACCGCTCGTGGAAGCTGACAGGCTCCAGCACGGAGGCGAAGGTCCGGAGCTCACCGATATGTTGAGTTCCGGCCAACTCGCGCAGGCTGGCGTCCTCCTGGGTGAGGTGATGAAGTCCCATCGTTTCGAGCTGAACCGAGACCGCATCCAGACGTCGATACATATCGTCCACATCGTTGACCTGTTCCGCTGACCAGAAACGTTCGGCCATGGCCGCGGTTCTTGGCCACAGGCGGGAGTCAATGGTGCGTTCATTGAGCTGTTCTCCAAACATGCAAATCTCGGCGCCAAGCACGAGTCTTCCCTGCGGTTGGGACAGGCCCGCGTTCGACGGCAGGGGATCTACGAGGTAGTATTCTCCCGCGGATTTCATCGCGTCGAGGTAGTACCCAGCGGAAAGTACACCCTGATAGCCTTGCATCGCGCCTTTCACCAGCGAAGCCTCACCGCGCCACGACTGAATGACGACGTCCTTGGGAAGTGTTGGGGTGAGAATCTCATCCCAGCCGACCATATGCTTGTGAAGTCCGATGAGTATCTTGAGGACCCGCTGGTTGAAATAACTCTGAAGAGCGTCGGAGTCCTGAAGCTGGTGCTCTCGCATGAATGCTCGGATTCTGGGGTCCGTCTTCCATTCGGGAGATTTTGTCTCGTCTCCTCCGATGTGCACGTAGGGGTCCGGGAAGATGGTTGCCATCTCGCCCAGGAAGCGCTCGATGAACTGGTAGGTCTCCTCCCGGGTGGGATCCAGGGCGAAGTCGGAGACCCCGAACTCACGGCGGATCGAGTGGGGGGCGCGAGCGCTGGCAAGTTCGGGGTGGGCTACCAGCCAGGCGGTAGAGTGGCCCGGCATCTCAAACTCGGGCACCACGCGGATACCAAGAGCGCGGGCATAGCGCACGATTTCCGCGGCGTCCTGCTGCGTGTAAAACAGGCCATCCGAACCCATGGCAGTAAGCCGTGGGAAGAGTTTGCTCTCGATGCGGAAACCCTGGTCCTCGGTGAGATGCCAGTGAAAAACGTTGAGCTTGACGGCTGCCATGCCCTCGAGCGTCCGCTTGAGCACGTCCATCGGTTCGAAGTGGCGTCCACAGTCGATCATCAGACCCCGCCACGGAAAGCGCGGAGAATCGTGGATGGAGACAGCCGGCAACACGTACTCGCCGCCTGAAGGCTGCACGAGCTGGACGAGCGTCTGCAGGCCGCGCATGGCTCCGACCACAGTGGGAGCGTCAATGCGAACACCGGCAGACATTACGGACAGTGTGTAGGACTCGTCCTCATCAGTCGACTGAATCTCTTCGCCTGCAGCCTGCACGGCTAAACTCAGCTGCGCGACATGACCGGAAGGGAGGGGCTCTCCTGCGAAGGGCAGACCTGTCTTCTGGCGTAATTGCACTAGCGCTCTGCAAATTGCCGCATCGAGCCGGGAGTTGTCAAAAGCCGTAGGGGCCGCGGAAAACTGTGCCGTGAGCACGAACCGGCCCGGCGCGACACTCACACTGGCCGGTTGCGGCATCAGATTGTTGACGTAGGGGGCGCTCTGCGGTTCTGTCTGGCTGAACGCAGCGGAAGAGACTAGAACCGCCAACACCGCCGGCATGAGGAATCGCGTTCGAGGGCTCGTCTTCATAGGCATCATCTCGTTCAGGCAAGCCCAGCGCATCGCCGAGTGCCAGCCTGAGTATGTAACGCATTCCTGATCCAGACAAGAGGGTGTGTTGAGATTTGCGATGTGCCGCCCGGCGCGTGGAGAGACTTTTACCCCCCCCACAGTGTCGCAGCAAGGCTACGCTGGGAAGACTTCAGGCCCCGACCTGCACGGGCGCTAACTCCGGGATCCACCGGGAGTTTTGGATTGATTTGACGGCGTCTTCTGCCGTGAACTTTCCCATCACCAGTGCTCGCTTACGGTTGGTTGTCATTGGGACGGGAGTCCGATCAATCCGCTCCACGTATTCCGGAGCGCGTGTACTACCACGGCTCACTTTCACGACAAACTTCGTGACGTTGCTAGGTGTCACTCCGGTCCCTCGCAGAAACGCTAAAGGAACCGTGAACAAAACAGCGGTTCATTTCTTTGAAATCGAGTACTCAACTTTCGTAAGGGGCTCGCCACACTCCAAGCAACGAGCCTTCAGTCGAGATGTGATCAGTCCGCAATTCGGGCACATCCTTTGTGATCCCGAACCCGCGCCCCGTGCTTTCGCCTTGCGCATCCCACGGAGCACCAGGATCGTGAACAACACGATAAGCAGACCGATGAAAATGCTGGTTGCGTTCATAAAAGCGACCCTTCTTGGCAACTTCTGCATCGGCTTGGCCAGTCGCTCAGGGGCCACGCGCTGACGTCGCGGGGTTGATCGACTCCGAGCAAGTCGCGGCAAACGGCTTCGGCAGACCGTTCACGCATTGAAAAGCCTAAGGTTGGAGAACTTCAGATGAACTGGCTTAGGTCAGAAGACCTGAAAGAGGAGAAAAACGTAACCGCCCCAGCCCCAACTATAACAGTTCAGAACCGATTGCACTCCGTCATCGCCAAGCGGAACGAGGCGTACCATTGAGCATGAGCAGAATAAATCCGGAATGCCCGAGCTCGGCCACTCCTGATCCTTTGCTAGCTGACGAGCCCATCCTTCGACAAGAGCCCGACGAGGAAGAAGACGAGGACGAGGAAGACGAAGGCGACGGCAAAGAAGAAGATGACGAGGATGATGACAACGACGACGGTTATTCGGAGTGAGTGCGCTCTGGTTTATTTCGGTGGGTGAGGAATGACGCGTGCACAAGTAGCCCAGATCGTCGAGGCGCTTGACTCGCTCCCGCAAGAATTTCGCACTGGTATGCGGACTGACACTCCCGGAGCTGCGGTTTAGAATAAGCACGAGATCAACGCTGCCATGACTCAGGACACCATCACGATCTTGCCGGGTGCACGCTTTCGAGCCGCCATGATACTGGCGATCATTGCGGACGCACTCCAGATCATCATTTTCCCCGCATTCGTCGAAGGTGCCTTATCGCCCGCCGAGGACGTACTGGATTTCGGCATCGCAGCCATTCTCATTAACCTTCTTGGCTGGCACTGGGAATTTCTGCCATCGTTCCTCGCCAAGCTCGTCCCTGGAGTCGACCTCGTACCTTTCTGGACGATGGCCGTTGCCAACGTCTATCGGAAATCCAAGCAGATCGCGGTCGCCGAAGAGGAGGATCGTCAGCCGCACCCCGCGGTAAGGGCACAAATAGGGGGCGGGGATGATGCGAAAGTCGATCCTGGCACGCTGGGCAAAACCGAACGCAACGCTTAACGTTCGTAGTGCTGCGTTGAGTTCTGCCCCGGTGAGCTTGGCAGGGGTGAGGCGGTTGACCTTCCCAGATCATCCCCAAAACTACAGGCACAGCGGAGGGTGCCCAGCCACGAACAAGGTTGTGGGTGTGACAGAACGTGAACCGCGCGCCAAACAGGTAGTGGCGCCCTGCCCTGTCGCGGCAATGATCGAAACCCTAGCCGCGCAGATTCAGGAAACCTCCGTCAATCGGATAGTCCGAGCCCGTGATGAACGAGGCTTCGTCCGAGCAAAGATAAAGAGCAAGGGCCGCGATCTCCTCGGGCTGAGCCATTCTCCCGATGGGCTGCGATTTTTCCAGCTTCTCAAACATCTCTTGTTCCTTACCGGGATAGTTCCGGCGCAGGAAGCCATCGACAAAGGGTGTATGCACTCTTGCCGGCGAGATGCAATTGCAGCGAATGTTGTGGGCCAGGTAATCCTTGGCCACAGAGTAAGTCATCGCTACGACCGCGCCCTTACTCATGGAATAGGCAAAACGATCGGCTAGACCTGATGTTCCGGCAATCGATGCCATGTTCAAGATGATGCCCCCTCCGTTCGCTTTCATGTGGGCCGCGCATGCCTGCATGCAGTTGTACATGCCCTTGACGTTTACAGAAAAGACTCTGTCAAAATCGGCTTCCGAAGTACCTTCCAGGTTGCCAACATGGGAAATTCCGGCGTTGTTCACCAGGATATGAACACGCCCCTCTTGAAATACTTCGTTAAATGCTGACTTGACTGAATCCCTCTGGGAGACGTCGCACCTGTAGGCTTTCGCGTTGCCGCCACTCGACGCGATTTCGCTTGCAACCTTCTTGGCACCGTCCTCGTCGATGTCCAGCACGCGGACACAGGCTCCGCTACTGGCAAACCTTTGACCGACGGCACGACCGATCCCGCTAGCCCCTCCCGTAACTACGGCAAGCTTGCCATTGAGGCGAAAAGCGTGTGAATTACCCTTCAGAAAAGACCTCCCCACTTCAATCTAAAGCTCAAATCTACTTGACCTGCTCATCCTGCGCACGCTCAAGCATGGCTAGCGCGTTCTGGGCATCGGCGTCGTCAGGCGTCAGCTGAAGGGCAGTCCGCAACTCCTTCTTCGCTTCGCCGAGATTTCCCGTTCGCCCGTAAAAGAAACCCAAATTCTTGTGCAGGTGCGCGCTTTGCGGGCAGTCACCGCAAAGCTGAATAGCCTCATTCATTTGCTCGACCGCCTGAGGCCAATTCTGTGCGTTGGCCGCTTCCAGCGCGAAGTTTCCCAACTGCGAAACCCGATCGGCGATCTGCTGGCTCTTCTGCAGCGCGTCGAAGCGATCCTGATACTGCTTCGCTTCGGGATCATGAATCTTGTTCAAAGACTTGGCCAGGTTGTACAGGGCTTGGGAATGACCTGGGTCGGCTTGCACCGCTGCTTTCCAGTGCTGCATAGCCGCAAGGCTGTCGCCCGAGTGCTCCAGGTTCTGTCCGAGCAAATATTGCGCGTCGGCGTTGTCTGGCTGCAGCGCGATCACTTTCTGCAGGAGGTCGGTCGACCGCTCCACTTGATTTTCCTGTTTTGCGGTGAGCGCGAGGAAATAAAGCGCACTGGCATAATTCGGTTGCAAACCAATTGCGGTTTGAAGCTCCCGGTCCGCGTCCTCGTACGCGCCCGTCTCGAAGAAGAATCGGCCCAGATTGCAGTGCGCGGCGGCCAGCTTGGGATCCAGTCGGGCGGCTTCAGAAAATTCCTTAAACCCAGCGGAGCGGTCGAACTGGTCTACCAGCGCAATCCCCAGGTTAAGGTGGGCCTCTGCGGAGGCCGGTTCGAGTGTCACCGCCTCCTGAAAGCTCTTGACGGCTTCGGCACCGTGCCCGGTCTTGGCCTGGAGCATACCTAACGCGGCATAAGCACCTGGATAGTTCGGATCGATTTGGATGGCCATGCGAAATCGTTGTTCAGCTTCGGAGAATGCTCCCTGTTGCGACATGAGCAACCCAAGGTTGACGTAGGCCTTGGAGTACTTGGGGTCATTTTCTATCGCCTGTTGAAACGACTGCGCCGCTTCTGCATTCTTCCCTTGCTGGCTGTAAAGCACGCCGAGGTTGCTCTGTGCTTCGGAGAACCGGGGATCAATTGCCAATGTTTTCTTGAAGCGCTGCTCCGCCTCGGCTTGCTGTCCGCTGCGCAAGGCGAGCAACCCCAACTGATTTTGCGCAACCGCAAGATGGGGATCCAACTCGATCGTTCTCGCCAGCTCTTGCCGCTCCGAAGGGAAGTCTCCCAGTCTGTCCAAAGCGAGCGACAGGTTGTAGTGGAGTTTGGGGTCGCGGGGGCTGAGCTGCAAGGCCTTTCCATAGCTTTCTGCGGCTGCTTTCGCATTTCCTGCCGTGAGATATTCGCCTGCTCTCTCATTGAATCCGGCGATTGCACTTTCTTTGTCGCTGTCTGATTTCAGAGCAGCCAGCTTCGCCCTTTCGACACGCGCCCCGTCTTCATCGCCGGTTTGTTCCAATAGCAAAGCAAGTTCGTTGTGGGTGGAAATGTCGGACGGATGGAAGCGCTCGGCAGCTTCGAACTGCGGGATGGCCGCACGTGTTTTTCCCGTGGCCACCAACAGCATTCCAAGATCGAAGCGGATTGCCGCATCTCTGGGATCAAGCACAGCCGCGCGCTCCAGCGCATCAACTGCCGCGTCCGACCTCTTGAGTCCCCGGTATACCTGGCCTAGGGCGTAGAAGCCTTGAGCATCCTTTGGTTGGTGACGGGTGTACTCAAGAACGACCGGAGCCGCGTCAGAATACTTCTGCAGGGAAATTAGAACTCGCCCCAGAGCGATTCTGGCCGGATCCATGCCTTGGTCCAGCCGGAGTGCTTCACGGAATTCTGTCAGAGCACCCTGTTGGTCGGTGGACGGACCGTACCTAGCGTAGACCAACCCCAGATTGAAATGGGCATCCGCAGAACCGGGTTGAACGGCAACCAGATGCTTAAGCGTCGCCAAGGCCTTTCCCGTCTCACCGTTTTCGGCGTAAGCCACGCCCAGCGCTGCCTGCACCGGCTCAGACTGATCTGGAGACGCTTGCTTAACCGCATCTTCCAGGCACGCAACTGCCGCCTCAGGCTTGCCCTCGGTGAGTAAGACTTCACTCAGCCGGAGAGCGCCGGGCGCAAAATGTGGATCAATCTTCAGCGCCGAGCGAAATTGTTCTTCCGCGTCGCCCAATTTTTTTTCGTCTTCCAATGCGCTTCCGAGAGCGAAATGGGAGCTTACCGAGTCCGGTTTCTGCCGCACTGCGGTTTGCAGCTCATGGATGGACCGCGCTTGATCTCCCTTTCTAAGAAGCGCCAGGGCCAGGTTGTAGTGAGCTTCCCAATTCTGGTCTCCCAGCTTTAGAGCCGCTTCGAATGCGGCGATGCCACACGAAACTCGGTCCGCCTGGGCGTACAAAACTCCCAATGTGTTGTAGGCACCAGCCGTGGGGTGATCGTGAACGCTCTCGAGCAAGGCCGTGATCTTCTCGGAAGCACGACTCTGCTCCAGGCACGACTTGGGTAAGGCGGAGGGGCGGGTGGCGGACACTGCGTGGCCCGGCGTGGCGTTCTGTGCGGCAACGCAGAGTGTGCCCGCAATTGTCATCCGGGCACTCAGCTCCAAGAGCGAATACCTTCGAGGTCGAGCGCGTTCTGTCCTAGGCGCCAACATCTCCCATGGCCTTCAGGCTTGCAGGCATTCCCGTCATCCGCCAATCGCATCGTCCCGGAGCACGATTCATCGCTGTGCCACAGGGCCCCGCAAACGTGTGCTCGCATAAAGTGTATCGCCTAGATCGAGTTATTCTGCCGGTCAAAGTGAAAACGCCACATGCCCGTTGCTCAAGAAACGCTGGCCGGACGCTTCCGTCTCCCTTGGCGGAACGCGCCCGCCTCGATGTCATGCCCGCCTGGGCGCCGCCGTTGACCACGCTCAAAAGTAAAGCTTGAGTCCGAACTGCAACTGTCGAGCCGTATTGGCGGTGCTGGTGACTGCCCCGAAGTTTGGAGCCTCCATACTTGTGACCGGGACTGCCCAAACCGGAGTATTCGTCAAGTTAAACGTCTCGAAGCGAAACTCCATTCGAAATCGCTCTGTAATCGGGAATTGGCGGAAGATCGAAAGATCCAGATTCTTGTACCAGTCCGAACGCAGTGAGTCCCGGCCCAAGTCCCCAAACGTATTCAAGGCGGGCAATTGAAACGATGAGACATTAATCCACTCCGCGGGGGATTTACTACTCGGATATGGGCTGCCGACCAGGTTGGCCCGCTCGTAGCCATATCCGTTGCCATAGTTGTAATTACCCGTCTCTGCCTGGTCTTTGCCGCTCCCTGCGTCGAAGGCGGTTCCCGAATTGAATGAGAGAATGCCATTCAAATTCCAGCCTCCAATCAACGCATTCACGACGCGACTACCCGAGGAAAACTTACCGCCTTTCCCGAATGGCAACGTATAAACCCATGCGGCAGAAAAAATTTGCGGAAGGTCGGTAGCGGAAGGACCCTTGTCAGCCTGCAGGTTGTACGGGTTTTGAATGGAGCAGCCTTCTACTCCATAAAACCCGGAGCAGCCAAGATCCAGGCTCTTCGACCACGTGTATGAGATCAGGTAGGTTAGACCGTGTTGCTGCCTGCCGTTGAGTGAAACCTGCAAAGCATTATAGGTGCTCTTTCCCTGGCTCCGATCATAGGCGGTCGCCCCGATGTAGGGGAAAGGCGCTCCACAGTTGAAGTCGTTCGGGTTTGCGGCGTAGGAGGGACAGCCAACGTTTCCGCCCGCGGCCATGGCCACGTTATACGCCCCACCGATATCCAAGCGTCTGCCGACCGAGCCGACATAATTGACGGTCAGCACATCTTTGGAACTTAGTTGTTGCTGGACGCCGAAGTTCCACTGATCGGCATAGGGCCTCTTCAGATACGGATCGGCAAACCAGGTGGACTGGGTGAAGGGCGTCGGGCCAGTGACGGGGGGGCCGCTGCCCTGGTTGAGGGGATCTTCCGCCGTTGTAGTCGGCGCGCCAGAGGTGACCGCGTTAATATTGCTGGCTCCGAGTTGGTCCAGGCTCGGCCAAGTGCCTTCGTAGTTTTGTGCGGTTTGAGTGATCGCCGCCCAGTTGTCAAAGAATCTGCCGTAGCCGGCACGCAATACTGTGTTGGGAAACAGTTGATAAACCATCCCTACTCGCGGTTGTATGTCGTTGTAATCGGTGTGGAATATCGCCCCGCCGCCCAAGGGGGTCGTCACGACGTTTGCCGGGAGGACGCCACCAGGAATGCAGGGAGCGGCATTGGTTTGCAAGCACGAGGGAGCGTTGTGCGCCAGAATGTAGGTTCCATTGCGGAAATCCATGTCGCCTACGTAGTAGTTGTCGCTCGGACTATTCCCATAGATCGGCATGAAGGTGAGGTCGTAACGTAAACCGATATTCACATTGAGCTTGTCGGTCACCTTCCACTGATCCATCGCATAAAATCCGTCCACCCAGCCGGCGTGAGTGGTTTCAACCACATTGCGACGCGAGGCGTTGTTCGGATCGCCCAAAAGAAACGATGCGATCGCGTTGCCCCCTGAACCGTCTAAGGGGCTCGACGTATTTGTCGCCGCAAACTGGACACTGGAGTTCAGATACAGCGCGTCGGTATTGTTGCTAGCGAAATTTGCTCCCGCTCTGAACGTGTGCCGTCCGATGGTTTTTGTGAAATCGCCCCCGAATTCCCAGATGTCCGATACATGGGTGTCGTCAATCTGGGCGGCGCCGTGCGCGCTGGGATTTGGGTTCCCGATGTAACCCGGGATTACAACTTCCGGGATCATCGAAACGCCATTCTTAAACCCGCCGGCGAAGTTTTGGTTGAACAGTTGGGTGCCGAAGCTCGCCCCAGCCTTGGCAAACTGGGAGCCCTGATCGATGTTCACGTTGTTGCGTCCGAAATGGAATTCGGCCAGCATATTCCCGGAAAACAGGTGCACGTAATTCACGCCTACGTTGTAGCCATCGGTAACCTGCTGGTGCAGCAGTCCAGCAAAGCCACCCGATCCCGTAACCGGCTGCCGGAAGCTGCTGTAGCGCGCCCACACGCTGTCACGCTGGCTGAACTGGTGGTCCAAACGTCCGCTGCCTTCGTCCTGACGGGTGATCGTCTTGGTGGTGTCAAGCCCATTGTTTGGGTCGGTGGAAGTCGGAGTGAGGTTGGGCGTTGGGAACAACGTTTGTGCATAGTTAACCATGTTCTGGTCAATCATGGTGGAAGGGATCTGGTTGCAGGGCGTCCCTCCGGGGGCCTGAATGTTGCCGGGCGCAGGCTCGGGGCTGCCTGACGTGCACAGGAAGGGTTGCCCGCTGTATGGATTGTAAATTTGCCCGCTGATTCCTGTGAGATTGCCCGCCAGCTGCGTTCCGGTCGGTATGAAGTATTGGTTGGAAGCGGCGGCATGTCTTCGAAAGCCCTCGTAGCTGAGGAAGAAAAATGTCTTCCTCGGATGCTCGCCAGGAATGGGAAGCGGACCACCAAAAGTCGCACCAAATTGATTTTGCTGGAACTCGGGTTGGAAAGTCGAGGAGGTCTGCTCGGCCACCGTGAGGCCGGGGTAGACGATATTGGCATCCAGAGCTCTGTTGCGCAAGAACTCCCAGCCAGACCCGTGGAACTGCGAGGTCCCGGACTTGGTGACCACATTGACCACTCCGCCCAACGCGCCGCCAAACGATGCATCGTCGTTATGGGTTTGAACTTTGAACTCCTGGATGTCGTCGACAATCGGAGCGATGGCGTATGTGCCGCCGAACGACCCTTCATTATTCACGCCATCCAGCAAAAATAAGTTGCTGCGGTTCGACTGGCCGTTCACGGATGGGTACGAGAATGTACCGATTGGATTCGACCAGATGCCCCCGCTGGTGGCGCTGTTCTGTGACACGTTGACCGTGCTTACGCCCGGTGTGAGATTGAGAATCTGGGTGAAATTACGTCCGTTCAAGGGCAGATCATTGACCTGCTCTTTTACCACGGCGACGCCGAGTTCGGCAGTCGAGGTCTCCAGCGCAACCGCATTGGCTTGAACGTCGACGACTTGTGTGATCGATCCGGCCTTGAGGGCGAAGTCGTAGGTCGCGGTTTGGTTTACCAGCAGGATGATTCCCGACTTAACCGTCGGGCCGAAGCCGTTCTTGGTTACCTTCAAATCGTAATTTCCCGGCTGCACGTCGGGCATAACATAGGCGCCAGCGTCGTTGCTGACCGCGGTGCGATCGAGGTTCGTGTCGCGGTTGTGCAACACCACGGTAGCCTGGGGTATGACGGCGCCCGCCGAATCACGAACCGTGCCATTCACGGCTGCAGTGGCTTGTCCCCAAGCGGGCAACGGAAACAGGGCGGCCACAAGTACCGCCGCGACCGTCAATGTCAGCAACCCCCATCGGTCACGCATTTTCAAGGAAACCTGGCGTGTCATCGTAGATCCTCCCCGCACGAGGTCTCATCAGGACCTCTGCGAACACGGTCCGGCAACGTTCAACTGCGCTTGTCCCCTTAACGGACAACAGGGCCGCTAAAAAACGGCCAGCCAAGAAAACCCCACGGCACATGCTTCTAACATTGCTTTTCGAATGTTGTCAATCAAAAACTTTCATCTATAGGGATTGAGTTTCACTAGATGAAACACTACTCTGGATTTTTGGCGATGTATCGTGGTAGTGTTCTGCATTCTGAAACAAGATCTCGTGAACGAGATCACGTCAACCCGGCCTTTGAGTCTTGCAGTCAAGGCCTGAAGTCGCCCGAGGGTCACGCCATGCCGCGAGTCGCAAAATCTGGTCCAGGTTCAGCGCCGGTCGGCGTCATCTCCAAAGTCTTGCTTATTCTCGAAGCTCTGCAAGGCTCTTCTGCGGGCTTAGGGTTGAAGGCGATCTGCGATCTGACCGGCATTCACAAGAGCACCGCGCACCGCTTTCTGAAACACTTGGAGCGCGAGCGCTATCTCATTCGAACCCAAGCCGGAGCCTACCTGATCGGTCCACGACTGTCGCAAATGTCAGCGCGCGGTAATCTAGGGGCGACGCTTCAAGCAGTGGCCCGCCCGATACTTTGGGAGCTGTGGAAGTCAACTCAGGAAACCGTCAACCTGGCTGTTCTCGACCAGGGCACGGTGCTTTACGTGGATGTGATCGAGAGCCCGCACGAATTCCGGCTTTCATCGCGGGTGGGTACGCGCCGTTCTCTACACGTCACAGCGCTCGGAAAAGCGTTGGCCGCGTTTCTGCCCGCGGAATCACGAGAGAATATTTTGACCACGATCGCGTTCCAGCCAGCGACGCCGAGAACCATTATGAACTTGTTGCAGTTTCGCCAGGAACTCGAGAAGATCCGGCGGCAAGGCTACGCGGTGGATGACGAAGAGGCCGTGCAGGGTGCGCGCTGCGTGAGCGCCCCAATCCTCAACTCTGACCGTGAACCAATCGCTGCTGTCAGTGTTTCCGGACCCGTGACCAGGGTCAGCCCTCACCAGGTCGCTGGGCTCGCCGAAGCGGTTACGTCCGCAGCCCATGCCATTTCCGCAGCGATGGGGTTTTCACAACAACAGGTGGCGGCGGTAAAACACCGCCGCGCTAAGAAGGTCGTCCCCGCGAAGCATTAATCTGCGAGCCTCCGGACTGAACTTTATTGGCTCACTCCCACAGAAGTAATGGCACACCGGCTCGTGAGAGCTCGGATCGCGTCGTCTTGTGGGAATCTCTGTTTCCCCTGGGCCGCAACTTCGCAAGCTTCCCGCATTTTATGAAGCGTGAAGTATATTCTTGTGCTGAGGCGATAGAGTTCAGCATCGTAAGGATTGAACTTCATTCCCTGGTGTAAGACGTTGACGGCCTCGGTCTGGCGGTTGGCCGCGACCAGTAACTCCGCCAATTCTTCGAAGTCCGCCGGGTTCGTCGCGCCATGGACGATCGCGTTCTCAAGATATCGAATTGCCTGCTCCGAGCCCTCGGCATTCTTGTCCTGCACAGCCTTGTCCGCCAGCGCCTCCAGCACCTGAACATTATCGGGCTGAGCCGTCTTGAGTTGCTCAGCCACGGACCAGTAGCGCGCCCGATATTCTGGATGCGCCAACATGACTTGGCCATAAGCCTGGAGCAGGGTCAGCGGCGGTGGCTCGTCCTGCTTTGCCGGATTGGCGCTGAGTTGAACCAGATCAGGAAGCTGCGGGGTTGTCAGATGGAACGCTAGGTCTGGGAATGGCTCTTCGGCCTCGGCCACGATGCGATGGTTCGTGAGAACCGAATGGGAGATCACGGTCACGTCGCGTTTGGGCATGTGGCAGCCCGCGCAATCATCGGGAGGCATCTTGTGCAGCCGCAGGGACAGCGGTACGGCGCAACTTTTCTCGGTGTGACAGGCCAGACATTTCTGGCGAAAGAACGTCGGAGCCTCCGGTTGCGAGGGTTGCACGTGCGGATCATGACAACTGATGCAGCCCAGCCGTCCCCCGCTCTTTAGATAACACTTGCTGAGACGCATGGAGAGGTAGTGCTCCAGCAGGTCATCTTTGGGCGCAGACTGGCGACTAAACGGAACCAGGAAAATACTCAGAGTGTCGTTCAGTTCGGTGCCCGGACGAAAATCGCGGTAGGTTTTTCCCGTTTGCAAGACGCGGGCGTCCCCCGTCTGGTGGCAAGACATGCAGATGTTGTCGGCCAGCCAAGGCGAAAGCTTGGCGGGGTTTGCAATGGAGTCTGTGGGGTCTCCCATGTGCGCCGCGGCGATGTGGGAAAAACCGGGACCATGGCAGTTCTCGCAACCGATGGCGAGTTCGACAAACGGCGGTTCTTGAAAACGTCCGTTTCCATCCAGCACGGGACGAGGTTCGCCGCTATGGCAAGAGATGCACGCAGGAAGAACAGGGCGGTTGAACCCGTAGTCGCCAAACTCGTAACCCGGAGAAAGCGCCCAGCGCTGTGGCTTCGTATAGAACGAGAGCGGCGCTTCGAAGAGGTAGTCGTCCTGCCTCACGATGGCCCCGCTGCCGTTTGCTCCCGAGCCGATGATCCAATCGAGTTTGCGAGTTTCGCGAAAAACCTCTTTGCCGTCGGATTGGGCTTCGTACTCGCTCTGGTAAAGATTGTTGCCTCGCATGGATATCTCGAAATGGCGATCAAGCCGGGGATCAAAGATGCTAGCCGATGTCGGTATCCTCTCCAGAAGAGCCGGAGTAATTTCCGACATCGAACGGCCCATGTCGGTACGCGAGAAAGACTCGTAGATGCTCCGGTGGCACTGGAGGCAGACTCTGGAACCAACGTAGCCCGCATCTGCTGCTGCATTCTGATCTGCCGATGCCATCGTTTCGGGCAGTCCACTCTGGAAGCCCAGGCTGGCCAGAAGCATCAGAACAGCCATCCATGCCAGGCGACTTGGGATCGCCCGCAACCGTTTTCCGCCGGCGCAATTCGGAGACTTCATGACGGCGGCGCTGGCTCCCACCCCGCCAGCTTCTCCTTGACCCATGCGGCGTTTTTTTCAGCGTGGCACAAC
>Ga0265762_1000012_pt1 | contig 20203 bp, 17 predicted proteins | sample NZIome_4_FD_200870 | JGI IMG/M metagenome (GOLD analysis project Ga0265762, IMG submission 200870) | Metatranscriptome of rhizosphere microbial communities from Maridalen valley, Oslo, Norway - NZI4 (Metagenome Metatranscriptome) | ecosystem: Host-associated > Plants > Roots > Rhizosphere > Soil...
CGCGACTTGATCAAGCGTAAGATTCGTAAGCTGGTCAAAGCGGGAGAATGGTAGCCATTGAGTGATTGAGAGATTCCGTCAATACTCACGGTGTCGATGATTCGATCCCTTAAGCTGGTCTTTTGCGGTACGCCTGGTTTTGCGGTACCGACCCTCGACCGACTGGTCGAGGCTGGATTCGAAGTGTCTCTTGTGGTTACCCAGCCTGATCGGCCCAAAGGACGGGGTCTCGAGCTCGTCGCTTCTCCCGTGAAGCAACGCGCCGTGCAACGAGGACTACCGATCACGCAGCCGGAAAGAATCAAGAACCATGACGACTTCCGGGGTCAGCTCACCGACCTAAAACCCGACGCCATCATCGTGGTCGGCTACGGCCGCATCATTCCCCAGTGGATGCTCGACCTCCCTGCGCTCGGCAACATCAACCTGCACGCTTCGCTCTTGCCAAAATATCGTGGTGCCGCGCCCATACAGTGGGCGATCGCAGGGGGGGAGACCATCACTGGCGTCACTACCATGAAGATTGATGCCGGGCTCGATACCGGGGACGTGCTTTTGCAGGAGGAACTTCCCATCGCGCCCGCCGACACAGCGGAGACCCTGGCGCCGAAGTTGGCAGCTGTCGGAGCAGATTTGATGATTACGACCCTCGAGGGTATCGAGACGGGCACGGTTCGTCCGCATCCGCAAGATCCCTCCCAAGCCACCCTCGCACCGATCCTGAAAAAAGAGGATGGGCTGATCGATTTCTCCCGCCCCGCCATGGAGATTCTGAACCGACTGCGTGGTTTTCAGCCCTGGCCGGGGGCGCACTCGAAATTTCGCGGCAAGAATCTACAAGTATGGCAAGCCGCTTTGTTTGATCGTGCACTGCCTTCCTCTGAACTGAAGGTGGAAGGCAATCGTCTACTGGCTGGATGCCGCGAGGGTACGGCGATCGAGATTCTAGACCTGCAGTTGGAAGGCAAGAAGCGGACGTCGGGCGCGGATTTTATTCGCGGCTATCGCCCACTACCGGGCGAGAGACTGGGCTCGTAGAGGCGGGCGAATTTCTCCCCCTCAAACCCCGCATCCTTCATACTGGCCATAGTGAAACCGAAGACTCAACCCTCGCGATCCGCGGTGTCTCCCGCCCGCGCTGCCGCCTTCGACATCCTGCTTCGCCTCGAACGCGAGTCTAGCTACGCGGCGGAATTACTTCATTCCCGAACTTACTCCTCACTTACTACGATCGATCACTCCCTGACCACCGAACTCGTGATGGGCGTACTACGCTGGAGATCGCTGCTTGACACTCAAATCGCTGAAGCCTCTGTCGAGCGACTCTCGAGACTGGATCTAGAAATCCTTATCGCACTGCGCTTGGCAATTTACCAATTCCGCTGGCTCAGCCGCGTACCCGCACGTGCCGCCATTCATGAGAGTGTGGAGCTCGTCAAACGGGCGCGAAAACGTTCGGCTGCGCCATTCGTCAATGCCGTCTTGCGCAAGCTGATAGGCGGACTCTCTCCGGGCGTCGAACGCGTTCCGCCTGCCATCCACGGTGACTCTGCCGAGGCGCTTGCCGCCAGCAGTGCCCATCCACTATGGCTCGTCGAACGCTGGATCGAGGCCTATGGACTGGAGGCGGCGCGCGCGGTTTGCCGATACGATCAACGCGTACCGGTGACGGCGATTCGTCTTCGTCAGCCGGAAGCAGAACAACAGCTCCGCCGCGAAGGAATCGAGTTGGCTCCCGGAGCTTTTCTCGCCTCGGCCCGCCAAGTTCGGCAGGGAGACATTACACGAACGTCCGCTTTCCGAGAGGGCGTGTGTGTTATTCAGGACGAAGCTTCCCAGCTGGTCGCCGCTCTGGTGGGGCGAGGTGGGCGCGTGCTCGATTGTTGCGCGGCGCCGGGCGGCAAGACTCTGGCCATCTCTGATGGTAATCGCGACGCCGACATCGTTGCCGCCGAGCTCTACCCGCATCGCGCCCGGCTGCTGCGGAGACTCGTGCGCGCGCCCGACGCGAGGGTTCAGGCCGGCGTAGGCAACATCAACGTAGTCGCCGCCGACGCGCGGAATCTGCCGTTCGTGGTAACCTTCGATCGCGTGCTGGCGGATGTGCCTTGCTCGGGCACCGGCACTTTGTCCCGAAATCCGGAAATCAAGTGGCGGCTTACGCCTGAAGATTTGCCCGACTTTGAGGTTCGCCAGCGCGGCATTCTCCGCGCGGCTACGGATCAGGTCGCGGCCGGAGGCCGTGTGATTTATTCTACCTGTTCGCTCGAGCGAGAAGAGAACGAAGAGGTGGTTGAGGGCGCTCTGGCGGAGACCTCAGGATTTCGGGTGGTTGACTGTGGCGTCGAGCTTCAGCATCTGCAGCAAGGTGGAGAGCTGGTGTGGACGAACATTTCTTCGCTCACGCGTGGCCCCTATCTCCGGACCTTGCCCGGGGTTCATCCCTGCGATGGATTCTTCGCCGCCATCTTGGAACGGATCTGAGTGTGCCGGATCAGTTCGGAATTTAATCCGCGTCAGCGTACTTCAAAGTTCACCACCGCGCCCGCCAGGACTTTCTGTCCTGCGGGAGGATTCTGTACCACGATGAGGCTGGCTGGCGATGGTTCAGGCGGCGCGCTAAAGGTGGGCGGCGCTGGATTGTCGGCTGTCGTGATCGCCGGCGCCGGAGCAACGGTGACATTTCCCAGTTTGAAGCCTGCGTCCTGAAGGGTGCGGCTCGCGCTACCCAAGGGTCGTCCGACAAAAGTCGGCATCACATATGCTGGTGGATCGGGCGCCGAAGTGACCAGCAAGCTGGTCTTGGGGGCTGCCACCTGACTGGCATTCGGCGGAGGGCTCTGCGCCAGCACTTGATCGGCAGGTATTCCGGGCAACTGCATCTCGGCGGTCGAGGCTAGGTCCAGGCCACGCCGGCGGATATTCCACTCAGCCGCACGCTCGCTTTGTTTGGTGACATCCGGAATTGCCACGCGCTGTGGTCCCAGGCTCTGCGCCACGCGCACCTGCCATCCCCGGCGTACCTTCGCTCCCGGCAGAGGCAGCTGTGACATGATTCGCCCCTCGGCAATTTGCGGGCTATAGTACTGGCGTTCGACCTCCAATTGCAGTCCGAGGCCCGAAACCAAACGCCCGGCGTCGACTGGCGAGAGCCCCACGAGTGCCGGCACTTCTACTTCTTGTCCGTGAATTGCAAACCGCATTGCGGTCAACGCCGATCCCAGGGCTACTAACACCAGGGTCAGCGCCAGTATCGCAAAGCGGAGAAAAGACTTCATCGCAAGGTCCTGATAGCAGGCTCTGCCGCCGGAATCCGTTTAGTGCGTTTCATCTGCCCCCGGCAGGGTATCAGGCGTATCGACTTTTTGCGCGACCGGGCTGGGCATCTCCGGCGAGGGCTGAAACTGGCCGGGATCTTTTCCCCCCATGGCATCGGTCATGAAGTTCATCCAAATCGGCAGGGCGGCATGCGCGCCTGTTTCTTTGGCTCCGAGGGTTTTCTTTTCGTCGAAGCCCACCCAGACGCCGCAAGTCATGATCGGTGAAAATCCCACAAACCAGGCGTCGGTAAAATCATTGGTCGTGCCCGTTTTTCCAGCCACCGGAAAGGGCATTTTCGCCGCCGCAACTCCGGTTCCGTGCAGCACGACCTCGCGCAGCATGGCGGTCATGATTCTCGCGGTCCGTGCGCTGATCACATCTTTCACCTCCGGATAGTCCTCTTCCATCACCCGACCTTCGTAGTCAGTCACCTTGGTGATGTAACGTGGCGTGACCCGCACGCCGTCGTTGGGGAAAACGCTGTATGCCGAAGTCTGTTCCATCAGAGTGATTTCCGCTGAGCCGAGCGCTACCGGCAGGTAGGGTGGAAGCTTGGCGGTGATTCCGAAGCGCTCGGCGGTTTCAATCACACTCCTGATGCCGACCTTGCTGGCCAGCTTCAGGGCAGGAATATTGCGAGACTGCGCCAGAGCGCGCCGCAAGGTGATGATGCCTTCAAATTTTTCGTCGTAGTTATGCGGCGAATAAGGGCCGGACCCAGTGTCGAAGGTGACCGGCTCATCCAAGATTGTATCGTCGGGGCTTCCACCCTTCTCGATCACGGTGGTGTAGACGTAGGGTTTGAAGGATGACCCCACTTGTCGTAACGCTTGGGTTACGCGGTCGAATTTCGATTCACTGAAGTCCCGTCCGCCGACCATGGCTTTGATTCCGCCGGTGGTATTGTCAATCGCTACCAAACCTCCCTGCGCGCCGGAATTCTGTTCCAAACTCACGCGCGCTGCGCCATTCGGACTCAGCGAAATGATTCTTACATAGCAGATATCCCCGGCCTGCAGCAAGTCCTGGATCTTGCTCTTCGTCCAAGCTACGTCGGCTTGCCCGATGGCGGCGGAGTAGCGTCCAAACTTCAAGGTTGCGATCCCGACTCCGGAGGAAGTCACCAGCGCGTGAACGTATCCATTCACTTCCGGTTCATCCTCCCAATCGGGATGCTCGTACTTGTCGAGCGCGTTTCCGTCGGCGACCACGTTGTCCAGATGCCCCTTCCACCCATGGCGGCGTTCGTAGGCGGCCAACCCGTCCAAGACCGCCCGGTTCGCCGACTTCTGCATATCGACGTCCAACGAGGTATAAACTCTCAGTCCGCCTTCGTGCACCTGGTCGGCCCCGTACTTGTTCTCCAGGTATCGCCGTATCTCTTCCACAAAGTATGGAGCCAGCGAGTTGGGATCATGCAGCAGATGCAGAGCCACCGGCGCCACGCGGGCTTCGGCCGCCTGGGCAGCTGTAATCTTTCCGTCTTCGAGCATGGCGTTGATCACCAGATTTCGACGCTTCATGGCTCGATCGGGATGATTGATCGGCGAATAGACTACCGGCCCCTTGGGTAGACCTGCCAGCAGTGTCGCTTCGGTGAGCGTAAGCTTTCGAGCTGGTTTGCTGAAGTAAAACTCCGATGCCGCCTCAAAGCCGTATACCCCGTGGCCCAGAAAGATCTGATTGGCGTACAGGGTGAATATCTGGGGCTTGGTGAAACGCCGCTCGATCTGAATGGCCAGCATCGCCTCCTGCACCTTGCGATGGAACGAGCGGTCGGGCGAAAGAAACAGGTTGCGCGCCAATTGCATGGTCAAGGTGGATGCCCCCTGAACTCTGCCGCCAGACTCGATATCGCGGTAGGCCGCTCCGATAATGCGCCAGAAATTAATTCCCGAGTGCCGGTAGAAATCCTTGTCTTCGATGGACACCAAGGCTTCCCGCAACACCGGCGGAAAATCGTCGTATCCAACCACCACTCGCCGTTGCAGGGCAAACGATCCGATCACCCGGCCGTGGTCGTCAAACAATTCCGTGATCGAGCTCGGCCGGTACGCTTCCAGTGCTTCGACTTGAGGCAGGTCTGTGGTGTAGACGAGCAGCAGTCCCGCGGTCGCTCCCACCAAGGCGGAAACCAGCACCATCAGGCCAAATAATACCCGGCCCACCAACTTCCGCCCGGCAATTTCTACCGGCGGAAGATCTTCGTAAAGAGACCTCATGGCGAGATAGGTTCAGGATAGCAGGGCGTCAATTGCCCCGGTAGTCGCAAAGGCGAGACCGAAGTGGTCGCTGCTGCGGACAAAAAGGAATCGCGCACCTTGCGGTGCGCGATGGAAGGCGCAAGAAATCCCAAGCCCAGCTAGCTGGATCGGCTCTTCAACACTTCGACAGCCTTGTGCAGTTGATCATCCGGCGAGTTCTTAGGTTTGTCATCTGGCTCGGCGGCGGTCGGCTCCTGGTCCTCGTCATCAGAGATCGCGTTATCCGTGTCGTCTGCCACCAGCACGTTGGGCGTTACCGAGTTGTCCTGAATCGCCTTCCCACTGGGAGAATAGTATTTCGCCACGGAGAGAATCAGAGCTCCTCCATCCGGCAGGTCAATGGTTTTCTGCACCGATCCGTCGCCAAAGGTTTTGTCGCCGACCACGTCGCCCCGGGCATTCTCCAGAATCGCCGCGGCCACAATCTCGGCCGCCCCGGCGGTCCCCTTGTTTACCAAAACGGCGACAGGAAGGGAGGTCACAGCTTTAGCCGGATCCGCATTGAATGCCTCTCGCGGAAACTTCTGGCCCTGCAAGTAGGTGATGGTGCCATGGTTCAGAAAAAGATTCGCGGTGGCGACGCCTTCGCTCTCTTCTCCCTCAGAGGTGTTCCGTAAATCCAGGATCAGCTTCTTCGCTCCGGATTTTTCCAAGGTCTTAATCTTTGCCGCGACCTCCTGCGCCTTGCCCTTAGTCAAGGCATCCACTTTCACGTAGCCGATGCCATCTTCGAGCATCTTGTCCGAGACCGGAGGAATGCTGATCAGGTCGCGCGTGATCACCATCTTCTGCGGCTCCGCTTTGCGAGCCCTTACCACCGAAAGATTCACGGTGGAGCCGGTCGTGCCGGCAAGCGCATCGCGAATCTCGGGCAACGACATGTCGCGCGTACTCTGGCCCTCGATCGATTCGAAGATGTCGGTTGCTTCGATTCCCGCCTTATCTGCCGGGGAGCCGGGCAGCACCGAGACTACGTCGGCGTAGCCAAACCGCTTCGAGACGGTTGCCCCGATTTCTCCCTTGGCTTCCGACTTATGGGCCTTCAAGGCTTTATAGGCCGCCGGGGTCAGATAGCTGGAGTTTGCATCCAGCGATTCGACCAGTCCATGCAACGCCCCATCCGTCACTCTGGGAATGTTCGGATCTTCCACGTACTCGGTCTGTACGCGCGAGAGGACCTCGCTATAGACCTGCATCTGCCGGTAAGAACCGTCGTTCGAGGAGGCATGCACGCCGCCCAGGGAACCCACGACGACAAACAACAACAGGGCGAAGGACGACAGTAAAATCGCAGCTTTAGTTTTCATGGACATCGAATTTTTCGTTTCTGGAAAAGGAGTTACTTCCCAACCGACCTGCTCCCATTATATCCGCTAGATGCCGTTTTTCGACTGCCGGCTGCCCTTGATTTCTCTGGTCGCCGTACCTTCCGCGGAAACCAGGTTTCCTCAGGTAATGAGACGCTCCAGGCGAGAGTTTGTTACCAGCGGCCTACGCTGGCGGCTTGAAATTCAGCGTGATCGAACTCTGCACCGAAACCGCTCGGCCATTCAAAGAATAAGGTTTGAAGCGCCACTGTTTCACGGCATCGATGGCCGCCCGCGCGAACACCAGCGATCCTTGCAGAAACTTGGCATCCTCGACCGTGCCGTCGCGCCCGATGAACACTTGCAAGACTACGCTGCCAAGCTGCTTGCCCGGCTTCGCCGCGTCCGGATATTCGGGGTCAACCTTCTGCGCCAGCAGGTCCCACGCCGCAGATTCCGCGAGCTTCACCGGCTCAATCGATGACATGGCCGCTTCCACCGGCTTTGCCCCGCTGGCTTCCGGGGTCATGGAGGCGATCTGCGACCTCAGACTTGATGGAATGGCCGAAGTGCTGGCCGCCGCAACCGGATGCGGGGGCGCGGAAATCGGTACCGGCGTTGGGTTGATGGGTACGCCTGGTTGAGGAGTGGCCGCTGGCACGGGGGTGGAATTCGGTTGCGACTGAATCGGCGGAGCGATGTCGCTGGGCGATCGAACGGTCGCACCCGCTGCCGCGGTTTCAGGGCTCGCCGTCTGTCCCCGGATTGGGCTTTCCACAGCCTCCACCTGCCCGTTCCCGGCGGGGTCAACCTGAGACTGATCCGTGGGGGTGTTCCCGCTCTCGCCTGCAACCACTTGCACGCTGTTCGAATCGTTCGGCTTTGCCGACTTCGCAGTGGGGTCGATCACCGGAAGCACGCGAATCTGTGAGGGGTCGGTGGTGGCGTCCGGTATGTTGGCTGCGATGGGAAGCTTGTATTCCTCCCCGGCCTCACCAAAGCTTTCGTGCTGCGGCACCGCCTGCGGTAGTTGTGCGGGTGGTGGATTCAGCCAGCCACCCCCTGCGCGCAGGGCACTGCGATAGAGAATTGGCAAAGCTTGGCGGGCTCGAGGCACAGCCACCACGCCCCCACAGGCGGCCGCCAGCAGGCCGGCCAGGAGAAGTTTGGGTAGCCGGCTAACTGCATGAGCTGGCTCGGTTTCTTCCTCGGTTTCGCCCGCGATATAGGCGAAAAGTGCAGCTTCGCGACGCGCTTCCCGTTGGGCTTGCCGGGTGGGCGGATTTGTATCCTCTGCTGGGGAGGCCGACGCTCCCTCCCGGTTCCCGTACGAAAACAACTCGTTTTTCGGAGAAGCATCGGAGGAAGGGGGTGGTGCGGACCTGGTCAGCCGGGCCTGCAACGATGCCCAGCCGGTGAGCGCCGCTTGCGGATCGGTCGGCTCGGCGGCCGGAGACTCCATCACGGCAGAAGCCATCGCTCCAAGCTCAATGGAAGCTTCCAGCTGGGAGGCTGCGGCTTGGTCCAGCGATTTCTGAACATTGGATTCCGCGTCCGATTGCGCCCCCGGCGCAGTGGTGGCCGATTGCCACGCTGCCGGCGACGAAACCGATGCCGCCCCTGCGGATGCAGCCATCGCAGCACCCGCCGCCACTTGCGCTGCACTGGAAGTCTCAGCCGCTTGCGGTGCGGCGGCAGGCATCTTTGAGCGAAGCAACTCGCACGCCGTGCCTAACGTGTCCCGAACCTGCTCTACGCGAATCGGCCTCAATAAAACCGAGTTGGCTCCCGCCTGCAGCGCCTCGGGCCTGGCATCATCGCTCACGATGGCCAAAGTCAACGGACGCTGCGCCGCTCTTTGATCCCTCGCCGTCTTTAACAGGAACGTCGCCTCCGGCTGATCCTCCCAATCGGTGATCACGATTTGGAACAACTGAGTGGTAACTCTCTCGACTGCATCTACAGCGTTGCGGCAGTATTCTCCCTCGATCCCGAGATCAGTCAGAACCTGCCAGATCGGCTGGACCATCTCCTCGTGGGACGAAAATAAGAGACAACGTAAGCGCATCCTAATCCAGACTAGGCATCCCGGGTAACCTGGGCAAGTTACCGAGGTCGTCAATCATCGTGGATCGATTCGCCCACCGTACATGTCCATTCGGGGCGAGTGAGGCTCAAGTTGTCTATCTGGCTCTAAAGGAATGCAGAACAACGTTGCCGGTGCGCTAGAATGCTGGGTCGTTCCGGCGAACGGCTGCCCGAACGTTCTGGTCGTCGACCGCGAATCGGCACCCGGAAAGGGCCCGACACGCCAGGCAAGTGAAACCTGGGTTGAAAGACCCTCGGCTACTGGCGGGGGATGAGATCCGGCACCCGCTTCCGACGCCGCGTGCCGATGACATCATTGGCGGGAGTTGTTCGCTAGAAGCGCGATATTGGATGGTGGTGCTTCACCTGCGCTCAGGAAAAATCCATCATAAAGACAAACATGGCACTCGAGGAACAAAACTATTGGCTCAGGACTGCCGAATTTCCGAAACCGAAGGCCGCCCGTCTTCCCCAGGGCGTGGATGTCGCCGTTATCGGCGCGGGTTTCACAGGCCTTTCCGCCGCCCGCACGCTGGCCAAGCGCGGCGCAAACGTAGCTGTGCTCGAAAGTGAAACGATTGGCTGGGGCGCCAGTTCTCGCAATGGCGGCATGGTGTTGACCGGGCTGAAGCTTGGGGTGAACAAGCTCATCGCCAGATATGGACGGGAGCTGACCGAACGGATGTATCGAGCATCGCTGGCAACCATCGATTGTGTGGAACGGATTGTCCGCGAAGAAGCCATCGATTGCGATTTCTCGCGGTGTGGCCACCTCGAAGTAGCCTGCAAGCAAAAGCATTTTGACGACTACGCACGGCAGGCTGAACTGATCGCGCGCGAATTCAACCACCAACTGCGGGTGGTCGAGAGAAACGAATTGAAGGCGGAGATTGGATCGACCATTTACTACGGCGGCATGGTCGATGAAGTCAGCGCCGGATTGAACCCCGCACGGTATGTCGCAGGTTTGGGCGAGGCCGCACTGAGAGCGGGCGCGGGAATCTTTGAGCACACCCGTGTGCAAAGCCTCGAACGCGAATCCCGGCAGGGCGAATCGGGATGGAAGATGGTCACCCCGCAGGGGTCGCTGTGGGCGCGCGAAGTTTTCGTCGGCACCAGTGGGTATACCGGCCGAGCTACCCCGGCTTTGCAAGGGAAAATTATTCCGGTCGGCTCATTCATCATTACAACCGAGGTTTTGCGGGAAGAGCTGGCGAACGAACTAAGCCCGCGCAATCGCATGATCTACGACTCGAAGCATTATCTTTACTATTACAGGCTTACTCCCGACCGTCGCATGTTGTTTGGCGGACGCGCGGCATTCTTCCCGGAAAGCGACCAGACGATCCGTCGGAGCGCTGAAATTCTGCGCCGCGGCATGCTCGACGTCTATCCTCAACTGCGCGACACCAAAGTTGAGTATGTCTGGGGCGGCACGCTCGATTTCGCTTTCGATATCATGCCCCATGCCGGCCAGATCGACGGCATCTATTACGCGGTCGGGTACGCCGGACACGGCGTGGCTATGGCTACCTATCAAGGCCAGAAGATCGCGGAACTCATTTCGGGCGACACCCCCGAGAACCCATTCGTCGGCATTCCGTTTCCCGGGGCGCCGCTCGGCCTCTACCATGGGAAGCCGTGGTTTCTGCCCTTCGCGGGAATTTGGTACAAGCTCCTGGACTGGGTAAGCTAGAATCCACTCATCCCAGGCATCGACCAACCGACTTCACCCGCAACGACCTCCCGCTCCGACGACTACGTAAAATATTGCCGCGAAACTGCGAAGCACGCGAGCGACGTGCATGATTTGGCGCTTGGGGGACACACGACTGCCGTCGACTGGCCTGCCACTGAGGAAGAGGCTGCCGGGTTGCGCCGGTTCGGCCTGGAGACAAAACCAGGGTTCACTCATCAACTTCCTCTTGCCCATGAATGTGCTTCTGTGATCGTCTCGAACTGCGGGTTGCTGGTCGCGAGGGAGAAATTCCCACGAGTTCGCGCGAGATCTGCCATGTCGCCAAGCCCGGCCGCGTGCATGTTCCGGGGAGAAACTCCGTTCATCGAGCCGCTCGATCCAACTCCGGACTTTGCCGCCCGGCGGGAAACGCTTGGCTATTTACACCGCGAACACGGCCCGAGAACGCGGTTCGGAATGCTGCGGAGAATGATTTGGTGGCGCTTCGTGGACAGCCGGCCGTCCTAGGTCCCGACAACGCGATATCTTTTTGGCTGCCATCCGAGTTCATCACCCTGGCCGAGGACGCAGATCTTCGGTTCGTGCCCTGCTCGGAACCTGATTACACCGACACCCCCAACCATTCCCTGCTTGAAAGGCGAGCGAATCGTTACCGGGGTCGTACGGCGAAATAAACACACGGTCCCAGCAGCATCGCGATCACGCCACCGATCAAAGCGAAGCGGTCACTTCCCAACAGGGCAACCAACGCCATCACCACCGGCGCAGCCACCACATAAAGCAATCCCGCTCGCCCGCCAGGAATGGCCAAGGCACGTGGCGTCTCCGCCCGGGTCGGGCGGAGTTTCCAGGCCGATAGAACCGTGAGCACCGTGGTCGCCGAACGCAGCCAGATGTATACCGAGATGAGCTGACCAAGGCTCTGCCAGGCAAGCGCAGCGTAAATGACCGCCGACACGACAATGGCCGGCCAGGGCGTGCCATACCTCGAATGCCGGCGTGTGAGGGCGGCGGGAAGATATCCATCTTCCGCCATGGCAAACGGCATGCGCGTCGTGGTTAGCACGGTGCTGTTGAGCAGCGCGACGTTCGCGACCATCGCTGCCAGCGTCATCCATGTACCCAGCCACGGTCCGCCGATCAGCTTGGCTGCGTCCGAGAAAAATCCGGTGTGCCAATTCTGCCATTCTCCAGCCGAAGCCAAGCCGGCGAACGTCGGCAGAAAGTAGGCAGCAATGGAAAGCGGCACCACCACCGCCAGGGCGCGCGGATAGTTCCGCTGGGGGTTCTCCACTTCCTCCGCTACGGTCGAAAGTTGTTCATACCCGGAATACAGCCACAGCCCCAGCGCCAATCCCACGCCGAAGATTTTGAAGGTTGGCTGATGCGGCGGGACCAAGGGGACGAAGGGATTGTGATGCCAGTTCATCAGCGCGATCACAATCATCGTCATCACGGGTACGAAGATAAATATCTCAAGCGCAGTCGCGACCTGGCCTACCATCCGAATCCCCCGCACGTTGATCCAGGTAATCACTGCGATCAGAGCAACCGAGACGAGGTAGTGCTTCCATCCCGAGATCGCGGGAAAGTAATAGACCAGGTAATCGGTGAACAGAACCGCGTAGGCTCCGCCCAACAGGAACGACGCGGACCAGTTCCACCATCCGGCAAGGAATCCCCAGAAGTCGCCGAAGGCGGCGCGCGTCCAGCGGTAGAAACCGCCCTCAACCGGCATGGCCGTGGTGAGTTCCGCCGATACCAGCGAGACCGGGATCGACCAGAAAAACGGGAGCACCAGCAGGTAGATCAGCGTCATGCCCGGACCTGAGGTGGTCACCATGTCCTCAAGCCCGAATGGCCCGCCCGTGGTATAGGAAAACATCACGAAGACGAGATAGAAGAGTCCGGCTTTGCGGAGTGCAGATGCGGGGTGGCTCGAGGGGGTCAAGAAGTTGTGATCGCAACGCGACTATGCCGCGAGTACTCCCGAGAGCGCACCTTCCAGTTCCAGCAGCTTTCGCTTTAAGTCGAGACCGCCGCCGTAGCCGCACAGATTGCCGTCAGAGGCAATCACGCGATGGCATGGGACTACAATAGCGACCGGGTTGCGATGGTTGGCCATGCCCACGGCGCGAAAGGCGTTCGGCTTGCCGACGGCGCGGGAGATGTCCGAGTAGCTGCGCGTCTCTCCGTAGGGAATCGCCAGCAGGGCGCGCCAGCAGGCAAGCTGGAAATCCGTGCCGCGAAGATCGAGGGGAAAGCTGAACTTACGCCGGTTGCCCGCCAGGTATTCTTCCAACTCGCGAAGGTAAGGTCGCATCACGCGAGGAGAGTCCTCAAACCCGAAGGCATGCTTCTCTTCCCGAAGATGACGTGGGTTGGGGCGAATGGTTTGCTGTCCGGGCAATCGGGCATCGAACTCCAGGGCAACCAGTCCCTGGCCAGAAGCCGCTAGAAACAAAGGCCCAATCGCTGACTCCATGGTGGTCGAGTGAAGCGTTTCCATGAGCATTGAAAACCTCCGGCAGCACACAACAATATCAGACCGTGGGCGGTTTCGGACTCATCTTCGGAGTCGATGGCCGATAGTGTCTGAAACCTCATTTCAAACCCGAGGTCGGCCGCCCGGAGTCCGCCGGAGTTGACAGAAATCGAGTTTTCGCCCACAGTGTGTGCGGCGTGCTTATGGTTCTATCCCGGTTTCCAGTGAAGAAGGGTCTGCTGGTTGCCTTCGCCGTGGTATTGGCGCCGGTGCTGCTGGTGGGAGTTGTGGTTTTCGCCGCAGGGGACTGGCGGCAGATCGGGGCTACTCCTGGCGGCGATCAAGTTCTGGTCAGTTCGCTTACCTCGCAGAAGAACGGCCTGCGCACGGCCTGGATTCGCGTGGAATATAAAGAGCCCGCCAAGCTCCCTCAAGGTGGTCCTTTCGTCGAACTGCGGGCGCGGGTTCACTTCAATTGCATAAGCGGGACGGCGGTGCCGAACTCCGTATGGTTCTACTCGCGCGACCACAGCGGAAAACTTGTAGTCAGCAAGAAGAGCCACCGCGACGATCAATTCGGTCAACTTCCGGAGGGCGACTTCGGCGAGCTCGCAAGAGACTACGTCTGTAAGCAAAAATAGTCGAATCCGGTCTCTCCGGCCGAAATTTCCACAGGTTTGGGGGTTCCTCTGGCACCTCAGTAATCTGGCAACCACTTCCATCGAGGGCGCTTCCGGCATATCCTGATAATGAATACGCAGCAGCTGGCAGCAGCCGCTTTTACTCACCTCGGTATGGATTCACTTCGTCTTTATTCAATGGTGGTTGTGGGCGGCGCCGTTGCTCTCGGCGCCTACGCATTTTTGCGGCGTAAGCCGAAGAGCGAGGCAGATCTAGAGCGCGAGCGCCGCACCTGGCTTGACGGCATTGGCCGGATCACCGATGGCACGGTCATCGATGTACAGGAATTGACCCCGAACGACGGCCATCACAACGCCGTGTTCCTAATCTACAAGTATGACGTTGCCGGCGTGTCGTACGAATGCTCTCAGGACGTAACCTATTTGCGCCAGTGGATCAACTTGCATTCCTGCCGGCTGGGGCTACACACCTCGGTGAAGTACGATCCTCACAATCCCGGGAACTCTCTGGTCGTCTCCGAGAGCTGGATGGGACTGAGACAGTAATTGGTCAGTGGTTGGTGATCCGTTGTCCAGTGGAAGCCCCGGCGGCAAGAGGTTACCTGGCCACTTGTCACGAATCACCGACCGCTGGGTTTCAGATCTGATAGTCGTCCTGGAAAAGCTCCTGGGGAGAGATGTTCGGGGTCGAGGTTTCTTCATCGATGGTGAGGCACGGCTCGGCGCCCAGCATTTCGTGGGAGTGCTGCTGGAACCGCTCACGCAATTCGTGTACTTCCGTAGCTAATTGGATAATCACATCCGACAAGGGATCGCGGATGTCTTTGGGATCGGTGATGACTACGCGTTTGCCGTCGCGCAGAACGATGTGCCCCGGCACTCCAACGATCGTGGAATTTGGTGGCACATTGCGCAGGACGACCGAGCCCGCTCCAACTCGCGAGTTGTCTCCAATCGTGATGTTGCCTAGCAGCTTGGCGCCGGAGCCAATCGAAATATTGTTTCCCAGCGTGGGGTGGCGCTTGCCCTTTTCCTTGCCGGTTCCGCCCAGCGTCACCCCTTGATAAAGCGTGACATCGTCGCCCACGATGGCGGTCTCACCGATCACCGTGCCCATGCCGTGGTCGATGAACAGACGCCGTCCGATCTCCGCGCCAGGATGAATCTCGATCCCGGTTAAAAGGCGCGCTACCTGGGAAACAAATCTGGCCAGAAAGCGCAGGCCATGGCGCCACAGCCAGTGGCTTAAGTGATGCGCCCACACCGCGTGGAGACCGGGATAGAAGATCAGCACTTCGAAGTAGGAACGAGCGGCCGGGTCCGACTCGAGAACCGCCGCCACATCCTCGCGCACGGAGCGGAAGAAGCTGACCATGTTATGGATGAACCTAGCCTAGGGAAGGCGAATCGTGCAAGCGAGAACTGGGTTCCTCTAGCCGCCGGTCTGAAAACCGCCGCTTTGGGCGACGGTAAGACGAAGATACTTATAAGGATTAACCGGCGTGTCGTTAATGCGAACTTCGTAGTGGAGGTGTGGTCCTGTAGATCGTCCGCTGAGGCCGACATAACCGATGGTATCGCCCCGATGGACGTGCTGACCGGCGGTGACGGCGAAGCCGGAAAGATGGCCGTAACGGGTGGAGATTCCGTGGCCGTGATCGATCATGAGGGCCTTGCCGTATCCGCCCATGAAATCGGCGAACGTGACCACGCCATCGGCAGGGGCGATGATCGGGTGGCCATAATTGCTGCTGATATCTACGCCGCTGTGAAATGCCCCCTCACCGTTGAACGGATCGATGCGCTCACCAAAGCTTCCCGTAACTTGGCCTTCAACCGGCCAAAGATTCGGAGCAGCGTTGGCGCGATACCAATCGGCCGTGGTGGCGTTGCGAGTCATTCCCAGGCTGATGCCTACGGTGGCGTCGCCGGTGAGCGCGGAAGAGCGCAGGGCGCTCAGTTGATCCAGCGAAGAGCTGACATCGGCGTCTTGAATCTGTTGCTCGGACGCGGTAACCAGCGTCGGCTGTGATTTCAATCCATAAAGAGCCGAGACCTCGCTGGCGATAGAGCCCAGGGATGCGACCTGAATGTCGCGCTCCTTGGCAACCTCTTCCAGCTTGGAATAACGATCCTTCAGCTGTTCTTTTTCGGTGCGCAGCTCGTTATAGCGGGAAACCTTCATCAGCATGCGCGTGTAGGAACTGGCGATCCCCGTAAGGCTGAGGAAGCCGATGGCCGCGCCCACGACGAATACATACAAGTAATGGACGGGGATGGAAATCTTACGTAACTGACCGTCGTCCCCCCGGGCCACGAAAAGTATGTAGAAGCGTTTTTGCAAAATGCAGTCCCTCTTCCGTTTTGAATGATCAGCGCCGGAACGCCGGGCAAAGCTCTGAGGCCGCAAAGAGCCTGTCCGGACAACCTGACTTTTCCCGGTTCGCGCGCTCCCATCTTGGGAATGGAATCAGCACGCCCTTGCCCGCCTACCGGAATCAACGACCAGAGCCTCAGATACTGTACTTGTCTGCAATTCCTATGGAGTGCAGAACTTAGCTCGGCCAGAGGTTTTCTGAATGACTGCCTAACGTTAACAAACCAGGTTCCCCCTGTCAACGGGACCGGGCCGTATTAATTGTTACTTAAGGGGGGTAACTATAACTCGTCCTAGGACGAGTTACGCAAGGGCGGATGGGACAGCCGAGATTGACCTTAGGGCGATTCATGTATTTCGGGAGCCCTGCCCATGCCGTCCCTCATACCTCTATATTGGATGTCGTGGTGATCGCCGAAAAACAGTTGATCGCACAGATTCGTCGCCGGGTGGGAGGCCAGATCAATCCGGTGGTGCGGACCGGAATAGGGGACGACTGCGCCATTCTGCGAGTCCCGAATGTCGGCGGCCAGCAGCAGGACGCGCTGATCACGACCGACTTCTCCCTCGAAGGGATCCACTTCCGCCGCGACTGGCATTCGCCGGAGTCGGTCGGCCACCGCTGTCTTGCCCGAGGGTTGAGCGACATCGCCGCCATGGGCGGGCAGCCGGTCGCGGCATTTCTTTCGCTGGCCTTGCCACGCGGCTTGCCGCAAAGTTGGGTGAGCCGCTTCATCGGCGGGTTGATCGGGCTGGCGGAGAAGTATGGTGTGCCCCTCGCGGGTGGTGATACCGCGGAGTCGCCCGATGGAATTCTCGCCGACATTGTGGTTGTGGGTGTCGCGCCCAAGGGAAGAGCAATATTGCGCTCGGGGGCGCGAGCCGGCGACCGGATTTATGTGAGCGGGGAACTGGGGGGATCCGCCGCTGCGCTGCGGCGGATGCAAAAGTCGAAGACGAGCCGGCAGAAATCCAAGCCGAATCCGCGGGACTACCCTCGCCATTTTTTCCCCGAGCCGCGGATCGCCCTGGGCCGGGTTCTACGCGAGAAGGCTCTGGCATCCGCGATGATCGACACCAGCGACGGCCTCTCCACCGATCTCGCTCACCTCTGCCAAGAAAGTGGGGTCGGAGCCGAAATTCTGGGGGAAGCCGTCCCCCTCGCCAGCGTCGGCCGGCCTTCTCGGGAAGTCGATCTCGAGCTTGCTCTCGACGGCGGCGAGGACTACGAGTTGCTCTTCACGGCTCGTCCCGGACGGCGGGTTCCGTCAAGCATTGCGGGAGTTTCCATCACTCCCATTGGCCGCATCACCCCCGGCCGAAAGACATTTCTGATGAACCGGTCGGGTTCGCGGCGCGAAGTCAAGCCCCTAGGCTGGGAACACTTCCACCAGGCATGGGTACCTTAGTTACCTGGTAACCATCGATGTCTATACCAGCTGGTGAAAAACGGTACTAGAGTAGGGCCATGTCGTTCTCCCAAGTCGTCTCGTTTCGTGTTTTGCTCGTGGTGCTGGCGATCACCGCAGCCTCTGCCGAGCTTTCAGCGGAAAAGAAACCACCCCCGCCGCCCCCGGCTCATGCCAAGAGTCCCCAGCCCGCGATCACCGATGCGTATGTGCACAAGGAGTTTGGCGGGAACTGCTCTTTACTGGACGGACCGCCTCAATTTGTGGGGGACCTCGATGGCGACGGCGTAGACGACCTGGTGATCGCTGCACGCTGCAAGAATCCTATGGCCGACCAGGCCGAATACGGCTTTCATGTGACCGATCCCTATGGCAGCTTCCTCGGTTTCGGCGACGTCAAAGTCACGTCGTCATTTTCTTCGGACGAGCCGGAGCGTAAGGGCATGTGTCTGCTGATCGTCCATGGCGTTGGTTCCGAAGCCTGGCGCTCTGACAAAGAAAAGCCAAAGTTTCTGCTGATCAATCTTCCTTTCAAAACCCTGTCGGTGAAACGACTAACCCTCAAGAAGAAAACGGTGCTGGGAGTTTACATGGAGGAACAAGGGGAAGGCGAAGCCACCTCCTCGGTCGTTTTCTGGGACGGAAAGAAGTATCGCTATCAGATATTGGGCTCGGACATGGAGTAGCTTCTTCTAGCCAGATCCCCGCTTTGCCGTGTTTCGCAAAGCCCCGCCGTCCGGCGGGCCAAGCTGCGCTCGCCGCATTGCCGGCGAACCGATCCGCGGTGCTCGCCTCACCCCTGATTCCCCTGCACCCGCTATAATCCTCCCGCTATGAATCTTGAAGAAAAAATTGCAGAGCTGAAACAGCGCAATCAACTTGCCGAAGCAGGCGGAGGCGCGAAGCGCCGCGAGCGCCAGCACAAAGAAGGAAAGATGTCGGCGCGGGAGCGCATCGAGTTTCTGCTCGACGAAGGCAGCTTCGAAGAGACCGACAAACTGGTTACGCACCGCTGCAGCGATTTCGGTATGGCCGAGCAAAAGTCTTACGGCGACGGCTTTGTCACCGGCTACGGCCGCATCGAAGGGCGCCTGGTTTACGTCTTCGCGCAGGATTTTACCGTCTTCGGCGGATCGCTCTCGGAGACCAACGCCGGGAAGATCGTCAAGATCATGGATCTCGCCGCGAAGATGGGTGCGCCCGTGATTGGATTGAACGACTCTGGCGGCGCGCGCATTCAGGAAGGCGTAATGTCGCTCGCGGGATATGCCGACATTTTTCTGCGCAACACTTTGTATAGCGGAGTGGTACCGCAGATTTCCGCGATCATGGGTCCCTGCGCGGGCGGCGCGGTGTATTCGCCGGCGATCACCGATTTCGTCCTGATGGTCGACAAGACTTCCTACATGTTCATCACCGGTCCGGATGTGATCAAAACCGTCACCCACGAAGATGTCACCAAAGATCAGCTGGGCGGCGCCATGACCCACAACGAGACTTCTGGGGTGGCGCATTTTCTGGCGCACGACGATGCCGAATGCCTTTCCCTGGTGCGCGAGTTGTTGAGTTTTATGCCCTCCAACAACCTGGACGATCCGCCGCGCAAGCCCTGCCATGATCCGATCGACCGCGCCGATGCGGCACTCGACAAAATTGTTCCCGCGCAATCGAATCTGCCCTATGACATGAAGGATGTGATCCACGCGGTGGTTGACGACGCTTATTTCTTCGAAGTGCAGGAGCATTACGCCAAAAATATTGTCGTGGGATTCGCGCGTCTGGACGGCCGCTCGATCGGCATCGTTGCCAACCAACCGGCCATGCTTGCCGGCACGCTCGATATCAACGCGTCGGTCAAGGGCGCTCGCTTCGTTCGCTTCTGCGACTGTTTCAATATTCCTCTGGTCACCTTCGAAGATGTTCCCGGATTTCTCCCCGGCACCGCGCAGGAATACGGCGGCATCATCAAGCACGGAGCCAAGCTGCTCTATGCCTTCGCCGAAGCCACGGTCCCCAAGGTTACCGTGATTACGCGTAAAGCTTACGGTGGCGCCTATTGCGTTATGGCCTCCAAGCACATCCGTACCGACGTGAATTATGCGTGGCCCACTGCCGAGATCGCCGTCATGGGCCCTGAGAGCGCGGTCGATATCGTCTTCAAGCGCGAACTCGATGGGGCTCGGAATGCCCAAGAGCGGCAAGAGTTGCGCCAGACGAAAATCGACGAATTCCGCGACCGCTTCGCCAGCCCCTACGTCGCTGCCGATCGCGGCTTCGTTGATGCCATCATCCCGCCGCGCGAGACCCGCAAGAAGCTGATTCAGGCCTTGACGATGCTGGAGACCAAACGCGACAAAAACCCGCCCAAGAAGCATGGCAATATACCGCTGTAGTCGCCGGGGAACAAGCTTAGAATAACGCCAGCAAACGGGCGCCCCGTTTCGCTCCCTGAGCCGCGCCATGATCGCCTTTTCCCCCCACCGCCGTTTGTCTTTTAATCCTCTCGGGCGTATATTAGAAAACTGAGAACTGTTGTGTAGTACCGGCATTTGGCGAAGCACACAGTGGGCGCAAGCCCACTTTTTCGTTGCAGGGAAGTCCGCCTGTGCCAG